>Ga0307515_10003895_pt1 | contig 31157 bp, 22 predicted proteins | sample 17_EM_MG_FD_194513 | JGI IMG/M metagenome (GOLD analysis project Ga0307515, IMG submission 194513) | Populus trichocarpa ectomycorrhiza microbial communities from riparian zone in the Pacific Northwest, United States - 17_EM | ecosystem: Host-associated > Plants > Roots > Unclassified | place...
TTCGTTAAAGTAATAAAGTTAAAATTTATCGTAGAAAAAAAATTTTTATATTATGTTTTTTTAATAGTTAAAATCTTTAGTCGGTTTATCTGATTTTTATCAGACGCTTCTTTTTAAATCTTTTCTCCTAAATACAGGTTACCTGTTTGTAATAATAAATAATAGATTCAATGTTTCAGGTAATAGAGTTTGCGGCTCAAGTAGGCTATACATTTGCATCATGTCAAGCAGTGCTTGACTGTTTCGCGGCTGATTTTGAAGGCTTTTATGATAATCTTTGCAAAATTGAGGATGTAGATACTGGTTCTAAAGATGCAGTATTGAACTCCTTACAATTAATACAAAAAACATGTAGTGATATGGTGTTAGATTTGAAAAAACAATTAAATACTTTTCTTGAAGTAGTTAGAAAAGATCAATATACATCTACACCTCCACGAGGTAATATATTTAAACTAAAAATAGAAGATAATCATCCAAGATTATTAGAAACATATAGTTGAGCTAAAGATCAAGAAGATCAATTTAGACAATGTTTTAAGACAGCAAAATCTGCTATTAAGGCTTTAGAATACGGGGAAAAGTATATTAGGGATAATACAGAATACAAGAATTACAGTGTTAATTCTCGTGAAGTTATGGCAGATTTAAAAGCATTAAATAAAACAATGAAACTAAAGTTTTAAGTAGTTTTTTTTATTTAATTACACTCTGTTAGGATAAAAAAATATCATTAATAATTTATTTATAGTAAGATATTACTATAAATAACAATAATAGTGTATTAATACTTAAAAAAAGGTATAATACCAAAAAAAAAAATTTTTTTTGAGTTTGATGATGGCTCTGATTGAACGCTGTCCAAGTGCTTGACACATGCTAATCGAACGTCATTACCTTGTAAAGGGTAATGAAGTGGTGTACAGGTGAGTATATGATATTTTGACTACCTTAGAGTAAGGGATAAATCCCTTATATAAAAAGGAAATTAAAAATTTCTGCTCTAAGATGACAATAAATATCTCGGAAAGTAGTAGAAAAGGTAATGTCTTAACTAGCTAAATTCCGTAGTCGTGACTGAGAGGTCGATCGACCACATTGGGTCTGAAAAAACCCCAATGCGTTTTAGTACAGCAGTGAGGAATATTGGTCAATGGCCTAACGGCTGAACCAGCAACTTGGAAGAATGAATATGTATTAAAATAATACAGTAACGAATAAATCGTATAAAATTCTAAATAGAATACTGATAATGACAATTTTCTATTTATAAGTCTTGACCAAATTACGTGCCAGCAGTCGCGGTAATACGTAGAAGACTAGTGTTATTCATCTTTATTAGGTTTAAAGGGTACCTAGACGGTAAATTAAACCCTAAAGGGGTACTTTTTTACTAGAGTTTTATGTGAGAAGGGGAGAACTTTTGGAGTAGAGATAAAATTTGTTAATACCAAAGGGACTGATTACGGCGAAGGCTGCCTTCTATGTAAAAACTGACGTTGAGGGACGAAGGCTTGGGTAACAATAAGGATTAGATACCCTAGTAGTCCAGGCAGAAAATGATGAATGCCATAAGCTAGACAAAAGTTTAGCATATAAATGAAAGTGTAAGCATTCCACCTCAAGAGTAATATGGCAACATAGGAACTGAAATCATTAGACCGTTTCTGAAACCAGTAGTGAAGTATGTTATTTAATTCGATGATCCGCGAAAAACCTTACCACAACTTGAATAATATTTAATTATTACAAGCGCTGCACGGCTGTCTTCAGTTAATGTCGTGAGACCTGGTTAATTCCTTTAATTAACGAAAGCCCTCACTTTATTTTTTTACATAAAGTGGTTCGCCATTATATTGGATATGATAAGAGGGACTAAGACAAGTCATCATGGCCTAAATGTTGTGGGCTATAGACGTGCCACACACGCCTTAACAAAGGGATGCGATATTGTGAAATGGAGCTAATCCCTGAAAATAGGATATAATATGGATTGTAGTCTGTAACTCGACTACATGAATAAGGAATTACTAGTAATCGTGAATCACCACGTCACGGTGAATTTAATCTCAGTTAGGTACTAACAACTCGTCAGGCGCTGAAAGGAGTATGTGCAATAAGTTTGGTATATGTATGTATTAATATATACAAGCAGGTATATATATATATACATACTATCTTCGTATGCATGACTTTAATTAGTGTTAAGTCGAAATAAGGTTCGTGTAATGGAAATTGCACGGGATAGATAAATTTTAACAAAAATATTTATATATAAAATATTTATATATTTTATATAATCTTTAAAAGGTAATAGATATATATATTTACTGGTTCAAATCCAGAAAAAGATTTTTTCATATAATATATAAATTATTATATGTATAATAATATATACAATAATATATGTAGATATTTTTTTTTAGTTTTTTAAGGAAGGGTCCGTTTGTTGGTTTACGGGTTGAGCTGTAAACTCAATAGCACCATGCTATCGAAGGTTCGATTCCTTTTCTTCCTATGATAATATTTTCCAATTAGAAACTCTTTCTCTATATATTAATTTTCTTATATTTTAATCTAGAGATATTATTAACTAAACAAATGTATAATTTATTTTTATTAAATGATTCAATAACTAATGGTTTTAATATTAGTTTTTTAGATCTTGCTTATATTTTTGCTATATTATTTGGTATAGCTACAATAATAACTAAAAATCCGGTTGTATCTGTTTTATTCCTTATAGGTTTATTTGGTGCTGTTTCAGGTTACTTAATTTTAGTTGGATTACATTTTATAGGTATTTCTTATTTATTAGTTTATGTTGGAGCTGTAGCTATTTTATTCCTTTTCATATTAATGTTAATTAATATTAGAATTTCAGAGCTTTTAACTGAAACTAACAATAGTATACCTTTGGCTATAACAACTGTTATAAGTTTTGAATTTATTATAGGACAAATTTTTCCTTTTAAACAAGCAGAATTTAGTTTTATGAATTATATTTATAATTCTTTTTTTGAAGGTCTATATAATGTACAAAATGATGAATTTTTAGCAGAAGATAAACAACAGTTATCTTTTGCTAGTGGTAACAATTGAGACACATCTTTAATAGATGTTACACATATAACTAGTATAGGAAATATAATGTATACTAACTATGCTATTTGACTTATTATAGTATCTTTAATATTACTTTTAGCTATGGTAGGAGCTATTGTAATAACAATTAAACAAAAATAAAAAAAATTTTTATTTTAATTTATAAAATTGTATTAATATAATTTTTTTATATGATATATAAAACTAAAAGTCATTTTCAAAATCACCCTTTTCATTTAGTTTCACCATCTCCATGACCTATTTATACAAGTATTTCATTATTTACTTTAACAACAACAGGAGTTTTATTTATGCATAACTTTTCTAATACAACTTTTTTTGTATTTTTAGCTCTTATAAATTTAATCTTAACTATGTCTTTATGATTTAGAGATATAATAGCTGAAGGAACTTATTTAGGACATCATACTTATGCAGTACAAAGAGGATTAAATTTAGGTGTAGGATTATTTATAGTATCTGAAGCATTATTTTTCTTAGCAATCTTCTGAGCTTTCTTCCATAGTTCTATATCACCTAATATTGAATTAGGTACACAATGACCACCTATGGGAATAGATGCAGTTAACCCTTTTGAATTACCATTATTAAATACAATAATATTATTATCATCAGGTGTTACTATTACATATGCTCACCATTCACTTATAGCTGGAAATAGAAGTGGAGCCTTATATGGTACAGTATTCAGTATATTATTAGCTGTAATATTCACAGTTTTCCAAGGTGTAGAATATTCAGTATCTTCATTCACTATTTCTGATGGAGTTTATGGATCTTGTTTTTATTTTGGAACAGGTTTCCACGGTTTACACGTTATTATTGGTACTGCATTCTTAGCAGTAGGATTATGACGTTTATTAGCCTATCACTTTACAGATCACCATCATTTAGGTTTAGAATCTGGTATTTTATACTGACATTTTGTTGATGTTGTTTGATTATTCCTTTTTATTTCAATATACTACTGAGGTTATTAGACTTTTTTCTTTCTGAGGATTGGACTTTTTTTAATTTTTTATTTAATATAAAAAAGTATAATATACTTTTTTATATATTAGAGACTTTAGTTTAACGGTAAAACATGTGACTTTTAATCATTATAATGTGGGTTCGAATCCCATGAGTCTTATACTTATTTAGATTTTTTATATAAATCTATATATAGTACCGCAAATTATAATGGCTATAAGTTAATTGGTAGACTGTTCGTCTTCCAAACGAAGTGTGTCGATTCGAGTTCGACTGGCCATAGAGGGTTAGTAACTTAATTGGTAAAGGGTTTTCTTGTCGAGAAAATAGATGCCGGATCGAAGCCGGTCTAGCCCGTTAAAAATTTAATATAAATTTAAAAAGGAAAAGTCGCTAAGGGTAAGGCAAGATATTTGCTAAATATTGTGTATTTTCACTTAGATGTTCGAATCATCTCTTTTCCGTATGTATATATACTTAAATTTGTATATATATTTGTTAAGAGTATAGTTTAATGGTAAAATAAGAAGCTTCAAACTTCGTGTTTTCAGTTCAAATCTGAATGCTCTTGTATATAATATTAAAAATATTTATGAAAATAAATTATTAATATAATACAAGATTCTTTAACTTAATAGGTAAAGTGCGTTTTTGATAAGGATGTTATTCAAGTTCAAGTCTTGAAAGAATCAAATACAAGAGAGTTGGCTGAGTGGTTTAAAGCGATAAGCTTGAAACTTATTAGGTCGAATGGCCTCATCCGTTCGAATCGGATACTCTCTGAAAAACAGGTTAGAGCCAGGCTGGTTAGGCGCCTCATTTGGGTTGAGGAAGTGTTATGTTCGAATCATAATAACCTGAAAAACTAATAAAAATTTATTATTTTATAACACGCAATAATAGTGTATTATCTATGCTATATAATTAAAATATTATATATGAAAGATATATTTCTTGATATAAAAAATATATCAAGGTAAGTATATAAAGAGACTATTATGGATAATTAGCTATATATTAAAGAAATCTAGTAATTCTAAATTCTAAGATAAATCTAGTAATAAACAAAGTGAATTGAAATATCTTATTAACTTTAGGAAAAGAAATCAAACGAGATTCAACATTAGCTAAAAGCTAATGTTGAAAAGCTTACAAGTAAAATGGATAAGATCTGTTTGAATAAAGGGGAACCTTCCTCTAAAGCTAAATATAATATATAAGCGATAGTGAAAAAGTACCGTGAGGTAAAATTTTGAAATAGTAGTCTTATAAGCAGCTCGAGTAAAATTTAAATAAATAGTAAGAGCGTACCTTTTGCATAATGGGTCAGCAAGTTAATCTTAGATGCAAGCGTTGATAATAGGTATATTAAGAAATTTTTAAAAAGTAGTATAATTTAAAAACTTAATATAAACATTATCTTGCCTAGATAAACCAATTATGAAAAAATGAATTAGTATCTAGGATTAGACCCGAAGGCTAGTGATCTTACCATGGTCAGGGTTTTAAAAGCCCGCACGGGTTATCGTTGTATAGATATCCGATGAACTGTGGTAAGTTAGTGAAAGACAAAACTGACTAGTATAGCTGGTTTTCCGCGAAACCTATGTAAGTAGGTAATTCAATTAACATCTTAGCAGGTACAGAACTGTGATCTCGGACAATATCTTAAGTAAATTAAAATTTATTCTAAGATTTTTGTATACATCGGGGGATCGTGAAGATTTTATCGGAGAGTATTTGCACTCGGAAGGGCAAAGATGAATGTTGAATAATCAGACATAGTACGATAAGGTTGTATGTCTAAAGGGAAACAGCCCTAAACAAGTGTTTATAAGGTTCCAAAATTATTGTTGAGTGAAATTAAGGATGTTTTTATCAAAAACAATCAGGAAATAGGCTTAGAAGCGGCCATTTTTTGAAGATCTCGTAACAGAGCACTGATTAATCTTTATAGATATTAACACCGAAAATTTAACGGATCTAAACAATATACCGAAACCTTGTACATATTTATTAATAAAAATATATTGTTAATATGGGGTAGCGGAACATTGGATAAATCTTAGATTTTTTCTTTTTTAAGATTAAAAATAAAGATTGAAGATAATCCAAGAGAGAATGCTGACATGAGTAACGAAAAAGGAATAAAATATTCCTCGCCTTAAGCTTATGGTATTTTATTTAATTTCGGTGTCTAAGTTAAATATTTTTGACCAAAAGGTAAAGTTTAAGAATATAGGGTTTATTAGCTTTATGTTTATTAAATACGATGATGTTTAAAAGGGGAAAATCCAAAATAAAACCTTTATATAGTGATAAAGGTTCTGGAAATTTGAGGATGATTGTTTTAAATAACTAGTAGCTATAAATTTATTTATATACAATTTATAAGTACCCAACTTTCTTATTAGGTATAATAGTTATATTTAAAAATAATATATATACTATATTATTAAACGGTATAGCTAATGTACTTTATCCTTAAAATTATATTTATATAAGTTACTATATATAAATAGATTTTAAGGCCATTAATAATAAGAAAGTATAGTATGTTATATTTTGTATAACATACGAACCGTACCTAAATACTAACACAAGTAAGCAAGTAGAGTATACAAAGGCGTTTGAGTGAACAATCATTAAGGAACTCGGCAAATTGACTACCGTAACTTCGGGATAAGGAGAGCCATTTTTACTTGTAATAAAATTACAAGGTTTAAAAAGAGGAAGCATGGAATAATGTTGTACGACTGTTTAATTAAAACACAGCACTCTGCAAAGATAAAATATCAAAGTATTGAGTGTGATGTCTGCCCAATGTCGGCTGGGTAACGGATTTTCTTAATTAAAAGTTAGGTTTTGAAGGACACCCCGATTAATGGCGGCCTTACCTATGAGGGTCCTAAGGTAGCGGAATACCCTGGCCGTTAAATGCGGTCTTGCATGAATGACTTAACGATACAACAGCTGTCTCGATGATTGGCTCAGTGAAATTGGAATAGCAGTGCAGATACTGCTTACCTCTAGATAGACGAGAAGACCCTATGCAGCTTTACTGTTACCAATTATGGGTATAATATGATAATTGCCAGTGTATAAGGTAATTGTTAGATGCAATTGAAACACCTTTATTTGTTCTATTATACTCTTGATGATTGGAAGGCAGTTTATGCGGGGCACAGATCCCATAAAAAGTACCTGGGTATATCCAAAGTTCATATTGTAAATTTGTAAATTTTAATTTACAAAAAATATACATCAACAATAGAAATATTTAGATTTATATTTTTTCTATTTAGTTTGTTATTAATTATTTAATAATTATCCAGTTATTGTTGTATTAAGTTCGATATTTTTATTTATTTAAGTAAGATTTTAACTATATGGTAAATAGATGTAAAATAAACATTAATAAATTTATTAATGTTTTAGTCATATTAATAATGTATTTTTATTTTAAAACCTTTATTAATATGATATTTATTTTTACTTTAAAAGTTTAATGGCTTAATCTTGCTTTACTGTTTGACTTACAAGTCTATCAGTCGCGTAAGCGGGGCATATGATCACAAGATGCAGAAAGGAAAGGTCTTGGATTATAGAAAAAGTTACGCTAGGGATTAAATGTTAGTCCCCCAATATTTTAAATATATTGGAAATTATTTGGGTAAATTTCAAAAACTACTTATATTAAGTAAATTTGAAGCGAAACTTATTTAAGCATATTATAGTTATATAGATTTATTTATCTTTATAACTAATTAAATAAGGACGTTCAACGACTAAAAGGTGAGTAATGCTAACAATAATCCTTTTATTAATGCCCAACATCTTTATTGACTATATATTTTTTTTTTATTAGATAAATAGTTACAAACTATTATATCTGTAGAATTATTAATGTTAATTTGATTTGATTTAATTTAACACTGATGAAATAGACTTAATTATATTTAATTAAGCTACAATATTATGTAATGAAAATTACATATATATTTTTATATAAAATGATAAATATGTTAAAAATTTTTTGATCAAAATTAAATAATAAACAAAAAAATATGGCTAGAAATTCTGAAAATAATACTTTACATTACAAAGATTTTACTCCTGCAGTAAGAAATTGAAAAAATAGTATATATGTTTATAATAAAAAAACTTTAAGTTTAATACCAGAAGCTAGTAATATTGCAATAAAATTAATAAAAGCCTATTTTAATTTATATAATAAAAAATTAGAATCAAAAATAAGAAGAAAAAACAAAAGATTGCGTAATAAAGTAAGAAAACTTTCAACACATAAGATATTTGTTAGTGATGGAGAGTTTAAACACACTAATGATAAAGTTAATATAACTTTATATACTTATAATAGACAAAAAGTTAATTATCTTAATAAAATTAAACGAAGATTTATTGCATTATTAAAAAAAAATAAATTAAAAAAAAGATTAATATTAATAAGAAAAAAAGGTTTAGCTATTGTTAAAAAAGAAGAAAGAAAAAAAAATATAATCTTAAAAGCTTTAAGTAAAAATAATCAAAGTATTTATCTTAAAAAATATGAAAATGTATATTTTAAGAAATTTATTAAAAGATCATTTAAAAGATTAAAGTTCTATGTATATTATAAACAATTACTTTATATTAACCAATCTAAGTTTACTAAAACTTACTTACAAGGTTTAACTAATCTATTGAAAAAAATATATAAAAAAAATATACAATTTAATATTATTGACCTTAAACATATATATCTTAATAGTGATATAATGATACAATCTTTAATCTTAAAAATTAGAAGAAATAAAAATCGTTTATTAAGATATACAAAATCTTTAGGTGCAAAAATAAAAATAAATAAAAAACCATTAAATTCTAAATATAAAAATTTATTAGATTTAGATTCTTTATCTTTTAGAAATGAGTTAAATATTAAAGATACTAATGATTTATTGTATAAATTATTTGTACAAAACAATACTAAATCTAAATACTTAAAAAATGTCGTATTAGATTTTATTAAATATAAATCTGTATCTGGTTGAAGAATACAAGCTGCAGGTAGATTAACAAAACGTTATACTGCAGCAAGAGCTTTAACTAAAGTGAGATATAATGGTAATTTAGAAAATATCAATTCTTCTACTAATGGATATCCATCTGTTATATTAAGAGGAAAAGTTAGACCTAATTTACAATATACTCAATTAAATTCTAAAAGTCGTATTGGATCTTATGGTATAAAAGGTTGATTAAGTGGTATTTAATTTTTCCTAATGATTTATATAGTTTATAAAGATGATGAAATAGTCTGAACCATTTTGAAAAAAATGGAAATAAAAGATAAAACTTTTATGATAACATAAATTGAACAGGCTAATTTGCGCAAGAGAGTACAAATTGAGTGCGCGGTTTGGCACCTCGATGTCGGCTTAGCTCATCCACATGAATGTAGAAATCATGAAGGGTACGACTGTTCGTCGATTAAAGAGCTACACGAGCTGGGTTTAATACGTCGTGAGACAGTATGGTTTCTATCTTCTAGAGGAAATTAGAGTAAAATAAGGATAGCCCCTTCGTACGAAAGGAGTTGGGTATGTTGACCTATGGTTTACCTGTTGTTTATGTATATGTATATATTTATTTATATATATTTGTAATATTTTCACTAAAGTATTATAAAAAACATAAGCATGGCAGGAAGGCTAAGTCAGTTATAGATAAGTGCTGAAAGCATTTAAGCGCGAAGCTTACCTTAAGATACTCTTATATATACGTAGTAGAACACTACGATAAATATTAAAAAATAATTCATTATTTTTTAATCTATAGGCTTTAGTTGTAAGAATCCGAAGATTTTTAGATATAAAGTACTAATTTTTTAATATACTAAATATTTCACATATAATCATCGAAAGATGAGTATTTGATTATATAACTATTATGAATTTTAATTATATAATAATTATGGATTTAAATAATTATGGTTATAGCCTGATTAGCATAAAAGTAATGCAACCGTTTTGTAATCGGTAGAAGTAAGTGCGATACTTGCATTGGGCTTAATAGACCCAATGGTCAAGTTGGTTAAGACATAACATTTTCACTGTTAGTGCGGGAGTTCGAGCCTCCCTTGGGTTGAAAGAAATTAGCTCAGTTGGTAGAGCTATCGCTTTACACGCGAAGGGTCAGGTGTTCGAATCACCTATTTCTTAAAGACTTTATGCGGATTAATGTAATAGTAACATATTTGGCTCATGACCAAAAAATTTAGGTGCAACTCCTAAGTCCGCAAAAAATAAAATTTTATTTTTTTTATTCTAAGGTTATAGCTTAATTGGTAGAGCCGACTGCTCATGATAGTTTAGATGAATGTTCGACTCATTCTAACCTTATAGCTTTAGCTTTTTATTTATTTATAGTCCGAGTGCTGGAATTGGTAGACAGGATAAACTTAAGTCTTATTGATATAAATCGTAAACGTTCAAGTCGTTTTTCGGACATAAATTACAGGGGTTATAGTTTAACTGGTAAAACTACGATTTTGCATATCGTCATTTCAGGATCGAGTCCTGATAACTCCAAAAAAGTTCGAGAAGCTCAATTGGTCGAGCGGAACACTGAAGATGTTTAGGTTGTAAGTTCAAATCTTATCTCGAGCATTTTAATTTTTTCTGATATTTACTATATAAATATTATTATAAGGTTTAAAATACAATCAATGATATTTAATGGGTATGCTGAAATTTGGTAACCAGGCTTCGCTTAGGCCGGAGTAGTTTATACTTTACAAGTTCGAGTCTTGTTACCCATATATATTTAGTTTTATTGTTTTTCTGGAAAAAGTCTATGTATTTTATACAAATAAATATATGTTGTCGACTAATCGGTAAGTCATAAATTTTTGGTATTTACTATTGAGTGTTCGAATCGCTCCAACATAAAATTTACTAAATTTGTATAATTTAATATATTTATCTTTAGCCAGGATAGTTCAATAGGTAGAACAATAATTTCATGAATTAAGAATGAGAATTCGAGTTTCTCTCCCGGCTTATTTTTAATTGATTGTAGATAATAAATAAAATTTTATTTATATTTTTTTTTAGGTGGGTATAGTTCAATTGGTAGAACAGCTGTATGTGGCATAGTATATCCTTGTTCGATTCAAGGTATCCTCCCTTCAAAGTATAATATTATACTAATAACAAAAATTGCTTATATATTTATTAAATAAGTATTAATTACATTTAATTAATTATCTTTTTTTATATATTTATATTATTAGATTGAACATTCGTATAAATGTCAATACATATTTGTAGAATGTAATTTTTAACTGTTTTGCTCAATAAATCTTATTCAACTCAAGTTAACAATCAAGAAAACAGTTTTTTAAGCATGTTTACTAGTCTTACTATGTGAAAAGAAAGATGATTTTCTTCATCTAATGCTAAAGATATAGGTACTTTATATTTAATGTTTGCATTATTTTCAGGACTTATAGGTACAGCATTTTCTGTTTTAATAAGATTAGAATTATCAGGACCAGGTGTACAATATATAGCTGATAATCAATTATATAACAGTATAATTACAGCTCACGCTATATTAATGATTTTCTTCATGGTTATGCCTGCATTAATAGGGGGTTTTGGTAAAATCAAAATAAATACAATAAAACAAGAATTAAATGTAAATAAAAAATATGTTATAGATTCAAATGAGTCAGAATTACATTCAAAGTTACAGTCAGAATTAAGATTTAAATTAGGTGCTTATCTAGCTGGATTAATAGAAGCAGATGGATCTTTTGCTATACATGATAAAGATTCAAAAGCTAAAAAATATTTACCAAAAATACTTATAGTATTTAGTGTGCCCGATAAACCTTTAGCTGAAAAATTGATTTCTATTATTAAAGTAGGTAAATTATATATTAAACTAAACCAAGGTTGTGTAATATGACAGATACAAAAAATAGAAGATGTTATAAAAATTATAAAGCTTATAAATGGTTACATGCGTACACCTAAGATAGAAGCGTTACATCGTGCTATAAAATGATATAATGATTATTATGGTACTAATATAGAACCTTTAGGTTTAGATTTATCTTGTATAGATAGTAATGCATGATTAGCTGGTTTTACTGACGGAGATGGTAATTTTAGTATTAATCTTGTAGATAGAAAGAAAAAAGGTAAAATAACCACAAAAAGAGTGCAGGCTTTTTTTCGTATAGAAAAAAAACAAACTTATCATAAATCATTATTACAAGTAAGTAATAATAGTTATTTTGAAATAATGAGTATAATAGCTAGATATTTAGGTGTAAATGTATATTCTAGATCTAGAGAAAGAAATGATAAAGTGTTTTATTCTTTTATGGTTATTTCTCATAATATTCTAAGTCATACTAAGGTTATAGATTATTTTGAATGTTATCCTTTGTATTCTTCTAAATATTTAGCATATAAGGATTGAAAGCATGTAGTAGAACAAATTATATTACGTGCAGGTAAACCTTTAATTGATCAAGATATACTAGAGATTAAAAAGATAAAGACTCAATTTAACAAAAAGCGAAAAATATTTGATTTTTCACATTTAGATTCTATATTTAAATAGCATAAATTATGTTATTTTACATTTGTTTTTTGTATTTATATAAAAGAAATTGCCGTAAGTAATAGTAATATTACTTTTATTACATAACTATATGCGGGAAATTCCTAAAGTCTTATTGTAGGAGTTGTGAAAATTTATCCTTTACAATGGTTGTTTATAAATAAACATAATTAAATGTACATAACCCTTAAATAGTAATAAGAATGTTACAATGGATAATCCGCAGGAAACGAAATAAAAGAAAAGTTTATATATATATATATTTTTTTTTTAATGTAGGATCCTCAGAGACTATACGTTATGCTCCATTAAAAGTAATGGATGAAGATATAGTCCAAATATAATTTAACGATTATAATAAATTGAATTTCTTACTACCTTTATTAGTGGGTGGACCTGATATGGCATTCCCTAGATTAAATAATATTAGTTTTTGATTATTAATACCTAGTTTATTATTATTTGTATTTTCTGCAATAATTGAAAATGGTGCAGGTACAGGTTGAACTCTATATCCACCATTATCAGGAATACAAAGTCACAGTGGACCAAGTGTTGATTTAGCAATTTTTGGTTTACACTTAAGTGGGATTAGTAGTTTATTAGGTGCTATTAATTTTATAACTACAATATTTAATATGAGAGGACCTGGAATACGTCTACACAAATTAGCTTTATTCGGTTGAGCTGTAGTTATTACAGCCGTATTATTATTATTATCACTACCTGTTTTAGCAGGTGGTATAACTATGATCCTTACAGATCGTAATTTTAATACATCATTCTTTGAATTAGCTGGAGGTGGAGATCCTATATTATTCCAACATCTTTTCTGATTCTTTGGACACCCTGAGGTTTATATATTAATTATACCGGGATTTGGTATAATTAGTACAGTTATCTCAGCTAGTTCAAGTAAAAGTGTTTTCGGATATCTTGGTATGGTTTATGCCATGATGTCAATTGGTGTTTTAGGTTTTGTAGTTTGAAGTCATCACATGTATACAGTTGGTTTAGATGTAGATACAAGAGCTTATTTTACAGCTGCTACTTTAATAATTGCTGTTCCAACTGGAATTAAAATATTCAGTTGGTTAGCTACATGTTACGGTGGATCATTACATTTAACACCTGCTATGTTATTCGCATTAGGATTTGTGGTTATGTTTACTATTGGGGGATTAAGTGGAGTTGTTTTAGCTAATGCTTCACTTGATATTGCTTTCCATGATAAATGCATTATTTTTTTTTGCTATTCATTATCAATATTATTGCCATTACATAATTATATTTATGAAAGAAGGATTTATGAGGTTAGTGAAAATAAAAATGAATATATAAAAATCTTTTGAATTGGATTAATGGATGGAAAAGGTAGTATACAAATTAATAAAAAGAAAAAAAAATTATTATTTAGATTAATAATAAAATTAAATTATACTAAAGCTAATTTTGATATGTTAATTATTATAGCAAAAGTTATATCAGGTACTGTTAGAATAATAAATCAAAAAAAAGAAGTTATATGAGTATTAGATGAAAAAAAAATTATAGTTAAATTATTAGATATTTTTCATACTTATCCTCCTTTAACTTCAAGATTACAATGTCAAGTGTCGTTTTTAAAAACCTGTTTACAGGAAGATTCTGTAAATAAATACTTAGAAATAAGAAACTTAAAATATAATAATCAAATACAAATTATTAAATCTTTAAATAAAATGTTTGTAGTTCCTAACTATTTTTTAGGTTGATTATCTGGATTCATTGAAGCTGAAGGTTGTTTTTTTATAAAAAAAAATAATAATTCATTTTTTATAGGAATATATGATGATTTTTATTTATTAAATGCTATAAAATATACATTTTTAACTAATGATATAAAAAATAATCCATATAAAATTCCAAATAAAAAATTTTTTTTCTTAGAGATTTATAAAAAAGAAGTTTTAATAAATATTATAAATCATTGTAATAACTACCCGTTGTTAGGTGAAAAATCCATTACATTAAAAAAATTCATTGCAGTTTTTTAATTTCAAAAATAGTAAGTGTCATGTTGTCATGCCACTATGAAATAATTTGTTTATTATTTCGGTAATAAATGTATTTTATTGCTAACGGTGAAATCTTATACATTTCTATAAAGCTAGAAAAAAAAAAATAAAGTATAAGGAAATACCGTGGAAACTATATTAAATTTATATTATTAAGTAGGATCCGTAGAGACTAAACGTGGCAATCGAAAACTTATTAAGTTAGGTTATTAGATAAAATATAGTCCGAGCATTGTGCAAACAATAATAAAACTAGACGCTTTGTAAAAAAAGTGTACATATGTTATACATAAATAAATAAATAAATACATAATAATAAGATATAGAGTAAAAAAGTTATGTTAACATAATATAAAATTTAAGACTTACTATGTTGTTGCTCATGTCCTTTTTGTTTTATCAGTGGGTGCCGTTTTTGCTTTATTTTGTGGTTGATATATAATAAAACAATGGTATTATGATTTTATACGAAAATTAATATTTAATCAAAATATACCTAAACCTCATGCTAATGTAGAAACATCCTTAGTTTCTACATGTTCACATGGGATTCAAGCTGGATTATTTTGTGCTCTTTGTTATCTCCGTCCTTATTTTTTGTTGAATACTGTAAGTAGTTGTTCACATAACTTTACACATTTTCCTATTAAACCTCATAATCTAGGAATGGTTTGCGATTTTGATGGGGGTGATCATGTAGCTGCTACTGGTGTACATTCTATGGTTCATGTCTGTCATTTGTGTAATGCAGTTATATGTAGTGGATGTCATGTAGGATAACATATAGTCTTTGATGTATTTTAATTTATTTAATTTATTTTATTAAATTAAATATAATTTATTAGACTTACTATGTTGTTGCTCATTTTCATTATGTTTTATCAATGGGTGCCGTTTTTGCTTTATATAGTGGTTGATATTTCTGAATACCAAAAATATTAGGATTATCTTACAATTTATTCGCAGGTAAAGTTCATTTCTGATTATTATTTATTGGTGTTAATGTAACTTTCTTCCCACAACATTTCTTAGGTTTACAAGGAATGCCTAGAAGAATTAGTGACTACCCTGACGCTTTTGCAGGTTGAAATTTAATAAGTAGTTTCGGTTCTATTATTAGTGTAGTAGCTACTTGGTATTTCTTAAATCTTCTGTACAAACAATTAACTGAAGGTACAGCTGTTTCAAGATATCCTTGATTAATACCTCAATTTCATAGTGATTTATTCCAAGTTCTATTTACTAGAAATAATAACTCTATAGAATGATGTTTAAGTAGTCCTCCTAAACCTCATGCTTTTGTAAGCCTTCCTTTACAATCTGTATTTAATCCTTTATCTCAGATTAAATTAAGTAAATAAACTTAAAATTTGCTTTCTATAAATTTAAGGAACTTTTTATATTTAAAAGTATGATTTGTTTGTTAATCCTAACTATTATGAGTATTGTATTTAGATATATAATATTATATTATTATAGTGTTGATCTTTTTAAAGATTTTGATAGTGTATTATTTTATTTCTTTTAATTTATTCTTGTTATTTTAAATAAAATAATAAGATTTACTTGAGATATTTTCTTTTTGTCTGATAATTTATTAAAGCCTATTCAAGATGATAATTATTATTTAGAACAAGTTAATGAATTATCAAATATTAAGCATCATAACTTAAATATTTATAAACAAGAAGAAATTAATGAACAATATAATTCATTTGAAGGTAATAGTATAAAAAGGCAATAAAAGAAAGTTTAGGGTTAGTGGTTCAAGATTAAAGTAAAGATGTAGTGAAGATAGTTCTAAACAAATAACTAGCAATCAAATTACATCAACTAATACAGATAAGAACCAATCTATAAACGCTAATCAGTTTTGCATGAATTAAATATAGAATATAATAAAAACTATGAAAAAATAAAAAAAAAAATAAATTTATAAAATATTTATAACAGAATTTTTATTGATGTAATATGTCTTTAAAATAAAAGGCAATTATAGTATAATATAGTATAATATAGTATAGTATAGTATAATATATTTTGTTAATAGAAAAATTTTTTAATAAATATTAAAAAACCATACGTGTTAGTTTAATGGTTAGAACTTCGTGCTACGGACACGTTAATACAAGTTCGAATCTTGTACACGTATAATATATATATATAATTAAACAGCATTTTCTTATTAGCTCAATGGTAGAGCAAAATACTTCTAATATTTTGATCCATGTTCGAATCCTGGATAAGAATACTATAGCTCTTATAGCTCAACGGTAGAGCAGAATACTGTTAATATTCGTATAGATGTTCGATTCATCTTAAGGGCTTAAATCTAATAAAACTGAAAAAGACTAAATGTCATATTTTGTTTGATTTATTTTAATAAAGTATGTCAGATAAAATACAGTACTAAAATTATAATTAATTTCAGTGAAGTTTGGCAAAATTGTATGCCTAAAATAAAGAATGAAACTACCTTAAGTAATTTCATTTTAGGTGTTAGTTTTAATTCAGGTAATAAACTACTAGTGTTAATTAAATAAAAACTAAATATTATTTTTAGTTTTCTATTTAATTAGATTCTATTAAGGAATAAAAAAAAATAAATTTTTTGCCACCATTTTTTGGACTGGCTTAAGTAAGAGAGTTAATTTGTACTGCATAAAAATTAAACCAATAGTTAAAAATTAGTTAAACATTATGTTATATAATTATACTTTTTGATACAATGTATAAAATATTTCTTTTATATAGGAAAGTCCACAACTTATTAAAAATATGTATATATAATTAAAATTATGGAATTTAAAAGAAACAAATACTTATATAACTAAATATATACAAATTATTATAAAGTATATATATTATTATATATTAACGTACATAAACCCAATATTAAGTTTTTATTTAGAATTATATTTATTAACAGAAATTGGCTTAATTGTATCTAAAAGTTATATATATATATAACTTGCTCTTATAGTTCAAAGGTAGAACAGGATATTAAAAATGTCCCTATAGATGTTCAATTCATCTTAAGGGCATTAATATGATAAAACTAAAAAAGACTAATAAAGTCACATTTTGTTTGACTCGTTAAAGTAATAAAGTTAAAATTTTATCGTAGAAAAAAAATTTTTATATTATGTTTTTTTAATAGTTAAAATCTTTAGTCGGTTTATCTGATTTTTATCAGACGCTTCTTTTTAAATCTCTTCTCCTAAATATAGGTTACCTATTTGTAATTTTTTTTTAATAATTCATGATCCAAGCCGCAAAAATAATAGGAACAGGTTTAGCAACTACAGGTTTAATAGGTGCTGGTGTAGGAATTGGTGTTGTTTTTGGTGCACTAATTTTAGGTGTTGCTAGAAATCCATCTTTAAGAGGTCAGTTATTCGCTTACGCTATATTAGGATTTGCTTTTGCTGAAGCAACAGGATTATTTGCTTTAATGATGGCATTCTTATTATTATACGTTGCATAATATCTGTTTATAACTAAAAAAATTTTAACTATTGGTTCAAATTAAGGGCTTAAATTAAATAAAACAAAAAAAAGACTAATAGTCTATTTTATCTGACATACATACTTTTCCCCGTATTCTAAGATATTAATTGCAGATTTTGTATATAAATATAGGTATTAATATATAATATTCGTACATTAAATATGTACGAATATTATACGCTGTTTGTAAAAGATAAAAAAAATAATAATACATAAAAATATGACTAATAATTTTTTATTTGAATCTCAAATTATAAAATTAGATGCTCCAACACCTTGAGGTTTATTTTTTCAAGATAGTGGTACACCTCAAATGGAAGGTATAGAAGAATTACATAATAATATAATGTTTTATTTAGCAATTATATTATTTACTGTATCGTGAATGATGATAACTATAATTAAAAATTTTGTAGCTGCAAAATCACAAATATCACACAAATACATGAATCACGGTACATTAATAGAATTAATATGAACAATAACACCTGCTGTTATTTTAATTCTTATAGCATTTCCATCTTTTAAATTATTATATTTAATGGATGAAGTTATGGATCCTTCATTAGTAATATATGGAGAAGGTCACCAATGATATTGAAGTTATCAATATCCAGATTTCACTAATGTAGACAACGAATTCATTGAATTTGATTCATACATAGTACCGGAATCTGATTTAGAAGAAGGTGGATTAAGAATGTTAGAAGTTGATAATAGAGTTGTTATACCTGAATTAACACACACAAGATTTGTAGTTTCAGCTGCAGATGTTATACACTCTTATGCTTGTCCTTCATTAGGTATTAAATGTGACGCATATCCTGGTAGATTAAATCAATCATCAGTTTATGTAAATCGTCCTGGAACATTCTTTGGGCAATGTTCAGAAATTTGTGGAATATTACACAGTTCTATGCCTATAGCTATACAATCTGTTCCATTAGCTAAATTCCTTCTATGATTAAGAGAACAAATGGAAGGTTAATTATATAAGATATCTTTGTATATCTTATTAAGTGTATAAATATAATTTATACCTAGTTTATTATAAGATATAATTTTTTTTTATAAGATAATTATAATAATAAAAAAAAAATTTTTTTTTTTCATACTTATTACAAATGTAATAAGTATACTCAATAATAAAGTATATATATTTTATTATTAAAATGTATATATTATTTCAACATATATAAATCTTTAGTAAATAAACAAATGAATTTATCATTAATATTGTTTTTAATAGGAATATTAGGTTTTGTTTTAAATAGAAAAAATATAATATTAATGCTTATTTCAATAGAAATAATGTTATTAGCTATTACATTTTTAATATTAATAAGTTCTTTAAGTTTTGATGATATACTTGGTCAAACTTTTGCTATATATATTATAACTATAGCTGGAGCAGAATCTGCAATAGGTCTAGGTATTTTAGTAGCATTTTATAGATTAAGAGGAAGTATAGCAATACAATATAAATAATGTATTTATCTTTAATTATTTTACCTTTATTAGGTTCTATAGTATCAGGTTTTTTTGGTAGAAAAGTTGGAATAACTGGAGCACAAATTATTACAACTAGTTGTGTAATGTTAACAACCTTATTAAGTATAATAGCATTCTTTGAAGTAGGTATGAATGGTATACCTGTATCTATAAATCTTTTTAGATGAATAGATAGTGAATCCCTTAACGTCTTATGAGGTTTTCAATTTGATTCTTTAACTGTTTCTATGTTAATACCTGTATTAATAGTATCTAGTTTAGTTCATCTATATTCTATAGGTTATATGAGTCATGATCCTCATATTCAAAGATTTTTTAGTTATTTAAGTTTATTCACCTTTATGATGATTATTCTTGTTACAGCTAATAATTATTTATTAATGTTTGTAGGTTGAGAAGGTGTTGGTGTATGTTCATATCTTTTAGTAAATTTCTGGTTTACTAGAATAGCAGCAAATCAAAGTTCTATTTCAGCTTTTTTAACAAATAGAGTAGGTGATGCCTTTTTAACTGTAGGAATGTTTGTAATAATATGATCTTTTGGTAATTTAGATTATAGTACAGTATTCTCATTAGCTCCTTATTTTAATGAAAATATTATTACTATTATAGGTATTTGCTTGTTAATAGGTGCTATGGCTAAAAGTTCTCAAGTAGGACTTCATGTTTGATTACCTATGGCTATGGAAGGTCCTACACCAGTTTCTGCTTTAATTCACGCAGCTACTATGGTTACAGCTGGTGTGTATCTATTAATGAGATCTTCTCCTTTAATAGAATATAGTTCAACAGTTTTAATTCTTTGTTTATGATTAGGTGCTATTACTACAGTATTTAGTTCTCTTATTGGACTTTTTCAACAAGATATTAAAAAAGTTATTGCTTATTCTACTATGAGTCAATTAGGTATGATGGTTATAGCTGTTGGTTTATCTTGTTATAACATAGCTTTATTTCATTTAGTTAATCATGCTTTTTATAAAGCTTTATTATTCTTAGGTGCAGGATCTGTAATACATTCAGTAGCAGATAATCAAGATTTTAGAAAATATGGAGGTTTAAGACCTTTCTTACCTTTAACTTATTCAGTTATGTTAATAGCTTCTCTTAGTTTAGTAGCTATACCTTTTATGACTGGATTCTATTCTAAAGATTTTATATTAGAATCTGCTTATGGTCAATTTTATTTTTCTAGTACTGTTATATACTTTATAGCTACAATAGGTGCTATGTTTACTACATTATATTCAGTTAAAGTATTATATTTAACTTTCTTAACTAATCCTAATGGACCTTTAGTTAGTTATAAACAAGCACATGAAGGAGATATATTTATGAGTTTACCTTTAATTATTTTAGCTATTTTCTCTATATTCTTTGGTTATTTAACTAAAGATATCTTTATAGGGTTAGGTACTGGTTTCTTTGCAGATAATAGTTTATTTATACATCCTTCACATGAAATTATGTTAGATACAGAATTTGCTGTAGATACTATATTTAAACTTTTACCTTTTATTTTTACTGTATCTTTATCTTTTGTAGCTTTAATCATTTCAGAATTTTTACCTAAATTATTAATTAATTTTAAATTTACTAAATTAGGTAATGAAATTTTCAGTTTTTTTAACCAACGTTTCTTTATTGAACTTTTCTATAACAAATATATTACAGAAGTTATATTAAAATTAGGAGGTCAAACAACTAAAAATCTTGATAAAGGTTCTGTAGAATTAATAGGGCCTTATGGTTTAGAAAAAGGATTATTAGCTTTAAGTAATAATATAAGTAGTTTAAGTACTGGTGTTATAACTACTTATGCTTTATATATTTTAATAGGATTATTATTCTATATATCTTTACTGTATACTTCATTTAATGGTAATGATAATAGTTTATTTATTTTAATAATATTTACTCTATTTTCTATATTAAGTTCTAAAAAATAATACTTAGACAAAAAGAAATCTTATTTTATATTTATTATAATCTAACTAATTGTCTTTAAGACAATATACAAGTATATTATATTCCAGGATTGGAATAGTCAATAAAAAAAAATAAATTTACTAAAAAAATATTTTTTTTTTATTTAGATTTTATTTTTAATTTAAATTTACCTTTAAGTTTTGCAAAACTTAAAGTGTATTATGAATAATACTAATGATGTTAATTAAGCTAATGAGCTTAATTAAACTAATAGTATTAAAGGTGTTAGGGTGTTAATTTAATTAATGGTATTAATAGTACTAATGGAATTAATGGAACAAATAGATCAATTAATAAATTTCTTATAGATAATTAAGCTAACCCTAACATCGAGCCTTTTGGTTAATCAGATCCAAAGGATTAACTTTTAATATATATATATAAATTTTTTATGCTTTTATTAACAATATTTTCTTTAATTTTATCTAACTCAGTGTCTTCAAGACGAGATACAAGTATATTATATTCCAGAGTTGGAATAGTTATTTTATTATATAGTATATTTTATACTTATAATAATCTTTTTATTTCTTATTTAGATACAGGTGTAGGATTGTTTGGAGGTTTATTTTATACTTCTTCGATAACACTGGTTTTTCAAATATTAATATTTTTTATTAGTTTATTAATATTAAATTTAACAAGTTTTTTCCCTAGAAAATTTGTATCTGATAAACATTTGACTTTATATTCTTTATTACTAAAAAATGTAAAATTATATATTTCAAATATTTTAAATAGAAAAGGAGAACAATTTACTATAATAGAATATACATTAATATTATTATTTGTTGTAATGGGTAGTGTTCTACTAGTTTCAAGTAGTGATTTAATATCTATATTTTTGTCTATAGAATTACAAAGTTATGGATTATACTTAATTTCTACAATATATAGAAACTCAGAATCTTCGACTTCTTCAGGTTTAACTTACTTTTTATTAGGTGGTTTATCTTCATGTTTTATATTATTAGGTATGGCATTAATATATGCAAATTCAGGTACTACATATCTTGATAGTTTTTATATAATAAATAATTTATCTAATATTATAAATTTACAAGAAAATACAGTAGCATATTCATATATAGCTACATATATACCATATTGTATATTATTGATGTCTATAGGTTTATTATTTAAAATATCAGCAGCTCCATTTCATTTTTGATCACCTGATGTTTATGACGGTGTTCCTACTATAGTTACTACTTTTATAGCTATAATAGCAAAAATTTCTATATTAATAATTTTATTACAATTAGTACATTATACTAAAAATATTTACGTATCCTTCCAGTATACTTGAACAACTAGTTTATTAATAAGTTCATTACTATCTTTAATTATTGGAACTGTTTTAGGTTTAACACAATTTAGAATTAAAAGATTATATGCTTATAGTACAATATCTCATGTAGGATTCTTACTTTTAGCTTTAAGTGTTAATAGTGTAGAATCTATACAATCATTTATATTTTATCTTATACAATATAGTATAACTAATTTAAATGCTTTTGTTTTATTAATTACTATAGGTTATACATTGTATTTTTATATTAATAAAGATATTAATTATAATAATTTATTAGATAAAAATAACTCACCTGTACAACTTGTAAGTCAATTAAAAGGTTATTTCTATATTAATCCTTTAATAGCTATAAGTTTAGCTATAACTATATTCTCTTTTGCAGGTATACCTCCTCTAATGGGATTCTTTGCTAAATTAATGGTTCTTTCTGCTGCTTTACAAGATGGTTTCGTTTTCTTAACTTTAATAGGTGTTTTAACTAGTGTTATTGGTGCGGTTTATTATTTAAATATAATAAGAACTATGTTCTTTAGTAATACTTCTTATAAGTTTGCTTCATCTATTTTAGATATTAAAGCACCTGCTTTAATTACAAATAATAATAATACTGAAAAAGTATATTTACAACCAAATATAACTATATCTAATGCATTTAGTATAACTATATCTTTATTAACTCTTATTATTTTATTATTTATGTTTATACCTAATGAATGATTACATTTATCTAATATATTAGCTATATTCTTATTTGTACCTTTTAATTAATATTACAAAAAAATATTAATATATATATATTTATTTTATCATCTATAGATAAAATAAAAAATATTTTATTTTTATTATTTAGTATGGAAAGCTTAATATAAATATTGTACAAAGAGTAATTTAAATACTATTTGAAAAAGGAAAATATATTTTATTTACTCATAAAAAATTTTTTTTAATAAAATTATGAGAATATTAAAGAGTCATCCCTTATTAAAAATAGTAAATTCATATACTATTGATTCTCCACAACCATCTAATTTAAGTTACTTATGAAATTTTGGTTCATTGTTAGCTCTTTGTTTAATTATACAGATAGTTACAGGTGTAACTTTAGCTATGCATTATACACCTAATGTATTAGAAGCTTTTGATTCTGTAGAACATATAATGCGTGATGTAAATAATGGATGATTAATACGTTATTTACACTCTAATACAGCTTCTGCATTCTTTTTTTTAGTTTATCTACACATAGGTAGAGGTTTATACTATGGATCATACAAAGCACCAAGAACATTAACATGAGTAATAGGAACTGTAATACTTATCTTAATGATAGCAACAGGATTCTTAGGTTATGTTTTACCATATGGTCAAATGTCATTATGAGGTGCTACAGTTATTACTAATCTTATGAGTGCTATTCCTTGAGTTGGACAAGATATAGTTGAGTTTATCTGAGGAGGTTTCTCTGTTAATAATGCAACTTTAAACAGATTTTTTGCATTACACTTTGTTTTACCTTTTGTTTTAGCTGCTTTAGCTTTAATGCACTTAATAGCTTTACATGATACAGTTGGATCTAGTAATCCTTTAGGTGTGTCAGCTAACTATGACAGATTACCTTTCGCTCCTTATTTTATATTTAAAGATTTGATTACTATCTTCCTTTTCATGTTTGTTTTATCTGTATTTGTTTTCTACATGCCTAATGCTTTAGGTGACAGTGATAATTATGTAATGGCTAACCCTATGCAAACTCCACCTGCTATAGTACCTGAATGATACTTATTACCATTCTATGCTATATTAAGATCTATACCTAACAAATTATTAGGTGTTATTGCAATGTTTTCTGCTTTATTAATATTATTAGCTATGCCTTATACTGATGTGTCTAAATTTAGAGGTATCCAATTTAGACCTTTAAGTAAAATAGCCTTCTATGTGTTCATAGCTAACTTCTTAATATTAACACAAATAGGAGCTAAACATGTTGAAACTCCTTTTATTGAATTTGGACAAATATCAACAGTATTATATTTCTCTCATTTCCTTATTATAGTACCTGTTGTTAATCTATTAGAAAATACTTTAACAGATTTAGCTACAAAAAAATAATTATTTTTTTAGATAAATCTATAAATTAAACATATAAATATATAATATATACTTTCATTACTGTAAGGATAATTATGAAATATATTTATTTTGTTAGTTTTCTAAAAAGTTTTTTAATTATTTATCTTTTCTATAAAAATTTTAAACACTAAAAATTAAATCATGACATCTACAACTTTTTTCTTTTTTTTAATTCCAATCTTAGCCATTATTTTACTTGTTGTAAATTTGCTTCTTTCTCCTCATAATCCTTATCAAGAAAAAGAAAGTGCTTTTGAGTGTGGTTTTCATTCATTCTTAGGACAGAATAGAACACAGTTTAGTATTTCTTTCTTTATTTTTGCTCTATTATTCCTTTTATTTGATTTGGAAATATTATTAATATATCCTTATGTAGTTAGTGCTTATTATAATGGTATTTACGGTTTAGTTATTATGCTTGGTTTTTTCCTTGTTTTAACTTTAGGTTTTGCCTTTGAACTAGGTAAAAATGCCTTAAAAATAGATAGTAAACAAATGTATAGCTTTAATATTAAAACTTGGGATAATTACTCTATTATATATAAATAATATATTTATAATAACATATATATTATAACATGATATATATTAATAATTATTTTATAAAGCAAAAAAAAAAATATGATATTATAAAGGTGTAAATTATATAATATCATACAATAATAGTATATAAAGTACGTATATTAAAAACAAATATAAAAATTTAATAGTAGATAATTGTTTATTCTTATAATTTTAAAGCTAAAATTTTTACAAGAATACAATTATTTTTAAAATATATATTATATAAACATAATAATATAATAAATATAATAATTTATATTAATTATGTTTTTAATATTATGTTATTCTAAATTAAATGATAAATTTAACAATAGTTTCAATTATTGAAAGTTTATTAGTTATTGTTCCTGCTTTACTAGCAGTAGCGTTTACTACTGTTGCAGAAAGAAAAACAATGGCTAGTATGCAAAGAAGATTAGGACCTAATATTGTAGGTTATTATGGATTATTACAAGCATTTGCTGATGCATTAAAATTATTATTAAAAGAGTATGTATCTCCTACACAAGCTAATATAGTTTTATTTTTCCTTGGACCTATTATAACTTTAATATTTTCTTTATTAGGTTATGCTGTAGTACCATATGGTTCAGGTTTATTTGTGGCAGATTTTAGTTTAGGTATATTGTATGCGTTAGTTGTTTCTTCTTTAGCTACATACGGTATATTATTAGCAGGATGATCTGCTAATTCTAAATATGCCTTTTTAGGTTCATTAAGAAGTACAGCTCAATTAATTAGTTATGAATTAATTTTAAGTTCTATTATATTATTAGTAATCTTATTAACAGGTAGTTTAAATATGACTGAAATAGTAGAAGCTCAAAGAGCTGTAAATTTTTGTTTACCACTATTTCCTTTATTTATTATATTCTTTATAGGATCTATAGCAGAAACTAATAGACCTCCTTTTGATTTAGCAGAGGCGGAATCTGAGTTAGTTAGTGGTTTTATGACTGAACACTCTGCAGCTATATTTGTATTCTTTTTCTTAGCAGAATATGCTAGTATTGTACTTATTTGTATTTTAACAAGTATTTTATTTTTAGGTGGTTATTTAAGTTTATTGCCTGATACTTTAGTATATTCTATCTATAGTATAATTTCTTTATATGTTGATATGGATTTTACAAATTTTGATTTCTTAATAAGTGGAACTAGTTCTAGTTTATGATTAGCATTGAAATCAGCTGCTCTAATTTTTGTTTTTATTTGAGCAAGAGCTTCATTTCCTAGAATACGTTTTGATCAATTAATGTCAGTTTGTTGAACTGTTATGTTACCTATAATTATAGCATATGTTGTATTAATACCTTGTATTGTATACGGGTTAGCTATTGTGCCTACTAATATTTCTTTACTTTAAATTAAATATAATGTTTATAAATACTACTTATAACTAATAATAGTTTTATTAAATTATAATATATTAATTAGTATTATATTATATTATTAATATATTATATATTATAAGTATTTATAGGAATCTGAGTAGATGGCTCTGCGTTTTGACTGCAAATCGAAAATTAGGGATTCGATTTCCCCAGATTCCTTGCCATACAGATATGTATAGGTGTAATAAAAAAATTATAAGCTAGTCTTTAATTTAGAAAAAGTTTGCAAGAAAAAAACTGTATTATACTTTTTATATAGATACTAATTAATATAAAATTCTTTATTGTTAAATAATATCAGATATTAAGTATATCACAATTCAGTGTTGAATAAGGTAGAAACCAGAAATTTTCTTGTAAATATTAATTAATTGTTAGTTTATGATTTGTAGTAGTAATTTTTTTTTGTTTATTTAAATTTTGTTTTCTATTTCTCTTTCTTTATTATTATTAATACCTTTAGTAGGTGTTTTTTTTATTGCAGTAGAAACTTCTTTTGGTACAAATTTTCTTGTATCAGAAAAAAAAATTAAATTATTTGGTTTAACCATTTCTGTTATAAATCTTATATATTCTTTAATAATATTTATTATTTTTGATTTTAGTAGTAAATCTTTTCAGTTTATTCAAGAACAATATCAAATAAATTATTTTGATATATATTTAGGTTTAGACGGATTATCTATATATTTTGTCTTATTAACAACTATAATAATGCCTATAGCATTGTTATCTAATTGATCTTCAATTAGTGAAAATAATGTTGTTTCTTTTGTAACTATAATTTTATTATTAGAAACATTACTATTAGCTGTTTTTTTGGTATTAGATATATTATTATTCTATATATTTTTTGAAAGTATTTTACCTCCTTTATTTTTATTAATAGGATTATTTGGATCAAGTAATAAAGTAAGAGCCAGTTTTTATTTATTTTTATATACATTATTAGGTTCATTATTTATGTTACTATCTATTATTACTATGTCATCTATAATGGGTACAACAGATTTTGATGCTTTATATAAAGCAAACTTTAAATATATTACACAGTTATTTTTATTTTATGGTATATTTTTATCTTTTGCTGTAAAAACTCCAACTATTTTTTTAAATACTTGATTATTAAAAGCTCACGTTGAATCTCCTTTATCTGGTAGTATAATTTTAGCTGGTATAGTACTTAAATTAAGTTTATATGGTATATTTAGATTAATATTGCCTTTATTACCAAAAGCTTCTATGAATTATACATATATTATATATGTAATTGGTGTAATAACTATATTATATGCTAGTTTTAGTACATTAAGAACTATTGATGTAAAAGAATTAATTGCATATTCTTCTGTATCTCACGCAGCTGTTTATTTACTTGGTGCATTTAGTAATTCTATACAAGGTATAGAAGGTGCTATTACTTTAGGTTTAGCTCACGGTTTTGTTTCTTCTGGTTTATTTATTTGTGCTGGAGGTGTATTATATGATAGATCTTCTACTAGATTAATTACTTATTATAGAGGTATGGCTCAAATTATGCCTATATTCTGTATTTTATTCTATATTTTATCTTTAGGTAATTGTGGTGCTCCACTTACTTTAAACTTTATAGGTGAATTTATGTCTATTTATGGTGTATTTGAAAGAATGCCTATTTTAGGTTTACTAGCTAGTTCATCTATTATATTCTCTGCTGCATATACAATATTTATGTTTAATAGAATAGCATTTGGAGGTTCTTATTCTTCTTATTTTGTTCAGTACATTAATGATGTAAATAAAAGAGAATTTATTATGTTATTAGTACTTGTAACATTTACAGTTTTATTTGGAATTTATCCTTCACCTATACTTGATGGAATGCATTATTCTGTTTCTTCTTTATTATATAATATATAATTATAGTATAAAAAACAAAATACTATATTAAATACACAATACAAAAATTTAATAGTAGATATTTGTTTATTCTTATATTATATAAACATAATAATATAATAAGTATAAATATAAAAATTTATATTAATTATGTTTTTTATATTAAAAAAAACTATGGACATACTATATATACTGTTCGAACATATCTCAAGATTAGATGAGATTAAGGAGTCCCTTGAGAAAAATAATAATGATTGGTGATATAAATATATTTATATAACCATTTAATCCTTATTTTATTTGTTGTAAGTTTACTTCTTTCTCCTAATAATTTGTTTGTTTCTCCTTATAATCCTTAATAGGTTAGGTATACTCAGATTGGTAACTACTAGTTATATTTTGACATCTTGTAAAAAAAATTTTTTTTTATATCTTTACAAATATTGTACTTCTATATAATTAAATATGCCACAATTAATACCTTTTTATTTTGTTAATCAAGTAGTATTTACTTTTATTTTTTTAGTAATATTAATATATACATTTACTAAATATATTTTACCTAGATTTGTACGTTTATTTATAACACGTATATTTATAAAAAAATTATAATTTTATAAATATGTGTATGTTATATTTTTCCTATAAAATTTAATAATAATAGAGTTATTACAAACAGCTAATTATTAATAAATATTATGATATATTTATTTCTAAAAATTAGTTTTAAAGACAGATAAATATATACTTATTAATACCTACATTTTTATTTCCTTGTAATTTATTTTTCAAATAAATATAATTTAAATTTATTCTTAAATATAATAAATGTTACATTTCAATTCAATATTAAGTCCTTTGGACCAATTTGAGATAAGAGATTTATTAAGTATAAACGTTAGTTTCTTAGGTAATAGCCACATAGCTTTAACTAATATAGGTTTATATTTAACTGTTGGTACATTAATAATATTAGGTTTAAATTTATTAGCTACTAACTATAATAAAATAATATCTAATTCATGATCTATAAGTCAGGAAACTATATATGCTACTGTACATAGTATAGTTATAAATCAAATAAATGCTAATAAAGGTCAATTATATTTCCCTTTTATATACGCACTATTTTTATTTATATTAATAAATAATTTAATAGGTATGATTCCGTACAGTTTTGCATCAACATCTCATTTTATTTTAACTTTTTCAATTAGTTTTACTATAGTATTAGGTGCAACTATATTAGGTTTCCAAAAACACGGGTTAGAGTTCTTTTCTTTCTTTGTACCTTCTGGTTGTCCTTTAGGTTTATTACCTCTTTTAGTTTTAATAGAGTTCATTTCTTATTTAGCTAGAAATGTTTCATTAGGACTTAGATTAGCAGCTAATATTCTATCAGGTCATATGCTATTATCTATATTAGGTGGATTCACTTATAATATAATGACAAGTGGAATATTATTCTTCTTTATAGGTTTATTACCTTTAGCGTTTATTATAGCATTTTCTGGATTAGAATTAGGAATTGCTTTCATACAAGCTCAAGTGTTTGTTGTTTTAACTTCTTCATATATTAAAGATAGTTTAGACTTACATTAATAAAAAAAATTAGTAAAGTAAAAAAAAATATTTAATTATAAATATTTATATTAAAAAATTTTTATAGTAAGTTATTACTATAACACACAATAATAGTGTGTGTTAATACTTAAAAAAATTTTTTACATAAAGTATTTTTTCTAATAAGATAAGATATTTTAATAAAATACAATAATAGTGTATTAATACTTAAAATTTTATGTTATAATATATTTATTATTATAGAAACTAGGTTGATTGTATCTCTAGTTTAGATATATATATATATATAACTTGCTCTTATAGTTCAAAGGTAAAACAGAATATTGTTAATATTCGTATAGATGTTCAATTCATCTTAAGGGCATTAATATGATAAAACTAAAAAAGACTAATAAAGTCACATTTTGTTTGATTCGTTAAAGTAATAAAGTTAAAATTTATCGTAGAAAAAAAATTTTTATATTATGTTTTTTTAATAGTTAA
>Ga0307515_10003896_pt1 | contig 31146 bp, 9 predicted proteins | sample 17_EM_MG_FD_194513 | JGI IMG/M metagenome (GOLD analysis project Ga0307515, IMG submission 194513) | Populus trichocarpa ectomycorrhiza microbial communities from riparian zone in the Pacific Northwest, United States - 17_EM | ecosystem: Host-associated > Plants > Roots > Unclassified | place...
GGTACTAGGCTATAGAGGGGAAGGAGGCTGTTAAGGACTTAGTAAGGTATAAGGGTGTTACTAAGGCGCTAGTAGTAAGCGAGCTAATAGCGATTTTCTATCCCGGGGATGGAAAATCCTAATTAGTTAGCTTCTTCTTAGCGTCTAGAATCTAACTAATTAGACAACTTTAACTAGCGGTTAAAGTTCCTTAATATCTTATTAGAGTAGTTATATAACGGTAATATATAACGATTTAGCTATGACGGCTCCTATAGGGGATTAGGTACGAAATCTCTACTTAGGCCTAGTTTCTATGGGTTTACGTAGTGGAAATTGCTAATTAGATCTTTTGCGTTTTTAAAATCTTCCTATAGTTGCCATTCTGGCTGATCTATATTAAATCCTATATAGGTAGCTTTATAGTAGAGCCGCCGTCCTCTGCCTTTGCTAAAGTATTTAGAGTTAATAATTTGTTTAACGGTCTACTCCTTATAGTTCTTATCTTCGTTCTTATCTCGGATTAGTACCGGTAGGGGTTTAGGCTATATTTATCCTAGTAGAGGGTTAGGCTAGTAAAGGTGTAGTAGCTATAGGTAAAACATGGGCTATATCCCGCGGGTGGCTAAGGTAGGTAGGAGCTCTAGTTTATATATAGCTCCTCTATTAATAACTCGTTTAATTTAGTAGGGGCTAAGGTTCTTGTAATTAAGTGACTTTATAAGTCTCTATGTGGAGATATTATATATATCTAACTATACCCAGTCGCTAACACGTATCTCGGGTGGTGGTGTTCTATAGTAGTTGGTGAAGTAAGCTTATTTTGCTTAGGCCTAGGCCATCTCTTCTTTATAGTAGTTGAGTAGGTCTTTTATACGGTCTATATATTAATTAGTAAGTAGCATCTTAAGGCGTTTTCTATATAGCAGTTCCTTATTAATAGGCTCTGGTGGCTCTATACCGGATTATAGGTAATATCCTTTATTTGCGAAAAATGGGGTAAGTCCTATAGTGGCTAAGACGTAATTATTTACTGCAAATTTACCTAGCGGAAGGTGGTTTACCTAGTTATCCTAACTATAGGCGACTACCTATTGTAAGTACGCCTTTATACTAGCGTTAGCGTTTTCTAGTTATCCCGCAGTTTCGTAGTAAAAGAATATAGATATCTTAACGGAGATACTAAGGCGTTAGCAGATCCGCCTCTATATATTAGAGTTAAATTATGTGCCTTGGTTAGACGTAATAGAGTTAGGTAACCTATATAGTTGGTAAACTTCGCGAAGGAAGGTATTGGCAACGTTGCTTACGGCTACGCCTTTAGTTAGGACGTAGTGGCGTTCTTTTATAAGTCGGTATATTATTATAAGGATATTTTTATAGGTTTAGCTATATTGTTTACAAGGTAGTAGGTTAACAACAAAATCTATAGCGATATCTGCCTATTGTTATATAGGTACTAGTAGAGGGTATAGCAGTCCTTGGTACTTTATATAAAATGCTTTAGCACGTTTATAGCTATAGTAGGCGCTTATAAAGCGTTCGACTAAGTCTATTATTTTAGGCTAGAAGTAGTATTGGCTGAGAAGCTTATAGGTTCCTTCTTTGCCTAGGTGGCCGCTTAATTAGAGGTTATAGGCTATTTAAATTAGTTGCCGTTGTAAGTCTTCTAAGTTAGGGATAAATAAATAGCCTCTATAATAGAGCCTGTTCTCTTTTACTTCTAAGGCTGCTATATTAATCTGGCCTAAGCTTTAGAGGTTAGTAGGTAGTGTATAGGTGCCGGCGATCTTTGCGGCAATTAGTTAATGCAGTAATGGGTTAATAGGGGTGTTATATGCTACGGTAATAAGTTCGTTAATTTTAGGGGGTAACTTTAGTTCTATGGTATAAAGCTAAGGGGCGGTTAGTTCTATCTTAGGTAGTATACCTAGGGCTAAGTTTCGTGCTTTTAGGATTGTTTGTTATTAGAATTAATTATAAGGGTTATCTTTTAACTAAGGAAGGTCTTGCAAACGGCGTATTAGGCTATTAGGCTTAGTACCTTATACTCCTAGCCTATATGCGATTTTAAAGTTAAAACTAAAGAGGAACTCGTTCTAACGTGCTTAGCATTAGTTTAGTTATTTCGTAGTTATAAAGTACTTAAGGTTGCGATAATCTGTAAGAACCTTAGTTAGCTAGTTAGGTTCTACTAAGGAGAGTTCCGGTTAGAATTCCTTAAACGCTTATATAATTATAAGGAGTTCCTTATTATAGATCTTATAGTTATATTCTTATAGTATAAGCTTAGACGAGTAAAATGTAACTAGGTAGAGGAGACTGTTATCGCCTATTTAGGAGAGGATACCTGCGTTAATATGGTCTAAGGAGTTAGTCTTAAGATAGAGTTATCGTCCTAGTATAAAGTAAGCTAGGATAAGTGCTTTAGTAAACGCATCTTTTAAGTCTTAGAACGCCTTTTTATATTTAGGCGTCCAGATAAAATATAAATATATTTTTCTTCCTTTTGCGGAAAAGCCCTTTATTTATATTATTGCTATAAGTAGTGCTATAATACCTAAGAAGTTATATATAAATTTCTAATAGAAGTTGGCGAAACTAAGAAAGGCTTATACGTCCTTAATATAAGTAGGGGTTTACCATCCGGTAATTGTATATACTTTTTTAGGGTCTATACGGACACCCTTAGTAGTAATAATTAGTTTAAAGTATTTTACTTCTATAACTAAGAATTTATACTTCTTTAAATTAATATAAAGTCCTGCGTCTCTAAGGCGCTATAGAACCTTTTAAACGTGCTTAGTATGCTTAAAAGGGTTATTACTATAAATAAGTATGTCGTCTAGGTACGCGGAGCAGAAGTCGTTAAGGTAGTCCTGTAAGGTATTATTGATATAGCTTTAAAAGCTGCCTGGGCTATTATATACGCTAAAAGGTATAATAGTATATTTAAATTAGCCGAAGCGCGATGCGAATGCGGTTTTCCATTTGTTACCTTTCTATATTTAGAGGTAGTTAAAGGCGGTAATAATATTAAGTTTAGTATAGATTTTGGCTTAGCTAAGCCGTTTAAGGGTCTCGCGTATAAGCGGTACGGGGTATCGGTTCTTAATTATAATAGCGTTAAGTCCTCTATAGTTAACGCAGAATTAAATACCTCCTTTTAGCTTTTTAGTAAGGAGAATAGAAGCGGCTGCTAGGGACATACTGGGACGAATAAACCCTTTATTAAGGTGCTTGTTAATATACTTTTTAACAACTAGGAGTTCGTCTTTTAATATTAGGTAAAGTCTCTTATAGGGCGGCGTTTTTCCTTATTTAATATTAATAGTATAGTCGTTAGGTTAATATAGGGGCAGTATATCTGCGCTCTTTTATAAGTATATATTAATAAAGTTATAGTATCTTTTAGGGAGGAGCTTGCGGAGTTCCTCGTTAGTAAGTCCTTTCTTAAGCTTTATAAACTTCTTAAAGTCTAAGGGTAAAAGTCCGTAGAGTTCTGCGGGGGCATTATTTTCTAAAAGGTTAACTATATCTATCCTATTACTATAGAGGACGTAGTTCTAATTTTTGTTAAGCTTGTATAGTTATAATCGGGAGGCTATAGCAACAGTTTAGCCTTTCCTACGTGCTATGCGGTAAAAGGCCGCGGCGCTTACGTAGTGGTAGTTAGTTATAGGTGGGGTAATAAGGGTTTCCTTGGGTTAATATCCTGGGGAGTAGATAGAGGCGGCTAGGCCGTGCCCTAGGTAAGTCTCTCTATAGTATTTAGAGTTAAAGGTTACTTCTCTCTTTTACTAGTTAATAGTAGGGTTGTATTATTTAAGCTAGTTTATTCTAAGAATAATAGGGTAGTTTATAAGTGGTGTAATATAGGCCCAGAGCTCCTCCTGGTGTCCGTTTATATTTAGGTAGAGTTATACTATATAGGTAATCTTTTATATAGTATAACTACTGTTAGCGAGTTATAGGGCGCGGGCTTTAGTAAGGGGTAAGGTAGGTAGGTTATAAGTGCGCATAAATTAGGTATTTATAAATTTATTAGTAGCTCTGTAGTTAATTATAGAACGGGTTTTATATTATTTTTTAGCGGTAGTTCCCTTTATAGGTAAGACTATTTACTTTTATTCTTCTATTCTTACTAAGCTATCTATTAAGTAAGCTAATATATAGATCCCTCTATTATTGGAGTGTCCTAACCTGTGACTTAGGGCTAAGACTTTATATTTTCCGTTTCCGCGTCTAATTCTACTACTATTACTGTATCTTTGTCTTGTGTGGTAGTGGTATATAGCGACATATTTAGTGTCTGGGGTATAGGGTTAGGTATTTAACGGCGGCTGCTGAACCTAGCTATTAGGCAGTTTGGGCTATAGCTATAACAGCCTTCTTAATAGTATTTATAGCAACGCCTTAGCTTTTAGAGTAGCTCGCGCTCTCTATCTAGTAGCTTCTTTGGGAAGGCTGGTATAAAGAGGTCAATATTAGGACTAGTAGTATTGCTTAGGGTAATAGGCGTTGGTGGTTTAGTAGGTCCGGAGGGCTTCTATAGGGAGATCTTTAGGTAGAGGTTTATAGTAGTAATCTAGTTTAGCCGTCGTTTAATCTTCTATAGGGCTGCTACTATATTATAAACGTCGTTATAGTTATAGCTAGCGGCTGTGTGACTAAGGCGATAAGTGACTTTTTTAAGGAGATCTTTCTAGTCTTTAGCGTTGTCTTAGGTGAGGACTCTAGTATATTCCTAGAATTTAATATAGAACTCGTTAAATAATTTAGTAGAACTTATTTTTAGGGCGCGTAGTTTAGCTTAACTAGTGGCCATTAGGTTATAGTTGCGGTATATTTAGTTAAGGTTATTAAGGACTTCCTAGTAGGACTACTATTTTTAAGGGCTGCTAGTCTCCTATTAAGCGAAAAGCCTATTAAACGGGATGCCCTTTGTTTGTCCAATAATATAGCTAATCTTAGTATCTTCTATAGGGAAAAGGCAGGCACTTTAGGTTAGTTTCTTGCGGGTTTATATCTTTTAGTAGCTGTATTCCTTGTGGTTACCTTTAAAAATTAGGAGATTGGGGTAGCGTATATTAGACCCTATGGTAGTAGTTTAGGTTTAATTATTATAGCTTTTGTTATTGCCGCTGCTATAGTAGGGGTTCCCGTTAGGTAAAGCTGCTTAATACTAACCTTCCGTTAAGCGTTAAGTAGGTAAGATTACCAGGGGCGTAAAGACTTAGGTGGCGTTGTATGCAGTAAAGAGGTGTCTAGTATCGTTACGAATGTGCTTATTAAGCTAAGATTATAGGTATTTAATTATACCCTCTCTTTCGGTAACTGTAGTAATAAGTATAATCTTAGCCTTCTTTAATTATTAAACGTCGTGTTTAGACGCGCGGAGGTTATCTTTAATCTCTTAGCATATATTATTAGCGAGCGCCTTATAAGCTTATAGGTCTTAGATAATATTATAATCTTAGGCAGTATATATCTCAGCTCGTGTAAGCTTTAGATAGTAGTTCTATAGAAGGCGGTAGTATTTATTGGGTTCTCGTGCTACTATTTTTACAAATATCTCGGCGTCTTATATCTTAATCTTAATAGGTAGTAGCCCTTCGGCTTATTTATCTGTAGTTATATAGTTAATAAAGGATGAAATATTATTAATGTCCCCCTTATAGTCGTTGTAGTCTTTTAAGCCACTAGGCTTCCCTTTAGGGGTTAAGGCTAGGGCTAACGAATTAAATCCTCCTAGGACTAATTGGTGTTGTGGTTTTAATGTAAGTATTGGGTTATTCTTTGAGTTTGATATAGTAGCTAGTAAGGAATTTCGTTTTACTATTATTAATTCTTTAGGAGTATAAAGTGAGGTAATTTATAGATATACTGCTTTTGGCAGCGTCTGCGGTATTATAGAGACGTAGAATTAGTCGTAGGCTAAGCGTTAGTAAAGAAAAAGGCGTAACGTAATGTTATAGAACGCGGGTAATGGTTACAAAGCGTATGTATTCGGGGAGTCTATAAGACGTTACGCGATCGATCGTAAGGGTTGAAGGCGTAAGGAGGTAATATACCCTCGCGTAGCTGACATAAGCTGTACTCGAGGTGTACGCGAGAGCACGGGGTTCTCCTATAGAGGCCCCTGCGGTCGGGTTCCGTGACACATTAAGAGGCTAAAGCCTATGCGTTGAATGGGGGGAAGGCAGAGAGCTACGATCTTGTAAGCCTTATAATACTTAATAAATTATATTAATACGTGGCTCTTATAGCTATTAAGGATTAATAAGCGATAGATTCCTTAGAGTTGTGGCTTTATGTATAAGTTAAAGTAGTATAACTAATTAAGAGCGATATCCGAATTTGTCTACCCTAAATTGCTTACTTAGATAACCGTTTTGTAATAAAGGCGTGGGGTTATCCAAGCTCGTTGTATTTGTTTTCCTTTAAAGATAATATAAGGAGGTAGCCAATATCGATTTCCTAAGATGCATTTGATTAAGGACACCTACTTGCGATTACCTAGCTCTATAACAAAGACTTCAGCCTCTAATTGTAATACTAACACCCTAACTCTATTACCAATTCCTATTGCAATTCCCTTCTTATCTATGTTATATTAATCTCCCTTAGAGACTTTGTATTTAGCGACCGTAGCTGCATATAACTTAAATCAATCCTTAATAATCTTAGGGTCTTCAGTATCCTTTTGCTTTTAATTAAGACCTCTAGTAAATCGAGCTTTAAGTTCTGGGTGGCGTTTAAGGAAGTTCTTATACTAGTGTTGGCTAACCTCCGTAGAACACTTCTTTGCTTTAAGAATATCTTTAGCTATAGATTTAAGGTGCTAGATTCGGGGTGGCCACCCCTAGCTTCCTATAGTATTGATCTATTTAATAATAGAATCCTCCTTAAAGACTGTAAGCTTTTGTTGGTCTTAATGGGCCTCTTTATACAATCGGCGTCCCTTCTAACGGTGGTTAAGAGTCGATCGCGGTAGGTGATAAGTTTTAGCAAGCTCACGAATAGATTGGTCGGGGTTAGCTTCTAAAAGCTTAATCGCAATTTATATTCGAGCTTCTTAATCGAGTTTAAGCAGTGCGGCAGCCGTAGAATCCATGGTTGTGGTGTAGGAAAGGTAAGATGCATAAGAAAAGGGGTGATTTGAATCGCGATCGGCGGGTGGCTCGATCGGGGGGTTAGCTCGATCGGGTGGCTAGGACGTTAAACCGTACCTCCTAATTAGTAGTTGTTATTCCATTCGCCTATATTTCCGTAAGGTAAGGCTTAAACCACTTAAGCGCCCTTCCTAATAGGAATAGTCCCGCATATGCCATTTAATCTATAGGTATTGGCAGCTTTACCCCTTCTTATATGACCTTAAAGTACATTTGCGTAAGAAATCCCTTAAGTTTCGCTCTTTCTCCTAAGAATCTCTTAATTAATGGTAACTTAATTTTTACTACTCCTATCCTATTAATCCTATTTTCCAGCGTCGCATTATTTTCTATTAACTAGTTAACTATCTTTTATAACTGTTTAACCGTTACAGGTTGCTATAAGTTAGTATCTGCTATACTAGTATCATTTCCTAACCCTAAAGTAGTTGCCGCCGTTAATAGCGTTATATTAGCTACTTTTAGTAGCATATTATTTAACTTTCTATATTTAATACTGTAACCTAGTAGTAATTATATAACGGAACCTTATAGCAAGTACTATAATAGACTTATTAATAGGTTAGGTATATAGGTAATATAAATTAAAGTTAATAACGTAATAATAACTAGTAAAGTAGTTGCCTAATAGATTAACTCTAATTATATTCTAAGAATTACTATAAGGAAGGAACTATCTAGGTAGGGATTAGGGGTCCTTAAATACATAACCGTACTCCTATAAAATCCTTTTTATATATAATATATATGTTATACATATTATATATACGTTCCCCTTATATACTGCGTATACTACGTACAATATTATATAACCTTAGTTACCATTTCTCGTCACATAGCTCTATCGGCTCCATCCTAGACCGTGCCTAAATTAACCAACTAGCTTCTTCCGACTCCTCTCTAAGTAGTTATAACATCGTACTTAAAGCGTCTATAACACTATTACCGTTCTTATCTAGTAAAGGACTAAGAACTTCCTTATTGCTATTAAGATCCTCTTCCTCCTTAGCTTTAAAGGCATTAGTAACTTCTAGTAGAGGCTTTATAGTAGCCTAATAGCTAGGCGCTACTAAAGTAAATAGCTAAGGATCTCTCCTATAGAGGCAGTAGAAAGGTATATAGCCGATTAATTTATAGTAGGTGCGATTAATTAAGGCTATAATAATTAGGCAAGCCGCTGCCCATCGCGAAGTTCCTAAAAGTTGCTTTACTACATAAAGCTTCTTCTTTATATAACCGTTAGCTTGCTCTATAAGGCCTTATAATTAGGGGTATTATAGCTAGCTATTAATTACCTTAATTCTATAACGCCGAAGTAGTATAAAAAGGGCGCCTTTAAATTCTAAGCTGTTATTACTCTGCTAAATACGCGGGTAAATATAATAATATATCCATTAGAGTATAGCTATAGCAACTTACTTAGCGGTCTTCTAATTAAGGGGGTAGATGGTATAGTATTTACTAAAGTAATCGCATATCTATAGGATCTATTTATATTTACTATTAGCCTTATTACGTATATTAATAAGATCGCCCTAGATATAATTAAAAGGAGCCCTAAAGATAATTATATTAAACGGTAGCCGTATAGCGTTAGAAGCGCTTTTATAAGAATATTAGTACAACTAACAATTTTATAAAAAGTTAAACTTATTTAATATATACCTAGCAGTGTTCTAGAAGCTAAATAACTTCTACTAGCTATATACTATATTAATTAGCCATAAGTATACTATATATCTTCTTCTACCCTACGTAATAAAGCTCCTTATAGCACTAAATAATAGTATTATATATTTCTGGCTTAGGAACAACCTTTAAGCTATAGTTAGGTAAGCGAATTAACCGCCTCTAGAGGCTATATATATACTCTTTACCTTATTTCTATATAAACCAGCAGCTCTTAGCCTTTAATTCAGCGTTACGTTCGGCCTATAAGAGAGCTTTACAACCTAGATTAATAAGCTAGAAAATATTATTATTATATTTTTCCTATATAACGCGCTTTATTAAGGCGTTCCGGGTTTCTTTTAAATACTTAGTAAAGGCAGGCTTTACTATAACTAAAAAGGAAATAACTGCTTAGCTAGCGTTATAGTCTTCGTTTATAGTAGGAGTATTAGTAAGAGGTAAGGAAGCTATTGTAACGGCTCGTATAAATGCCTCTGAAACAAAGCTTGTGGATTGCTATCTAGTAAAGATACTAAGCTAAGGAGAAGAAGAAGAAGAGGAGGAGGAACGCCGTTAGGGGTCACTAAAGATACAAAAGGGTTGCTAAGGCGCTAGTAGTAAGCGAGCCAATAATAGCGTGGCAGAATTTGGCAGAATTTGGCAGGTGGCGTGCCCTAGCACCGTCATATTACCCCCCCCTCTTAAAAAAGCCTGCCCTTAGGCGTTGTCTAAGTTCCTTATTATTATTTAGATTATTATAACTATCTAACCCTTCTTCCTAGCATTTAATCTAGCTATTTAATTTGCTTGGTGGTCCGGGGAGGTCTAGGTAGGCTAGGTGAAAGTCCTGTAGTTTATGGGGGGAGTACTTAAAATTAGATGCAGGATACCATTCTAGGTCCTTATTATGGCCAACCTAGCTTATATAGTATTTTAAGACACTACGGACCTTCTTAACTGCTAGGATCTCTTTAACTTTTTATTTCTTATCCTCTATAATCTAAATTAGCGGTAGGGGGTCGTTATACTGTCTAGGTAATAGGTTATTTATAGCCTTTTATAATCGGTCTAGGGAGAAAATAGGGTAGATCTTTATTAAATCTGGTAGTTTAACCCTAAAGGAGTGTCCTACCTTCTCTAAAATCTTATATAGACTAGCCATTTAGTAGTTTAACTTACGGCTTAGCCTCTAGGTTTTCTAGTTCTTTATTAACACCTATACCTTATCTCCTACTTAGAAGTCTATTTCGCGACGATGTTAATTTACGTTACCCTCTTTCTTTTCTTACGCCTTCTTTATAATCATTTAAGCAGTCTCCTAGGCCCTATGTATTCTCTTAGCAAATGCCTAGGCCTCTTTATGGCTAAGGCGTTCGCGAGCCGTTATGGGTTCGGTAGGCCTATTCTAATTAAAGAACGTTCATAGCGTGTACCCATTAAGTAGTTTAAATGGCGACATCCCTATGCTATTATAGGGGAGCGTAAGCTGCGCGTAGTCTATTATAGGTAGTAATTCTAACTAGTTGTCCTAATAGTAGTTTATAAAGGGACGTAGTTGCTAGTTAAGGTACTAGTTTATAATCTTGGTTTAGCCGTTAGTCTAAAGGTAGAATACAGTAGAGAGCTTAATCTTAATTTTAAGGATATAGCAGAATTTATTCTAGAAATCCGATATAAACTAGGGACTATAGTTAGAGATAATTAATTTAGGAGCACCGTAGAATCGGTAGATATTGTTAATGTAGAGGCGAGCTATATCCTTTACAGTTGTGGTTTTAAAGTAAGGGAGGGATACGGATTGCTTATATGGTCGGTTAATTACTATAAAGGCCGCGTTGTAGCCGTAAGCGTCCTTTAGAAATAACTTAAAGTCCATTATAATATATTGCTAAGGATATTTTAGAATTAGCAATAGTTATAACTAGCTAGGAGTGCGATCCCTAGGGGCATCTATATGTTTATAGGCGTAGCAGTTTTTAATAAATTGTTTTATATTGGATAAATATAACGGAACCTTGTAGCAAGTACTACGGTAGGCTCGTTATTAGGCTAGGTATATAGGTGAAGCGTAAAGTTAACAACGTAATAATAACTGGTAGAGTAGTTACCTAACAGATTAACTCTAATTATATTCTAAGAATTACTATAAGGAAGGAACTATCTAGGTAGGGACTAAGGGTCCTTAAATACATAACCGTACTCCTATAAAATCCTTCTTATATATAATATACGTAATATACATAATATACATGACGTTTCCTCCGTACTTCGCGTATTCTATATATTATATTATATAACCTTAGTTACTATTCCTCGTTATATAGTTCTACCGGCTCCATCCTAGACCGTGCCTATATTAACTAACTAGCTTCTTCTAACTCCTCTCTAAGTAGTCGTAATATTATACTTAAAGCGTCCATAACACTATCTCCCTCCTCTTTATTTTCGTCCTTAAAGATTCCTAATATCTCTAAGTCGTTTACTAGAGGTATAATATCCGTCTAATTAATTTAGTTAACATTGTTATTTATAATACCTTTAAAGGTTTCTAAGCCTCCTTCTTCTTTATAGGTGCTGCGTTATGCTTACACTATTGCTTTAATACTATCGCTAGGTAAAATAATGCTATCTCCATGTTCTCGTTGTGCGAAAAAGGGGTTAGTCTATATTGCGCTAGCGAGTCCTTTATCTTAGCAACCTTCCTTTTACTTAAAGTGCACTAAAGCAAATATTTATTTATCTTGCGATGTTCGCTCTATATCTAACGCTAAGTATACGCGTCCTATAACTCTTAATAGTCGTTAAGTTCCCTAAGTAATTTGTTATAGGGTTTTATGTTTAATCTGCCGCTACGAAGCTTAATAGTAAGCTCTTAAGCGCTTTAAATAAATTATATCGTTTATAAAAAGCGGAGTAAGAAGCTACAGCTACTTAACAGCGTGCCCTTAAAGCTCGTCTCTCTGCTTCTACCCATCTTCTTTATCTTAAGAAGGTTTATAAGAAGGTTTATTTTAAGGAGTAGAAACTTATAAAATAAGGTCTATAGGAACTTAATAATAAAAGAACGGATTCTTTTTTAATAGCAAAGGAAATAACTTTAAGTAGTTCGGCAATCGCTCTTCCTAGGTCCCCCTTAGGTAACTTATTCTTTAGTAATTCTTTTTTAATATTACCTAATCTATTCTCTTCCGATACTCCTATACCTTTCCTATAACGTTTTTTAAATTTTCTAGTAGTTCCTAGGTAGTCTTATTATAGCCTATTTACTTAACCTTATACTATATTTTATTGTTAACGTCCTTATAACTAATAATCTTTAAAACTTACTATTTGTCTTCTTCTTATCCTCTATACGTGTCTGCTTTATATACTAATGGCTTAACTTTTCCGTATACTAGCTCTAGTATTGTAATATACTATATAGGGTAGATCTTTATTTTAGCTGGTAGGTTTAACTTAAATATAACTAGTAAAATCCTCTAACTAATTTTAAAAGGTCCTAGCCTAATATAGTCTAACTTCTTACTTAGTTATTAACTCTTAAAATTTTTATATAGTAGCCATACTTTATCTCCCTCCTTAAGATCTAGTCCCTTAGATCTCTTAGCATTATAGTATTTCTTTATTCTTTGCTATACTACCTTAGCTATTTCCATAAGGTTCTTATAAAGATTTATTAATATCTCTATCCTTTACTTAGCTATACTACTTATCTTCTTTACTTAACGTAGCAATAGCAATATTCTTAGCTTATATCTATAATTCGCCTTAAATAGTAACGTACCCATTCCTTCTTATAGTGTTGCATTATATATAAACTATATAACTAGTAACAGTAATACCCAGTTATTCTGCGTATAATTAATATAATATCTTAGATACTGTTCTAGTATCTAATTTAATCTTTCCGTTTAACTGTCTATCTGCGGATAATATGCGGTAAAAGTTACTGCTTAAACTTCTTGTTTTGCTAAAAATACCTCCCAAAATACTGCTATAAATCTTAGATCTCTATTTAATATAATCTTACTTAGTACTCTATACCTTATAAACACTTCTTTAATATAAATTCTAGTAATATCTTCTGCTAATATTTCTTCCGTATATACTATAAAGTATCCCCACTTTATAAGCTTGTCTACTATTACTAAGATTATATTATAATCTTATCCGGTAATAGAATCTCTTAACTTTAGCAACTTTATAATAAAGTCCTATAATATAACCTCTTATAGTCTCTTTAGTATTTTAATAGGTTATAGCCCTCCATATAGCTTATACCTTATTAGTTTATTTCTTTAGTAATTTAGATATTCCTTAGTGACCTTTTTAGCTATCCTTTAAATTCCGTTAATAATATACTCCTCCTAAAGTCTTAACACTAAGCCTATAGCTCTATTATATCCTTAAGTTAGTCCTTTATAGAAATCTTTTATAAATTGCTCTGCTATGCTTCTTAGGATGTACTTCGCTTCTCAATTTTTGTATATATCCATCTATAGATCTTCTAGCTATACTTCTAGAATTCTTTATACCTAAAAGCTTTTTAGTATCTTGTAGACTCTATCTAGTCCTTCCTAAGTTACTGCGATTTTTAAATAATTATACCTAATTAATCCGTTTATATTTTTTCGCAGTAAAGCCCCTAATGGCTTTTTATTGTTTTATAGTTTAGCCTTTTAACTTAGAGTATCTGCTCTTGTGTTATCTATACCCTTAGTATACTAAATCTTAAAATAGTATTCTATAAGCATCTCTACCTATCTAACCTGTTTTTAGTTAAGTTCCTTTATTATTAGGAATCCTATTAGGTTCTTATAATCCATCTTAACTATAAATAGTTTCTCTATGCCTTATAAGAATGCTCTCTATTCCTTTAGTGCTGTAATTATACCTAATAACTCCTTATTATAGATGTTATAGTTTAGTTCTAGTAGTATTATCTTCCGACTGTAATATACCACTAGGTACTATCTATCTGGATGCTTTTATATAAAGTATACCCCTAGTGTAAAGTCTAATACATTTATCTTAATCCCTTCGTGTGGCAACTTTTTCATAAACTTTTCGTATATGTACGCCTTATAAGCCAATCTAGAAGCTCTATACCGTATAGATCTTAGTGTTAAAGCCTCTGGTCAGTGCGATTGCTCGGCGGCAAGGGTGCTAGCGCCTTATTTAACGCTTAGATATTGCGGTGAACAGCAGCGACGTGGCCAGGAAGCCTATAATATTTGGTGTAGTTAATTAAAAAGCTTCAATACTGTTTGCCGTCTATTTGATCATTAAATTGCCCGTAAAATATTGTCCTAATGCCACCCAAAAAACGTCGTGCGTCTTTAGCTCTGAAGCCTTTAAGGCCTCCAAAGCCTCCAAAAGCACCTCAAGCTTAGGAGTCCTATTTACAATCCTTTCAAGTAACATAGTATACACACGATAGCTTATCGGCAGAAGTTGGACAGCCTCTAGAGGCTTTAGTGCTGATTGAGGAGGATATTAAGGAGGAGGAATTAGGAGCTGTTTTTGAGGCCCGCGGCGAAACTGCTGAGGATAAGGTAGATAAGGTAGATGAGACCGAACTACCAAAGCTATCAGTTGAAGAAGTTATAAGGATGGGCCTTCCTGCGGTTCCTACTTCATGGGAGCCTATGACCGCTGTTCCTGAACTAGATCTTAAAGTTATTGACCTTTTACATAAGTTGATATTCGCCGCTCGGCGTACTAGTGAGCCTATTAGTGGCCTTAATACGGACGTCGAACCTGATGATCTTTTTAATCAAAATGAGGGTAGTAAGCGCTCTGCTTATTATATACTAGCAAACCAGATTAGTATGGCGTCTAGTAGGTGTAGATCTGGATAAAACCTGCCGATTCGAGTATTTCTACTGTTCTTTAGTATCAGTATATTTAAGAAGCTCGCGGTTAATACAAACCTATATGCAGCGTCTCAAAAAGCTGGCGAATATTACCAATCAGGACGGTATATCGGTAAACAGTCGCGGGGGTAGAAGGAGACCTCTGCTGGCGAATTGATAATTTAGGTAGGACTTATTATCTATATAGGCGTCTTTAAGGTCACCCAGGTGCGGGACCTTTGGGCTATTGATCCTGAATATCCTAAACATTTAATTAGCTTATTTATGGGCCAAAAAAGGTGGGAGTAACTTAAGCGCTTCTTCTATACCTTACCACCTCCACCAGATAGCGTTAAGCGTCAGGTTTTTAAGAAGATTGAGCCATTAACAACTCCTTTAGGCGAGGCGTTTAGGAAGTACATTATACCTAGATCTATAGTCAGCTTTAATAAGATAATGGTGAGGTTTACTGAACAATTTACGGCTATAATTAAATTGCCTGGCAAGCCAGTACCTAAGGGCTTTAAGATATTAAGCCTTTATTAATACGGGTATTGCTATAGCTTTATATTTACCTCACCTAGCTGCTTTTTTAGGCTTCCTTCTCGATTAGATTATTAAGATATTGTCCTCTTAAAAACCTCTAAGTATGTCCTCTACCTTACCCGACAGCTCCCCCTTTAGGCTCGTCGATTTTGCCTATTTTTAAATAACTACTTTATAAATATTCCGTTGCTCTAGGTGCTCCGACGACTCGGAATTGCTACAGCTGGCATAGCTCGATTAAACTCAAAGAACTATCCAGAGGTGTATAAAAGGGCTAATAAAAGGAAGGAAAGGCTACCGTTTAACTTTATTATAGGAGTAGTCGTTAACGTAGTTGATTCGGTGCTTTCCATCGTATAGCAGGACAAGAATTTGGTACGGTTTTTAACGACAGCTTACTTATGCAGCAGTGAGGACGTTGATGAAGTTAATCGGCGTCGGCCGCGGGCATATAATTCCTTCCTTAAGAAGCTGGTAGCTGATATTTAGGGCAACAATCTAATTAAGAAGTTAACTGTAAGCTTTACAGTGTGAAGGATTGAATAAACGACTTGATTGTAAATATAGCTCTAGAGGCTCTATATATACACGAAGAAGGTAAAAGTGATGGGGTAATAGATAGCTGAAATGGGAACGGTAATCTGCTACTAATATTAATCTGCAACCACTATATTAGGTGGCGTTAACGCTATCTCGGAGCCTTCTAAGCGGTGATCTTATATCTTAACGCAGTGTCGGTAGTCGGTTACACACCCCCCTAGATTTAATGGTGTAGTTAAAGCTGTAGAACATAAAATAAGGGAAAAAGCTATACTAAAATAGGAAATTTAGATACATTTTAAGAGTAGTAAAGGGTAGGGTAATTAAAATGGTATATTGCGAATATTGCAAATATCGCAGACATTGCGAATAGAGTTAATTGATCTAATGTCGAATATCCACTAAATTCAATTACTTTATCTATGCCTTGTGCTTTTAACGGGGTAAGATCTTAGTAAGGCCGTTAGTAGGCATCTTATCTGTAGGGACCCATTAAACGTTAATCTTTTTGTCTTAAATTTCCTGTCTTAGCTAGTGCTGATAGACGTTGATATATCGAAGCTTGGTGTTAAGCTTTGGTGTATTCTGTCTTAGGAGTTATATAGTCTACATATTGTTGTAGAGTACGGTAAAATCGCGTTCTAAATTGAAGCCTATTGCTTTAAAGAATTGTTACCACCAGATGATTTCAACGGCAGTAGTAGATAGGGAGAGAAGCTCTGCTTTAGTAGTTAAGCGAGTAATAGATTGCTATAGGGTTGCTTTCTAATTGATTAGTTCTCTAAATAGGATAAATAGATATCCTTAAGAGCTCCGTCTAGTTTCTATATAGTCCGTAAATGCTGCGTTAAATACTCTATAAAAGGTAACGTCTTCTCTTTTAGGGTTTCTAAAGTAGACATAGGCTCCAAATACTTCGCCAGAGTATTTAATAGCTGTAGATTTTGTTTTAAGACAGTAAGCAATAGCTTGGTTTACTATATTAAGGTGTTGTTAATTTGGATTAGTAAGGAATTCGGCCAGCTTAGAATGTGTCTTAGTAATATTAGGTCTTCTAAATACGGTAAGGTGTGCAAGTGACCCTACTTGTTACTGGTAGGCTAGGGTTCTTTAAGGGTTCGTCTACTAGTCAGACGGAATCAGTTCTTCGGCAGGAAGTGGTGACTTAGGAAATCTTTCTGGTGGTTAAATATTGAATTAATTGGCTATCTTTTTAATATAGGAGTCTTGGCAAAGCCAGAGCTTCCTACTTACTTGATCTCGACTGATTTAAATACCTAGGAACTACTATAGGTCTCCTAGTACACGGATCTCGTATCGGTGCAGCAATTTTGCTTTAAATTCTTTAAGTCTTAAAAGGTCCTTCTTGGCAAATAGGACGGCTATATCGTCTATATAGAAGAAGACAATAAGTCGTCCATTAGTAAATAGGCAGTTAGTGCCTGGTACTAGTTCTAATCCGAATTTAGCCAGTGTATTAATAAGCTCTTTATACTAAAGTAGTGGTGAGATTTTTAATCTATATAGCGCTATGAGTAGCTTTAAGATATATCCGTTTTGATTAAAACCTTCTAGGCAGTAGCAGTAGATTGGTTTACTAAGCTTGGCGTTTGTAAATGCGTTTACAGCGTTATACTATCGAATTTCCAGGTCGAATGCGGCTGCTATAGCTATAAGAGCACGGAATATTTAAGCAGCTAGGGTTGCTATATAGGTTTCTTTCTCTGTAATCTGTAGGTCTCCGCGGACGCATAGTCGAGCTTTAAGCTTTTAAAGGTAACCGTCGCTGTCAAGCTTATATTTAAAGACCTATTTTAGAGGAAGGATTTACTTGTTGCCTGCTTCTGCATTTGGTACAGTCTTAAATATCCCTTGGCGTTTTAGGTTGTTGTATTCTTTTTCCATAGCCTTTTAAAAGCTAGTAGTTAAAGGGTACTTTCTTAGATCTTTAAGATTCTTTGGTTTAGGAGGAAGGTTATCCTGATATAGAGATAAGGATCTAGTTCGGTTGATGTCCTTTACTAGTCCTGTGGCAAATCTAGTGTAGTAACCAAATAGGGTAGATAGATTGGTTAGTGCTGCTATATGCGCTTAACGTCGAATTCGTTTTAATCCTTCTAGTAGGATGAGGTCGGCAGAAGGTTTGGCTGAAACTTTGTTAGCTTGTAGAGCTGTATTAATTGCTCTATTAGATAGTTCTGGAGAGCTTGGCTAGGTTAGAATTGTTTTAATTGTATCTAGGATGTCGTCTTGAAGTCCTTATAGTAAGGTGTTCGATTCTGGTAAATCTGGAGATACCGTTCTGCTAGGAGTCGGTAACTATTTAATATCCTTTGTACGAGGCTCTGCCGCATTATTTGATTTAGGTATAGTCGTTTGTTCTACATTTGAGGTAGGTCTATATAGGACAGATTTATCCTTAGACTTATCTTTATAGAGAGGTTCTAGTAGACTGATTGTCTGGATGGTGTCCTCTAATGCTTCCCTTAGCAGGTAGTTAATGTCTTGACCCTTGGGGTTATAGAATGAGGTCTTGTTAAATGTGACGTCTCTAGTTTGAATGACCTTGCGGAGACTCGGAATCCAGATTTAATAGATATTGGTTGAATTGTAGCCGACTAGGTATCCGATTGATACACGAGGAGCTAGTTTATCTCCCCTTTTGATTTGTTTGTCTAGTATATAGGTCTTGCAGCCGTATATATGCATATGGGTAAGTGATAGTAGCTTGCCGTAGGCGATCTCATATAGAGTTTTCCATCCTAGTTGCTTATTTAGGGTTTGATTGAGTGCGTATCCTATGGCAAGGAACGCCTCTGGTCCTAAAGATAGGGGTAAAGATGCTTCTAGCTGTATAGCCCTTAATTGATCTATAAGGGTTCGTCTAGATCGTTTAGCTTCGCCATTTTGTTCTTCTATATACGGGGCTTGGCATTTAAAAGTAATGCCTTTATCTGCGCACTATGTATATAAGGTGTCTCCTATTTATTTAAAAGCTTGTTCGTTATCGCTTTAGAAGAAGATTACATCTTAATAGAATTGTATTTTGATTAAACGGTGGGTCTTGCGGATGGTAGGTAGGATAGTAGCTTTGTCCTTATTCTTAGCGGTGAATACAAAATTGAATTTGGAATACGTGTAATAGAAGTGTATTATATATCTATTGCTATTATACCCTAGTTCTCTAAGGGTAATGATATTGAATGCTACCCGCTCAAATGGTTGAGTGGCTGGAAATTCGTATTCTCGTCTTTAAGAGATCTGCTATGTGTGCTTTGATATTAAGCAGACTTCGCATTCGATTTTGAGCGGTGCTTGTTTATCGATTAGCTCTTTAAGCTCTGCGCCATTGATATGCTTAGGAAGCTGTTCAATAGCGTTAGGTTCTACATAGCTAAGTATTTTATGCCATTTTGTAGCTATAGCTCTGACTAGTTTGCGGGCTATTCTGCTTAGTTAATATCTTCTTATTAAGAAGGTTGATTGAGTTGTCAAATCTAGGGTATTTGTAGGCTCTCGGTGCATTAGTGCCTAGTAGCCCCCTAGTCGTTTCGTATAGCATACTGTTTCGCTAGTTGCTAGACGGTATAGCAAGTTTCGTCCTGAGTTGAAATAAATATTGTTATCTGTAGCCCTTGATAGTGCTATAATATTTGTAAATATAGTAAGTACCAATGCTACGTGGGATAGCTTCATTTTTGAGCTCCCAGTAGGTGTATTAATAGTAATCGTTACTATTCTATAAGCCTGTATCTTTTCACAATTTCTACCAGTAATTAGGTAGTCGTCTTCTGTAGCTAGGTAGGAGAAGGTAAAGTCTTCTTAGTTGTTATAGACGTGGGTATCTGCACTAGGGTCGAGTATTTAGGTGTTCTGGAGTTCGAATAGAGTTTAACCAGTACTAAATACGGCAGTATGGCTAGTCGGGGTTTTAAAAGGTAGGGTTTTGGAATTAAAATTAATTGTAGATTCTATATTCTTCTTTGCTTCCTATTCTTTTTTTAAGATAAGGTTAACAATGCGTTTAATCTAAGGCGTAGATAAGATTGCTTCTTCTACTTTCTTTTAGATATCTAGGTTTGGTTTCTATCCTTAAGGGCGCTTCTACTTGACGATGTAGTAGTAGCTGCTAAATTGATATTTAAAGCCGCATATATATTCCTTATTCCATTTTAAATCTAAATTAGAATTGTTATTAAAATCTGAATTAGAATTGCCTAGGGTTGTAAAAGCAGAGTTATTAGTAGGGGTTGCTAAGGATACTGCTTGCTGCATACAGTAGTGCTCCTTAAATTCCTTAATTAGATCAATAATATATAGGGCCTCTTTATCCTTCCGTTCTTTTCTAATAAGGTCTACTTCTAGTGCTCCTACAAAACTAGAAGAGATAGATTTAATAGCTTAAATAAAGTTATAGTGTGGCCTAAATCCTTATACATCTAGTAGCTTTAATTACTCCGCAAGCTTATAGACATTCCGCCAGTTATTTAACCATTTGTTAATGCTCTGCTTTTTATTATAGACTTTTAAAGCCGTATACTAATTTAGGACGTCTTGTTTTTAACCTAAGGTGGTAGGGGCTAGTGCAGTCTTAAGTGCTTAAAGCCGTTTGTGTACCGTATTGAGGTCGTTAATGAGTGGAAGGTAGGCTACTAATGTGGTTTAAACAATATAGTTACTAATATCGTTTATAGCCCGTTTTTGCTTCTTGTATATACGAAGATCGTCTTTATATTCAGCATAGAGCTAATTATAAGCGGTGAGCTGACTTGGGTCTAGCTTTGCTATTAATGTAGCCGTGGGTAGTATATCCCTTAGTATAGGATGACTTAGTTATACTAGCTTTGGACGCTTGCCTTTTTTAAATAGGTTAATATACTCCTATACCTCGTTAGTTTTGGCAGTGTCTTAGATGATAAAGAACCACTATATCTAATTAGAAGGCTGGTTAAGGATCAGGTTGACTTTCGATTCACTTATAGTTATTATTTTTAGGATTTGATAGGTTAGGCAGGGTCTAATTAGCGTCTTGGCAAAAACCTTATTTTGACGTTTCGAACTTTTGATTTAATTCGTTAGTTTGTTTGTTGGTTAGGTACGTACGTCAACTAGGGTTAATCGTCTGTTCGTTTGATAGGTGAAGAAGCTCAAGACACTATAAAGGTAGAAGTAATGACTTCTTGAATAAGGTAGTAGATTAATTGGTTAGTAGGTAATGCGATCCGGGCTTATAACTATAAGCTTTGCAGTGTAAAGGATTAAATAAATAACTTGATTGTAAATATAGCTCTAGAGGCTCTATATATACACGAAGAAGGTAGAAGTAATGGGGTAATAAATAGCTGAAATAGGAACGGTAATCTACCACCAATATTGATCTGCAACTACTATATTGGGTGGCGTTAACGCTATCTCGGAGCCTTTTAAGCGGTGATCTTATATCTCAATACAGTGTCGGTAGTCGGTTATATTAACGCTTCCTAGGCTCTCTATCGACTATAATAACTGGATAGGCGGCGTTGATATTCACGATTAGCTTCAAAGCTACTATACTACCTAGATCACTACCATACGCACCTAGCTGCCCTTATTTTTCTAGGTACTTAATACAGCTGTAATCAACGCCTATATTATTAGTAAGAAGATCTTCCAGATATTAAGGAGGCCCTTCCTTTAAACCCACCGCCGTTTCCATATACGATTGGCATAGAACCTCGTTATTATGGGCAGTTAAAAGATGGGCCTAAATGAGCACGATACTAAGCGTCTTCTTTGTCAAAGCTCACCAAAATATAGGCCATATCAATCTGGTATTGGGCCTAGTTATAAAAATAAAACAAATTGAAAAACCACCTACGTCACTGCTAAAACCCCACTACCTGTAATTTGACTATGTAAGACGCGAACTCACCGTTCTATTAAAAGCTTTATAAGAAAGCAAGGCTATAAGAGTCTACTAAAGTGTTGGATGTGTAGATGGAAGGAGGCAAAGAAGCTTATATTAAAGGTTAGGCAAACAGTATATAAATGCGAGACCTATAGGCTTCCTTTGTGCCTTCAGTGCTTTGACAACTTTTATTTAGTAGGCGACAACTAGGTAACTATTTTAGGTCCTCTACTTCCTTATACCTCTAATATTAAGACTCTAAAGCTAATTAAGCCTTTACTGTAGCGTCCTTCTTAGCGTCCTTTAAACCCTCCTCTACTGCCTTTAATTGATCCTCTATATCGAATAACCGCTAATTAAACTGTCTATCTCTCGCACGGCACGAATAGGTCATAGTCCATTTCAAATATTTCGATTGTGGGGGGTGTAGGCTTATAGGGCGGGATCCAGGCGATATCGTAGCGTTTATAAGGCTTTTTAGGCCTAAACTTCGGAGATCTGGCCTAAATCCTACCCGGTGCCCCTAATAGGGTAGCCTACCACTAGACCTAAAATAGGACTGTAAGTATCTAATCTAATATACATTAGAAGGGGGGTAGGTAGGTAAAAAGAACGACCTATTAAGTGCAGTTATAAGCGATAATGCTATTAACCGTATTAAACATCTAGTTAAATACCTAAGTTGTAGGGTTTTCGGCCAAGTAATGTATAGATATATGATATCTATCTCTTGCACGGCACGAATAGGTTATAGTCCATTTTAAATATCTCGATTATAGGGGGTGTAGGCTTATAGGGCGGGATCTAGGCAATATCGTAGCGTTTATAAGGCTTTTTAGGCCTAAACTTTAGAGATCTGGCCTAAATCCTACCTAGTGCCTACTAGCGAAGCGCCTACCACCTATAAAGAATTAAGTTAAAATGGGGGTAATTTCTATAGTCTAAAAAGTATAGAGTCTTAATTCCACCTTAGGCTTAGCAGCATAGTAGAACGGCAGACGGCAATATACGGCATATTGCGGCAATATCGCGGCAATATGCTAATGTTGGTATGCTTTAACACGGTGCAATAGACGTAGTGTACGTGCAGTGTTACATTCTGCTATATTCTGCCATATTCTACTAGTCGTATTCTGTTATATTCTGCCATATTCTGCTATATTCTGCTATATTCTACCATATTCTGCAGTCGCATTCTACTATATTCTACCTATTACATTCTGCCATATTCTGCCAGTCGCATTCTGCCATATTCTGCTATATTCTACCTATCGCCTTCTGCCATATTCTGCAGATATGGCAGAACGTGCTAGGTGACGCGCCTCCAGCACCGTTACCTAGCCAGTATAGGTACACTCCGCTGGAAATTTAAGTTTAATTAAAGTTGTTTAGTTTCTAAGGTTTTATAATAAAGTTTAACTATATCTAATATCTATCGACCTAACTACGCCGTTTGTAACTCTACGAAGCTATAATTATGCGTATGCTGTGCTGTACCCCTACGAAAGGAGTAGTTAGAGTAGCCGTTAGGTAGGATGCCGCCGGCGGCTAGGTGGGTTAATAAAATCTTACGCACTACTAGCGCTAAAAAGGCTTTATTATTAACGCTAAATAATAAATCTAATAGAGGCTAGGGGTTACGGTTAAATAACCGTATTATTGCGGCTATGGGGCATAGACGATCTCCTAGTATAGCGGCGATCTAAATGTTGACGCCACTATAGGTTTTATCTGTCTTACTCTGTTTTAAGTAGAAGACTATTAAATAGCTATTAGGGGCGATCTTAATGTTGCTATAGAGGGCCTTTATAGTGCTAAAGTCCTTAGCTTTCCTATTTGGGTATATAATTTCTCCTATATATAGGAAACCTGCAAACGCTATTGTAAATGCCGTATCTATATTTACATCTACCTTATAGGGCCTAAGCGTAATAATCTTATTTAGAATGTCCTTTATAATTAGTAATTTAGTCTTTTTAGTAGATAGGAATAGTGACATAGCCCCTACTAGGGCCCTCTTAATAGTATAGTCTTTAAAGGCAGCGATTAAGTGACCTAGATTTATATAACAAGATCGGATTATAGAGATATAATTGGAGAGGGTTTCTAGCTTAACCCTACTTATTAGAGGGGCGGCTATACTAAATGCTCGTTGGGTAATCTATTCCCCTAAGTCTATCTTCTTAGCTAGATACAGTGATAAACCGTTTAGGGCTAAGAAGGCCTCCCAGCTCTTAATAGTAGAGGAGTAGCCCTTCCTTATATTGGCTGCTAAGCTATGCCATATAAGTAGCAAAAAGTAGTAAAACCCACTAATCTCGCTCTAGAAGGTTGGGGGAGGTTAATTAAACAACTCTAGGTTAACTATAAAAGTTAGTAGCCACCTAAAAAGGTATTATTTTTCTAGCAAGAAGCCGTTATTTATTTGCTACTTAGGGCACATTAATAATAATTTCTTGCGGTTAAATCGCGAGAGAATATTAGCAAGCCTATTTGGCGCTGGAGACCTATATAGTTATTATTTATCCGGTAAGAAGCTGTTATTTATTTACTACTTAGGGCATATTAATAATAATTTCTTATGGTTAAATCGTAAGAGAATATTAGTAAGCCTATTTGGCGCTAGAGACCTATATAATCGTTATTTGTCCGGTAAGAAGCCGTTATTTATTTACTACTTAGGGTATATTAATAATAATTTCTTGCGGTTAAATCGCAAGAGAGTATTAGTAAGCCTATTATTGGCGCTAGAGACCCATATAGTCGTTATAGTAATATTATTTATTATTAAGGATATAAGTATCTCTTAGAGTAATTGGTTTCTAGAACCTTTTATAATATTATTTTAGATGCCGTTATAAGCAACTATATTATCTGTATAAATATAAAGAGACCCGTGCCACTATATTAATAACCACCTTTTAAATACCTCTGCGATAGTATGTATTTTTTTTAGGTTAATATAGTTATCTACCTAGTCTAGTAGAGGGTAATAGCTAAAAGCCTAGGCCTAGGGTAGGGAAGCTACGTAATTAGGCTAGTAGCTATTCTCTCTGCTAAAGTAGAAGCCTCTATAGCCTTTAAGTAATAAGGCGTTGGTAAATAAGTAAAACTATAGCCTCTCCTTGTTATTAAAAAATAGTACACCGTTACTTGATATAAGAACCTTAAGCTAGAGGTTAAAGTCTTTCTTAAGCTTTAGGGGGAGGCGCTAGTACGTATATTTTAATAGCCTAATAGGCTATTTTGTTATAAAGTTCTATAAGGAGCGAGAGTATAAGCGCCTAAGGCGGATAACTTTTGTATACCATACTAGGCGGCCCGCTAGTTGTTAGGCTTACTGTAATAATAGCTAGCCTATTTAGAGAGCTTCGGTTACCTAATTAATAGCTTTTTGTTACTTAACTAGTAAGAGTTTTATCTCTATTGCCACGGTGTTAATTATGTAACTTAGTACTTTAGCCTCTATACCTTTAATATTTTTAGTATTATTTTAGGGTACCCCTAGCTGGTTAGTAACTAAGAGGTATACCTCCCTTAGTAATAGTAGTATAGTTAGACACTTAACTATAAATATAAAATTATTAAGGTAGTGCTTAATAGTAGAGTTAATCTGTTATACTAGGATCTAGTAGAGGCCTTTAGCAAATAAGTTAAAGAGAAATGGGGCTGTTTATAAACTAAATGGTAGATAGTATTTAACGTATATAACTCCCTTTTAGATAAAGCCGAGTAGGTAATATAACCGCACTAAGACGGGTATAATCTAAAAGGCATCTCTAATATCTCGTTTAACTAGGTAGTAGCCCCTACTAGCTGTAATTATATATGCTAGTATAGTCTCTACCTAGGTATAGTGTAGTATTGCCTAGGCTAGGTCAATAGAGTTATTAACTAAGGATCCTTTAGGTGAGGAGAGGTTGTAAATATAGCGGAAGCCGCTATCTGCCTTAGGTACTAGGCCTAGGGGTAAGGTAACTATAGAGTTAGTAGCCTGTATACGGCCTAGGGCTAGGTTAATAATAATCTTTTTAGAGATAAGGTCTTTGTTATTGTATAAGAAGAGGTAGTTTTTGCAGACACTAGATAGTATAGGTGACGAGGTACCTATCTCTGCCCTATAGGTAAAGATGTCTTGTAAAATTGCTAGGAGATTTCTAGGGTACTTATAAAGAAGCGTGCTCTAAGTAAGAGGCCTTAGGGGTAATAGTAAGTCGGCTAGAAAAGTCGTTTATAAGTAAGTTTTAAAAAGAGGTACTAAATTAGGCCTGCCTTAAAGCCTTAGCGCCTGTAGTAGGTCTATCTAAATAGTTAAATCTAGGAATATATCTTTATCCACTATTAAATCCTAGGTTTAACTACTTACAGCGGTAAGCTACCTAGGGCACAACTTTAATAGGTAGTTTTTGTTACATTTAGAGCATATATAGCAGTAATAATATGGATTATCTCTATAAGCCTACTAGTTGTTTTAGCTGTAATAGGGCTTATTAGAGGTAGGGAGAGGGAAAGTATTCTTTCGCGATCTCTTTAATGCTATACTACGGACTTTAAGCCCCTGGCTCCATGCCTTTATATTAGCCGCCCGGCAGTATAGGGCCTTAAACTAGGTAGGCATGTCCCAGTTACTAGGCTTAAGCTAATTGCGATTTATAACGTACCTATAGTAGTTAAGTGCGAGGTCTAGGATAGAGGTCCAGTTATAGGTTGTGGAGTAGTTACGGATCTTATTTATCTAGAGCAACATCCTTATATAGAGGTTAGTTGGGCATATATAGAGAGTGCTTATAATTACTATATAGTTTGTAAACCTAGTAAACCAGACCTCCTTATTCTCGTAGACCTTGCGGCTAGTAGTAGGTCTCTTTAAAACAAGTTTTCCGTTTTTAATAGTAGCTATATTAGAGAGGTCTAGGCGGCCAGAGTGTACCTATAGACGTACTAGATTCTTTAGGTAGAAGGATCCTTTCTATATATTATAGAGGTCTCTTCTAGCTAGGCCAGGGAGGTCGAGCTTAAGCGTGCCTAAGCCTTTCGGTAGGTTATAGAACTTACCTAGTTCGTCTGCCTTAGCGGTAAAGGGATACTCTAGTGGAGTAGGCTGCTTTAGAGCGGCTAGCCTTGCCTAGTAAAACTCCTCTTCCTATTCCGTCTTTTAGATCTGTGCCTATTCCTCCTATTCCGTCTTTTAGATCTATACCTATTCCTCCTACTCTCTCTTTCGGATCTCTAGGTTATAGAGTTATTGGGCCCTCTTGTCTTGTTTCCTAGCTCTTTCTTCTTCTAAAGATAAAACTATGGTATGTTTGGTAGATAGGATAGTAGATAAGGAGGTAGATAATAGGGCGGTTGAGCGAGGAGTTTTCGAGCAGGTGCTATTGGCTAGAAAGTCGGTTATAGGCCTTAATAAATTATGTAGACTACTTAGAACACTAATCGCAAGCAATCTATAATAAAAAGAACGACCTATTAAGTGCAGTTGTAAGCGATAATGCTGTTGACCGTGTTAAACATCTGGTTAAATACCTGAGTTGCAGGGTTTTCGGCCAAGCAATGTATAGACATGTGATATTTAACTACTTATAGCACTTAATACATCTTATTTAATATATATAGCACATCCTCCCTTATAACCTTAAGCTAGTCCTTTACTAGCTTATCCTCATCGACGTTAAGAACGCGTATAAAGTAGATAGGTGGTAGTGGTTTGGGGGAGGACTCTAATAGAGGATTTTCCTATATAATCAGCAGCTGGTTAATAGAGGAAGGGCGGAAACCTACAGTCATGACGTCATATATCGCGACTTTTTACCTAACTTCCTTAAAAAAATATAGAGATGTTTTTGGTGGTGGCCTTCTACAGTATTTCATCGGCATCGCAATATTGACGCGTTTTAGTAAGGCTTGCTAATAAAATCACGCTAGCTAGGGTGCCTGCAGCATGCTAACCTAAGCAGGAGCGCCTAAAGCGCCTAATACGAAAAGTCCGTTCTGCCACATAAAGGGATAACTGTCTCTAGTTCTAGTTAATAGATCTTAAGAACTAGCTCCTAAGTAAATAATCTTTTAACTTTCTTAAATAGTTCTTGTTGTTTCTATCCCCATGCCTATAGTTTTTCTTTCTTTATTAACCGCGTAAATAGCTTAATATCCTTTAACTATTGCGCTATAAACCTTCTACAGTAATTATAAAACCCTAAAAATGATCTTAACTGCGTAACGTTCTCTAGTTCTTGCTAATTTACTATAGCCTCGATCTTCTTTAGATCTATGCTAAGTTGGCCTAGTTTAATAATAAATCTAACAAAATCTGTCTTCCTAGTAAAGAACTTATATTTCTTAATTGCTACTAGTATCTATTCTTCTTATAGTCTCTTTAAGACCTATTTAACGTATTCCCCGTGTTCTTCCTTAGTTATTAAGTAGATAATAATATCGTTAAGGTATACTATAATAAATTCATTTAAGTATTCTCCTAATATATTATTAATTTGCTTCTAGAATATTACTAGTATATTTATAAGCCCGAATTGTATAACTAATGGTTTATATAGTTCTTCCTTTAACCTAAAGGCTGCCTTCTATTCGTTGCCTTCCTTAATTCTAATCTAATAGTATACCTATCTTAAATCTATCTTTATAAAGATTTACACGTTACTTATCCTATCTTAGATCTCGCTAATTAAGGGTAAAGGATACCTATCCTTCCTAGTAATGCTGTTTAACTATCTATAGTCAATATATAGCCTTAGCTTACTATTCTTTTTTGGGACAAATAATACTAGATAACCCACTAATAATTGCAATAGTCTAATATCTCTCTTTTATAAGTTCTCCTAGATAAACTCTTTTAATGCTCTACCTTTTTTTTTAGTAAGCTTATAGATTGGAAAGAACCTTAGACTTATTCTTAGTTTTAATTCTATTTTATAGTTCTATACTATATACTTTAACAGCTTTTTACTTTCTAGTAACTATAGTTTCTTACCGTACTTATAGTATCTCTTTAGTATATAGCTTAGTCCTTTTTCCGTTTCTTTATAGGTCGCTCCTACTTAGTACTATACTAACTTAGCTTATTATTATACTTTGCGGCATTAAGTATCTTTAATATCGACCTAACCTATAACCTAATCAATCTTTAGATTGTACTCCTATAACTAAGGCATCCATAGTATTACCTTATCCTTCCCTAATAGTAGGATATTAAAAGATATCCGAATTTATTTTCCTTTAATAGTTAGCTAAATAGGTCCTGTTTTAAGATTAATAATACTATCTCTATAGGCTATCGGATCTTCTAAAATTGTTACTAATAAATATAGGTGCTCCTTTCTCCTGTATGGTAGTCCTATTCTTTTAACTATTGCTAGCAAGATATAGTTCCTTATTACTCCACTATCTATTAGTGCTTTAAATTGCTAATCTTACTATTTAACTTATAAATTTAGGTGTTTTCCTTAAATTCCCTTAAGGGTCTAAGGCTTTACTACTGGTTCCCTCTAATCCCATAGGCCTCTACTTTTCTTAACTATTAGCTACTAGATCCTGTTTATACTTAGTCTAACTTAGGCCAATACTTAGTTCGCTTTTTATCTTTAATATACTATAGATAGGTGTTCTTTAGATATTCCCACTATTATTATCTATTTAGGCATTTTTCTATAAGAAATCTTCCTAGTTAAAGTGTTAAGTCCCCTTATTTTTAAACTTCTACTAGGTGCTAGCCATATATATACTTAGCGTTTTAATATTTCGCCTTATCCGTCATCTAATATATTCTTATTAGATACTTCCGATTCTTATCCTTTGGTGTCCTATATATACTACACGTATTATCCACGCATGCTATTTATAATAGTGTATAATATACTTAGTATCTTAGGTTAACTCTTAGCTTGTCTTTATTTTTAAGTTTAAACCTTTTTTATATTAATCTAAGCGTTATAACTTTATTTATAGGTACTAAGATTTATTTTTTACTTCTCTAGTCCTCTTAGGAACACCAACAATCGTAATCCGACCCGTGTTGCCGCACGGGGGTTCCTTCCGTCTCATTTAAACCGTACGGTCTACCTAAGAGTGAGGATTACGTCGAATACTGGTGCAGCGACGTTACGTCGTGGCTAGTTAAGGGTTCGTTAACTTCCTCTTCGACGCCGCCAGATTTGCAGAGTTTTCACGAGCCTTGGCGTTACTAAGGCAACAAGACAAACAGAGGATTGCTAATAACTATCCGATGCTCTGTTACCTAGGCCGGCCGGTGGCCTAGGGCCAAAAGCTAGCCTACAACTACTAGCTGAGGATCTGACAGGACAATAGGACACCTCTATACCGGGCCACGGTGAAAGCCCTTACCTTTACACCTCTAGACGAACCCCGGATACGACAACAACCAAGGACCTTAGATAAGGTGCAAGAGTAAGGATAATGGCAGGTTTGGTTAGTAGATGGCAAGGGCTACTAGCTGCACGGCGTCGAGTTAGTAGGGGCCTCCATCTGCAAGACACGGTCGGCCTGTTATCGCGAGAGCGTTACAGGCAACGCGAAGGGGCTTTAAGCCGTAGGGCGTGGTGTATAATGGCAGCGACAGTCAGCTCCAGGTTACTTAGATAGGCCTATTTACACGGCCTAGCTGACGCTTAGTGGACTCGTGATGGATAATAGGTGCAGCTATACTAGCAGCAACCCAAAGGCGAATTGGGGCCCGGCGTGGCCATTACATTAGGAGGAGGATTATTACCTTACTGTTGATACTGTCTATACAGCCCAAAAGAACAGATGCGTGTGTTGGTCTACTATTGTAAGCAAGCGGTAACTTGTATAGTAGGCTTAAGGTGCAAATTAGGTGCATATAGAAAGGGGCCTGTTTCTTAGTTAGGGCCGCAGGCCCCTGTGGAAGCCTGCTTAGTGTCTATAGTCGCTATAAAGGTGCTACAGCGCTACCTAGGCGGAGACTATGGTAGAGGGCCTAGGCAGGTAGGCCATCCTAAACTCTACTTTATATATAGTCTAGGCTATATAGAAATATAACTGGGCCAGGAACGGAACCTAGGCCCTAACTATATACCCTACCGGACAGACCTAGGAGTACGCATTAAGATGGCTTTTCTGTAGCGCCTTAAAGAGACGTCTACTCGTGCTTAGCAGTTACTAATTAGAAGAGAGGCTATATAGGCCATATAACAAGAGAAGAAGAGGTTTTATCCGGCCCGAGTGGTACGGTTCCCCTCTTATACATGTATATATATATACCTATATAGACCCGCTATATGGACCCTAATGGGAGCCGCAACAGCGTAATTAAATATTATAATATAATATAACATTCTCTAGTCCTCTAATTACTCCTTTAGATCTTTTAACGTTATAATTAAGGCTCCTTTAATATAAGTTATAGCCTTTTCCGTAATTAGGTAGTCTTAGATAACTTTTTTATTTAGCTATATATAGAAATCTTCCCACTTATTATTATATCGCTGCCTATACTACT
>Ga0307515_10003897_pt1 | contig 31144 bp, 26 predicted proteins | sample 17_EM_MG_FD_194513 | JGI IMG/M metagenome (GOLD analysis project Ga0307515, IMG submission 194513) | Populus trichocarpa ectomycorrhiza microbial communities from riparian zone in the Pacific Northwest, United States - 17_EM | ecosystem: Host-associated > Plants > Roots > Unclassified | place...
AGAAGCGTATATGGTAGAGGTAACAGCCGAATTTCATTGTTAAAAGCATCAACTAATGTCTTGTAGGTTTTCAACATGTCTGCAACTATGGCAAGGCAAGGAGGTCGGGTACAGCTGGAATAGTCCGACATGCGCCTGGCGTTGAATATGGCCAAAATGGCCAAAGAAGGCTTTTCGCGCGCCGCAATTGAGGAAACGACATATCTCATAAAGAAACCACGCGCCAAGGTCCGAGAAGAAAAGAAGCGGGGTGTAGAGTTACCAGGGAACTAAAAGGTGAAGGCTGCGATACAAAGACACTCGGGAATGCTTCGTCAAAACCAAACGTCCGGCTGCCTTCCTTGCCACAATGGCACTGCAAAGAATCTGCAGACACGCTCGACACGCAAAGGAACAGGTGCACCTCCACCCGCCCGACGCAGAGAGTGGATTCCAGAGCCGACTCCACCTCCGCCAGGCATGCCACCCGCCCCAACCGGTAACACTTCTGGAGCTCAGCCTGCTGAAATCATCAATTTGCCGGCCGGAAATACGTATTCGCATATAGCTCTTCCCTGGCCGGAATATTTCGAAGACGATGAGGATACCGAGCATGATACCGATTTTGATCCAGATATGCTGACTGATGAAGGTTAGTACACTCTCTGTGGTGTGGTAATGCAGCTAACATTCATTTTGAAAACAAGAGCAGCGGATTGAGCGATCCTGCAATTGATGACAAGCATTGACCGAAAGACGGGATTTTGGAGATTATTATTATATATATCTATGTATTATTAAAGAACAACATAGTTATCAAGAAGAATGTAAATGAAAACACAAGAAAGACAGCTAAAACAACGTGAATGATAAACTGTGCTAAATTCAATGATTGCATATTGTGGATACAGCCATTGCAAGATGAGCGTCAACGGAGCGTCAACGGAGCGTCAACGGAGCGTCAACGATTTTTGGTCATGGGTCCTGGGAAATCATACCTCAGATAAGTTGTCGTTACTCATAAAGGTATTTTTGGCTGCCTTTAAAGGCAAAACAGATTGCAATACCCTCCCCGCCCCATCATGAAAAACGATCGTCAATGGAGCGTCAACGATGTGTGGTCATGCGTCCTGGGAAATCACACCTCCGATAGGTTGTAGTCAGTCATAAAGGTATTTTTGGCGGCCTTTATAGGCAAAACAGATTGCAATACCCTCCCTGCCCTATCATGAAAATGAGCGTCAACGGAGCATCAACGATTTTTGGTCATGAGTCCTGGGAAATCACACCTCCGATAGGCTGCAGTCAGTCAGAAAGGAATTTTTGTCTGCCTTTATAGGCAAAACGGATTGCAATACCCTCCATGCCCCTTCATGAAAATGAGCGTCAACGGAGCGTCAACGATTGTTGGTCATGTATCATGGGTAATCTGGGGGGCGACAGGTTGCACATTGCCGTAAACTGATTATTGGCTGCCTTTATAGGCAAAAGTGAAAGTGAAACGCTTGCTGCCCCATCTTCAAAATGATCGTCAACAGAGTGTCAACAATTGTTGGCCTTCAATCATGGTTAATCACAGCACGATGTGGCAGTTATTGTCTATATACATCGTTTTGACTGTCATCATATGCCAAAAGGCTCAAGAATGCTTAATGGTATCTGTAAATGAAATAACTTGTTACTGTCCCGGAGGATGTGGCTAGAATATCCCGTACATATCTGCCTATAAAGGCTGCCATATCCTTCTTTATTGATGCTTTTGATCAAGCACCACTCATAATACCGAAGATGCAAGACCAAATATCATTGACGCTCTGCTGACACTCTGTTGATGCTCATTTTCAGGATGTGGTTGGGCGCGTGAGTATCCGTGTTTTGCACATCAAGCGGGCTAATACGCCCAAAATGAACCATGACATACCAATGTCAATACTTTACGATTAGCAATAGCATATCTGAATGGGACCATAAATGTGAAACCCGAAACGCAGAACCTGAGATTGGACCCGACAGGTCTAGCCAAACCCGGCGAAACACGCGTGTTGACGGGTACGGGTCCGGGTTTGGCCTGCCAAGAGTCAGCGGGTCGGGTTTTTGGCCAGGTTTGGAACCGAACCGACCGGTTTTTGCGGTCCAAACCCGGACCGCTGGCGGGTTACCCGGACCCGTTGCTAACACTACCACTGGCTAGTTGTATAGATTTTGGGTGTGTCAATTTGTTAGAGTGTCTTTGGGGTTAGTATTATGAAATTGTATTCTGTGAGGATTCGTTTCGTTTTCTGCTGGTCAATTACTAATATCCCCAGTTTGCATCATTTGCAAGGTTTTTTGTGTATTGTGTGGTTTTCCTGCCGGTCATGTGTTGTTGGGGTTATTATTATTGGATAGTATTCTGTTGGCTTTTGTTGGATTTTCCGCCAGTCATGGATCAAGGGCCCCTGTGTATGTCATTTGGAAGGAATTTCATGGATTTTTTGCTGGGTTTTTGTGCTGGTCATGTACTGTATGGCTTTTTACTTGTTATTTGGATTGAATTCTGTTGGCAGCGTTGTTTCATATACTTGTTTATTATCATTCGGATATCATCATGTGGATTACCATACCCTAACTGAATATCGTATTTCTTTCATATCATTCCTATTCTATTGTTATCCAATGGTTTGTGCATTATTACCAGTGTCCTGTGAGGTTTATCTGGTTGAAATAGGGTATGGAGATCTAGATTAAGGTCATCTAGCAGAATTTAGATAATGGAGATCTGGAACAAAGTTACCGAGATTACAATGTTGGTTATACAAATTAAGATTCAAATCTTCATCCAGCGGGATTATGGATACAGAGATCTGAGTGTTCACCTACCAAATTTTCAATTATAGAGACCTAGATCGAAATCTTCATCCATCAGGTTTAAGGTCACAGAGACCCCAGTATTCATGCAGGAGAATTTCAGTCATTCAGATCTAGATCAAAATCTTTGTCTAGCGGAATATACTATACAATCACTAATGCCTGAGGAGTGTCTGGACCCCACCTGGATAAATATACTATGATGAGCGCACTCTGCTGGACACCCTCCCTTCCTCCTCCTACCTCATTGCTATTCCATCCATGCATCTGATCAATTAGCTTTGAAATGGCAAGATAAAGCGCTCGGAGACCCAGCAGCAATGCTGTAGCAAAATCGAAAGCCACCAGCCGATCGATGAGACTCTTCAAGGAAAAGGAACATTTGCAGGAAGAGGAAGAAATCCCTCTTTTCAGAACCGAAGATGAGAATACTGAAACCCCATGCTCTTCATCCAAGTCCTCATATCAGCCACTGGTAAGCTGATACCCTGTGGCCTGGGTGCCATGACGATGTGGGATTGAATGCACCAGATGTCCGACTTACAGACTACCAACTCCTAGATTTACCGAACAATGTGGAGGATCCAGATGATGAACTCTCCAGGACTTCGTTGCTTCAACTCATAATACTCCAAAGTTGAAAGCAGCCACTGGATGCTTATTAACCACAGCTCAAAATCAATTAAAGCAGACCTTACCAAATGCAGCAATGAGATGCTTGTTGGCTTCCTTCTGGTAATCGCTGTTATTCGATATTCCCCTGCCAACGCTGGCATCCAGTTCTGTTAGTTTCCAGAAAAGCGATAATTCTCACCACAGGGCCTTGTTGCGTGTAACCTTCCATTCATGCCCTTGGAGTTCCCAGCAGAAAAGTGCTGTGGTTGATGCTGATTCCGGACCTCAGGAGGACAAAATACCAAATCGAGGACACAGGTCGGGAGGTGTCGACTAGTTCAATGGTATACATGTTATAACAGTTGCCGATCATCTTTCCATAATGATCAGGCAGAAGATATCGTTCAACCACCCCTTCCCTGAAGATGGAGATGAGATGGTGGCTGCTGTGTGTACTCAGACCCATGGGTTATGAAACTTTGATGACAGTGTCCCCCAATAACTGGTGCTTGAGCAATTGAGCAATGCATGACCCCTAGACTCTCTTTAGTACCAATGTTAACCACCAGCTACCGATCAGAGGATTTCACAATTCTGTGCAAACCACCGCACTCTCGCAGATTAGGTGAAATCTCAAAGAGATATACCAATACTCAGAGATGGATGTCCCGAAGTGAAATGGTTCAGTCCACTGGCTACTCCACAATGATCACTACATCTTTGAAGAGACTGACATGGAGGCAGGTATCATACGTCCACTGGTAGGAATGATGCTGATATTTAACCTCAGACTTGCAAGGAGCCATACATTAGCAGCTACACCGCCACTGACATTTACCACTGTTTTTTCTTACTGTTCAAATCCTTGGGGGTCCAACGTTGATGTTTTCTGGCGCAAATGTTGCCCAAGTTCATCTGTCTGATGGCAACTGCTCTCTCGAGGCACCTCCACACCTACGTTGCCCCTGGCATAGGAGTACAACAGCTGCTATTGGATTCGACAAATGCCGGTAGTAAGTGATATTTCCAATGGTGGCTGCACAATAACTGACAGTCGCAGCGATATACATGAGGCATCAGCAGATGTGGGATAGCGTGTTTGCGACGCTAGAATTCTCGAATATTACCATGAGCTTAATCAGACATAACATTCTAGATATCAGAAGACAAAAGGGCATGGTGGTTCAACATATAAGCCTCCCAAAGCTGAAGCCATTCACAGCATATGAGGAAAACCTCGTCAAGATGAAGCACAAATTACTGGTGTTAGAGGCATGGCAAGACTTGGAGGATTTCCAATGATGGGTATTATCTGTATGGTAAGGAAGAATACCTGAGGTCATGTACCTCATGGTGACTTGTGTACAGTACAATGGACAGCACCTGGGGTCGAATCCTCTGTAAGGTTCGAGAGTACGGTGCCCGAAGGTTTCCTGAAAGGTGTGAACTTGGATTTGCAGTGTGGGGTCATGGTTTGGCGAAGGAAGCGAAATTGGTTTTCCTGTGTAGGGTAACAGTTTTGCTGATGGACTAGATGTGCTGTGCAAAGTTTTGAATTTATTAGTGATAGCTTATATATTTGTGTGAATTGGATCATGTAGTAGCTCCGTTCCAGCCACCAGAAGTTTATGATCATCATGCCATAGCTCCATTCGAAATGGTGCCATAGCTTTGGTAGACAACTGCAACTCTGTGACTAATGCACCATAGCTTCACAGGAAATTGTACCAAAACCCTCATAGACTACTGCAACTCGATAATCATTATGCTATGCTCCACTGGATATCATTCCATACCTCATGTAGACTAGTGCAACTCTGTGACCAATGTACCTTAGCTCCACTGGAAATTATACCATAACCCTCATAGAGCACTGAAACTTGATGATCATTGTGCCATTGCTCCACTGGAAATGGTGCCATAGCTCTTGTAGACTACTGCAACTCTGTGACCAAGGTACTATAGCTCCACTGAAAATTGTACCATAACCCTCCTAGACTACTGCAACTCGATGACCACCATACCATTGCTCCACTGCACATCATGCCATATCTCCACTAGCAGTCCATTGACTATCGCACCCTAGCTCATGGCGAAATTCAGTCAATATGCTGATAACAGCTAATGACACCCCTTCAGAACATTTGTAGCTTTTGTGTGTACTTGGCTTGTAGTTGATACACACTCATTGTGCTATAACAAAATATCCATTCTTCTACTAGTGGCAAAATCAAATGCTAGAGATTTAGTGTACGCTCAACAGGTAGTAGCTGCACACTCATTGGGCAATCGTACGGTACTTACCCTCGATCTAGCAGCGTGGCGATGATCTCTATACACCTAGCGGCCAAATTGAAGTAGTCAATTTGGAGCATAGATGGCTTGGTACGTCCACTGGATATCCTTATATCCATCCTACCAACACATAGAGCCTGCAGGCACACACAGGTCAACATCAGTCTAATGGTAATCCACTCATATACCCACCGGTCATAAATGGATTCCTTCGGCACAAGCACAGGTATTAATAGACCCACTATGGATGACTATTGGCTGCATGTTGTGCAGGGGTCAATGGGAAGCCTGCTGTAAACAGCGTGTGTTAGTGTGTGTGCATTGTGCAGTCTACAGTTGATTTGCACTTTTCCCAATGCACCAATACCAATGTTAAGGTATCATGACACTTCATAAGACGGCAGGCTAATGCCTGATGCCATGCAGTTCTGGGGAATTGAGGTACAGCCAGCCTTGAATTGGTATACAGAATTCAATTGAATAGCTGCAAATGTAAGCTCATATTACTTTAACAGTTACTTGCATTCTCCAAAGCTACTTAGTCTTAACTGATGCTTTTATCACAACTTGATTTCCATGCAATCATGGTATTTAGCATTTGGCAGAAACAAGAGAGGTTTGATTCAAATATGTTACGAAGTTGAACTTTCTAGAAACATTGGCCGGTGCATGTTATGGTTAACCTACCAACTTGCCAAGAGAAGACTTCTTTGGAACATTTGCTCTCTTCAAACTATCTTGATGGAAACCAGATCACATAATCCATTTTAGGATACACTAGTTGGAGGCCAAAGCATACAATTCAGTGAGAATCCAGTGAACTCTGTGTCAGAAGTATTGCCAGCTGTTTCATGTTTGAGAAAGTGCTGTATATCTAGAGAGTGAGAGTTGCTGGTTATCAGGGCAGTGGCCGAGCTGAATCTGTCTTGTATGATTCAATCTCTGAAGCTGCAGCTTAATTAATTGAATTTGAACCACAGAAGGTATTTAATAATCTTGAAAATGTAGGTCCAGATTTACTACTGAGTAAATATCCTGTTAAGTGCAGTTACTTGATATACCAGAGTGGTGAATTCATGGTTTAGTGTACAGTGGATAACATCCTCCAATGGCTGGGTGTTATGGAGTATGATAGTGCAGGCATTTTAGCAGTAGCCAATATATGCCAATCAAGTACGCATCCAGATATTGGCTGAAGACCTGGGTGATATGTTCTTTGAACCTCAAAGTGTACTGCCTGAAAGGTGATAATTTGTATGTATTGCTGCTACAGATTTAGAAACATTCAGGGAGGAAGACAATATGCCAGGAATAAAGGAAAAAAAAGTAATCAATCATAGTGAGAAGTGGGTATACATGGTTCTGTAGCTGTTTTGTGGTTCAGAGGTGTACCTGGACAAGAATCATTGGTGAATACTGACTTGTAGCTTGTCAAACTTGGCATTACAAACCATAAGCTATCAACCCTGACTGGATTAAGGATCTGAGGTGTACCTGAATATCATTGATATTTTTGGAAATACTCACTGTGATCTTCTTCAGTTGTACAAGGAATGTTTACACCAGACTCCAGACTTATATACTAGAACTCAATATGACAAAGAGAGTCTATATTTGCCAGATTCACTGGATTATGGTGTGTAAGATCTGTTATCATAAGAGTCAAGAACTGGCAGGAATTGTCCAGTACAATTGACAGTATTTGATTAAATGTTTTGATTCATTGAATTTCCAAATTCTTATCTTATCTATAGTTTCTATTGTCCCTGAAATATTCCATTGACAAATTATCCCAATCCCTGTGATTGATACATGTATTTCAATACCAGATTTACCCTTTACCAAGTAATGAAGAGAGCCTGAACCTTCAAAGTATAGCCACAATCCAGGCATATTTTGAGATGTTTGACAATAATCGATACATATCATCCTAGAGTTTCACTCAGCCCATTCCTATTGGGAATCCACTGAATTAACACTCCAGTCTGTAAGGGGTTCATCTGATTAACCACAGATTTCAAGTTCCAAATGAGACTTGGTTTTAGTGTACCAAATGAGCATTTTTCAAATAACTGAACTTTATATCTGTTACTAATAATCAAGTAATACAAAAAGAAATTGGAGTGAACTCCATGCTGATTGAATCCGTGGGAGTGTATTTCAAATGATATGTTTTAAAATTTTTGAACCAGTTGATGAAACTGTATTGATTGAATGTTTAATGATGGGTACCTTAATATTACTGATAATGTATATGTATTGTTGTTGCTCTTGATTTAACAGCAAAATATCTCCGTTTTCCAGATGCCACTTGACATGGTGATGGTGAGACATCTCATCGCGATATATTTTCGAGGTTATCGTGTTCGGGCAGCTTATTAGCCTATCCAGGACCCTTCTTTTGGCCCACTCCAATTTGCTGGCAGTGATCACTTGCTTGGTTCTCATAGCTGCTGGGATCAGTATTCAGTAGCCATAAGTGGGGAACGGAGTTTCACCCAGCTGCAAAATCATTGAAACTGCCTGGTACTAATTGATCAATACCCATAATTTCTGACATATTACTATATAATTTGTAGCTGTAAGATTTATAACTGTCCAGTCTATTGTGGGAGAAGCAATGAACAAAGAGAGATATAGTGCATCTTGGTAGATGAGTAGCATTTTAGTAAAATTACCAGTGCCCATTTCTATATACAAGTAGAACATATCCACATAATATGTAAAATCTTTCTTACCCATCCCTTCAGATGAGCAACCTGAAAACGCAGTGGACAATGTACACATGCCGTTTGTGGAGAAGGTGTTGAAGGGAATGGGTTTTCATTTACTTCTGATTCATGAAGGAGCACCTTATTTGAAGTTTTATCTTTGTTAGACTCTGGATACTCAACTGGTCAAATAACAAGGATTGACAGCAATGTATTTCTCAGCCATCAGCATATGTGAAAATCCACCCTAGTATGCAGTGGCCATGTATTGTACAATTGCCCAGAATGGTTGTAGTGATCCTGGGTATCTCCAAAATATACTGAGAAACATTCAAGAGGCTATCAATATTCCCTCAGTGCTTCTGATGCATCTTGTAATGTCTATCTTGCCACAAGTCTCTTCAGCATGAGATGTTCTACATCAGTCTATTTGTGATCAATGAGATGTGGATTCTCCTTCAGAATACAATCTAGTGGCTTGTGGTTTGCAACAATTCAATTGTGACTACCTGCTGATCATCTGGGGATTTGCAATCACAATCACTTGGTATGCCACATTCAATTTAGCTTCATTGACTTCAGTCACCATGGTATGACCAATACTCTTGAAGGTACAATACATTGCCTCCCCACGGCACTATTCTATCACACTGTCATTCTTCAGACCATCAATTATGCCTGTGAAGAGCCTAATAATCAGGAAACTGCAAGGAAAGAGCAAAATCAATTCTTATGTAACTTTGACTTACTGCTTGAATCAAGTATTTCTGTGGACGGATTTGGGTGCAGACATCGCATGGATTGGTACAGCGTTGAGTGTGGTTGAGCCCCATGCCCTTTAGTCCGTGTGTATGTGTCAATCCAACTTAGAGTTAGTCAGTGAGTTTGAGTCAATAGAGAGAAATTCAGTACAAAAGACAGAGTTCAACTGGTTATGAGCCTGGGCACTTCCCTGATTTGATGAACTTCACCAGGAATTACTGCTTCATCAACATGGTCTGGGAAGAGTACAGGTTTACTTGAGGCCTAAGGAGGATGGCCAAATTGACAGCAATCTAGATTAAGATATTTGATTGTATGGACTACAAGAGCTGCAGTTTGGAAATGGAAATACTCCTGGAACAGAGGCATAGACACGGCATTGTGGACGGTACAGATAATGCACCAGATGAGAAGAATATGATGAACATGACAGAGTCTAAACCATGAAAGAAGCATTATGAAATTGCATAGTTGACAATTCTCCTTACGATGGAGAGGTCTTTGCTGCACCAGTAGGGTGTATGGAAAGATGTGAAGGTGCTGTGGGATCGGCTGAAAGAGGACTACGAATCAATGGTAAAGCTGAATGGGTGGGCTTCGTCCGACTAGATGTCAGCTGTGAGGTTGAGTGAAAGTGAAAGTTCACAGCAACACTCATTGATAATTGACAGTTAGGTGAATGATGTGAAGCATTACAAGGACAGCGATAGCTCATCCATTGGTAGTGGTATCATTCTGAAGAGCGAGCACAAGTATCATCGGATAAAGAGTATATCTAAGGATAATGATTGGAGGTGTTTCACCAAGTTGATGTGAAACAAAATTGACACCCTGGCCAATACACAGAAGGGGACCCTGGAAAAGTTGAAGGTCCACAATGCACAATTCCCAATGAATGAGGATACAGAAGGGGCAGTTATGTTCTCATCATCGCAGTTGAAGAGTGACAAGTGGAATCAATGGCAGTCTCTTCAGTTCCAGACGTCCGATTTTAGGGGTGGTGAGAGTAATGGTAGCAGTTTGGATTGTCAGAATCATGCCAGTTGTAACACCAATTGGAGGGATACTCAGATGTGCTACAGATGCCATAAGCTGGGGTTCATTGCATTTTATTATGCAAGTAATGAAGTAATGGAGAATGTACTTATGACAGTAGCAGTGGCAGCAATGACGACAACCATGATGTCATACGTGAACAATTGGATGACAGTGACTGCCCGATTCTGCGGACAGGAGAGCTTGTACCGAGTTGGTGCAACAACCTCTCACATTTGCAGAGATTGGCAAATGATAGAACGGTGCCCATAGCATACTTCTGTTCAATTGGCAGGGTATTTGCAACATTGTAGGTAGCACACTGGGCAAGGCTATCATGTACAAAGTCGTTTGATGGAGTATTGGACATCCTGGATGCCAGCGCTGCTTACCTGCGATGGTGGCAAAAGAGATTTTCTATAAGGTAGGAATACACAACTGAGTTTCCAAATTATGGCTTACAGATTGGAAACTATGGATTGTCCATGTCAATTGCCACACAGCCAAGATGTACCACAAATTGCAGACTGACAGTACTAGAGGTTAATGTCAAGGTTGATGTTGAGCAAGACTTGTGGGCATGGCATACCTGTTTGGAGGTGTATTCTGGCCTGATGTAAAGGTTGCAGAACAGAGGAATCAAGCAAGGGAGAATTTCTTCGAAGTGGCACCAGGCACGATCGATGGTTAGAGAAGAATTCTGAGCATAGTGTCATTGAAGACAACCTTCAGGCAACAATCCATCTTTGATTGCGTAGGAGTTTCGTACATATTGACATGATACTGTGGTGGGGGAGTGGGCAGAGTGACATCTGTGCCAATATTACGTTGGTTGGTTTTTGGATGCACATGGGGAATGCACATCCACTTTAGTTCTTGTGTACATGTCAATTAGATTTACAGATAGTCAGTGAATTTAGGTCATTAGAGAGAGATTCGGTGCAGTGAACACACTACAACAACTGTAGCATGCATGGCAATTTGCTAGTGCACACTGCTTTCATCAGGTACCTCTGGAACTTATCACATATGCCCAAATTCCATAAACTGTAGGAGCATTGGCCATAGCTTGATAGTTTCACTCTGGATGCTAAGGCAGTATATGAAAGATGGTGGATATTGAATTGGTTTTCTGGTTGATAATTACTGGAGTTCAGATCATTGTGGGTGCAATTTACATTGTCCAGGTTAGACCAGTACACCAGATCACAGTCAGGTCCAAATGTCATCTTCTCGATAACACTCTGAAACCTTGCTGCCACTTCAGGCATTGGGTCCATCATGATTAGATCCAGGGCTCAAATAAGCACAGGAGAGAGTAGAGTGGGAGAGGTCTAAATCTGTATATGTCTGCAGGGCACTAATGTGAGACTCTACAATGGGTACCAATCATATTGGATGCCAATTATCCTGGGATTGTCATTCTGAGTTAAATTTCCCTGTTCATCAAGGGCATTCTCCCATGAATATGACAATGGTAATCCCAGAACAATCTTCTCAGTCACGAATTTGAACAATGTAGCCACTCCCAGTGATGTAATCATCTTTCTAAGACTGCTTGTAAGGGCACATCTACTAGCATCCAGCCAAGTAAGAGAATAGTTTATACTTGTTGGCATACATTTGCACACAGGATCAGAGTGATCGTAAGTGCAGATGACCAGGTAATATTCTTGCTAACAATCATGATCCTCATGAGCAGTCAACTTCAGATTGAAGGGTATGCGGCCGCATCATGCGCAGGCATAGCAACTCTAACCTCCAGAGTAAGACCTCGCCATTACATTATACCCTCTCTAGTCGCAGACCTCCAGGGTGGCATATCCTCATACAAACAGAAGACGAACAAACAAGAATCAAATCCCATCATTGTCCTGTGGATATGGCACACAGGGAAACTCTACCTCCACTTGACTGTGATCCAATGGTGGTAAAACCCATGCCGAGGACATTTGTACTGCACCGCAATCAATTGAAAAGACTGCAGAACAGACAGAAGATTGCCAAACTGATCACTTTCCTCCACTATCGCAGGTTCCCGCGATGGTCGCGATGAAATTCATCCACTAGCCCACGAGCATTCCTGAGGTTCCCTGCTGGCTCCCGACTCATACCTGCATATCAGTATCCAGCCCATTGATTGAAGTAATCGAACTTCCTATATTGCCATTTGGGGTCAAGAACACAATCAACTTCCTGCTGTTCCAAGTAGTTGACAATCATCTGTAGATGTTCATTTGGTGGCTGGCATGAGACTGGAGCTGTGTATCAATCACATTGTGATGCATGGAGAATATTGTGGTTTGGCATTGTCTTCAGCAAGTCTAATTTGTAAGCATTCCTATTGATGACTCAACTCACAGTGTACAGTCCCACATGTTTGTACTCGGGCGTCTTAGATGGCCTGGTTGTCAAGAAGTGCCGGGTGGGGTGCCACACTTTGTCACAAATACCGAACATAGGTTCTTTTCCGCCACCATACTTTGTTTGCTGCCGCTGACCATCCTGTATGTTCTCACAGAGCGTCCGATTTGGCTCGGCCAATCCCTTGAGCGTAGCGTCCGCATGTTTTTTTGAATTGAGATGTGATGGTTTCGGTGGTTTGAACTGCATCTCAGGGTTCTGATGGTACTTTGCACACAACAGTGTCATCCTAGTCAAAGCATGCACTGAGTGAAGGTATGCGAATTCCGCACAGGGAAGGAGTTCGGCCCAGTTGTCTTGCTCATCGTTGCTCATGGCTCGCAGGTACTCTTCCATTGGCTAGATCTGCTGCTCGGTCTGGCTGTCGGTGTGCGGGTGGAAGGCGGTCAAGAGTCGGTGATCGATTCTCATGTAGGAGCAGAGTTAAGTTCAGAACAGGCTGGTATACTGTGTTCTGCAGTCGGTGATAACACTGTTTGGTACTCCATGCTTGAAGATCACGCCCTTGAAAAACATCTGTGCTAATTCCAGTAAGGCGATATCCTTTCAGCAGTGCAGGTAGATAGGCATCTGAGTTGATCGGGCGACTATGGTCAAGATCCCGGTGAATCCTGACTTGGTTCATTCCAGTAGGTCAGTGACAAAGTCGATAGTAAATCCATCCCAGGCATTGTACAGTGGTGGCAGTGGCATAATGACTCCATATCGTATGCGGTGCAGTGCTTTAATTCAATGGCATAATTCGCTCCTGGCAACATACTTCCGTACCATGGTGTCTAGCCATAGCGATTAGATGTCTCTAGATACGAGTTCGGCCGACCAAAGTGCTCCATTGTGACCAGATTCAGGGTTATCGTGGAAAAGACCTACCAGTTGGTTGCAGAGTGCTTCTGGTACGCATATTATCCCTTTGAAGGTGAGAGTTCCCTTGATGGCTTTCCACTGCTTGTCCCCATCCTTACCCATAGATCAGTCTTGTCCACTGATTGTAGATTGAGAAGGGTAACTGATCTTATCTTTCATGTCAGTCGCTAAGGGATCGGTATCCTGGGCTGTCTCAATTGCTGGTAGGAGAGGATTGAATGATTCCGTGGTGGTTGCCACCAGGGTTACCCTGAGTCATGCGGTCGGTCTTTCATAGCCTTCTTCATCATCAGGTCGTCTTGATGGTCTGCCTGCAGCCTTCATGTTACCTTTCAAGGGTTCAATAACAAAGTACCATGATGAAGGGATCTCGGCCCATCTCGCTTGCCTCCGGGAGAGTTCTTTGGATGTTCAGAAATACTCGAGATTCGTGTGGTTGCAATGTATCAGCGCCCTGTGATTGGCTCCCTCGAGATAGTGTTGCCATGCATCAGCACAATGTATTTCAGTCTCTGGAAGACTCCAGGAGTGTCTGAGAGGATGTGGAGTGTAAACTTGGAAGGGTCAATTTCAGGAGAGTATCAGACCCTAGGAGGGTATTCCGGCAGGCCTTCAGAGTGACTGGGATCTGTGACGACCAGTACAGGAGTCACTGGAATCTCTCACGACTGATACAGGAGTACGATGGGAGTGATTGTGATACTTTTGGGAGCATGTCGGAGCACCAGAGAGCTCTTTGGGTGCAGCTGGGAGTGTCGCCAAACCCACGCGGGAATCACAAACACACCCTGAGATAATCCTGGGTTGTTATGGAGATTCATTTGGAGGACTGCAGAAGTTATCTGAGACTCTACGGATGCACATGAGAAATTGACTTCCCTCAACAGGGAATACGATTCCTGGATTATTGTTCATTATCACTTCTGAATCATACTGGCTGTCATCTTCTTCAACATGGTATTATGTGCCTCGCTACATTAAGGAAACGAAAGACAAAGGCGAGAGATTCAAACATAAACCCTGGTACACCAAAACAATAACCCTACTGAGCGATCAAAAAATATCAATCCAACATGGTGTCGATGTCAGCCACTCCATCTCCCATCGCATCAGGGCCAACGAAAGCAGGAACACCCAATTCATCAACGGCTCAAAGAAGCTGGAGGCGCTTCTTGTATTTGCTGATTATTCTTTGCTGGCGAGTGGATGAAATGGAATTCCAATGTCGTTTGGCTCGATTTGTGATATCTAATACAGGTGTAATGAGATGTTAGCTAGCTGCAAACCTAAATGGGGGTATGAGAGGCAATATGATACATTCGGATGAAAAATGGGAACAACCAGCAGGGGAAAAGAGTAGCGCCAGATGGGGAGTGTTGTGTGGAAAAGAGGAGTACCACAAAAGGTGTTGGAGAAGCGCGGAATGAAAAAGAAGAGTGTCAAGTTTAAGCTGAGGAGCGCCGAAAGAGGAGGGGTTAAGGAGTGCAGAATGAAATGGAGGAGCACCGGAAGAGAAGGGTGTAGGAGTGTGGAATGAATTTGAGCAGCGCCGAAAGAGGGTGGGTTGAGTAGTGCGGAATGAGATAGAGGAGAGCCTATCCAGGCAGAGTGGAGCACCAATGGGATTGAGGCATACTTATCCCAGAAGAGGAGCGCCGAAAAGGGGTCGGGTAAGTAGTGTGGAATGCATCATAGGAGCGCTGGTTGGAATTGAAGAGCTCCCATCCTGGGCTGAGGAGCGCGGATAGGGGGGTCGACAGTGCGGAATGAGATAGATGAGCGCTGAGAGGAGGAATCGATTGCGGAATGAAAAAGCAGAGGTTCAATCTAGGCGGAGGAGCTCCGACAAAGGTTGAGGAGCGCCTCTTCTCGAGGTGTTGCGCCGCAGGGGGTGGGGGCAGGGGTGCGATGCGGCCGCTGATATGTGATTGATTGTGTAGTTGCTCCAAGAGTAAAATTGATCACAGGGGATGGGCCAAATGTACCTTGATATTCATTTTGAGAAAACATAACTGAGGCATTCTTTCCACTGGGGTATTCAGACAGCACCCAATGAATAGATGCGGCTGCCAGCGCTACCGTCTGAGGAGCAAGAGGTTGGAAATACTGGGATGGTGTTGGCTGGCGCCCCAAGCTATTGGCGGTGAAGAAAAATTGGTGGTAAATGAGATCAAGCAATTCCATTCGCGTGAAACATGACTTCTTATCATCGATGACCTTGGAGAGGTAAGCATCATCAAACAGCAGCTTCTCAACCTTGATCCGAAGTTCAGTCTCAGAGCCCACATCCAACCAGTGACTTCGGACAACAGTTCGAGGTGCCCAATCTGCCAACAGTCCGGGAATGGTACTAATCTTCAGTTTCAACTATGTATATTTTCGGGGGTAGTCAATATCCGTAAGTGTGATAGAGGAGCATTAACCACAATCCAAGACTCACAGCTTCTCGTGTTTGCGGATCAATTTTGAGAGGTGGACCACCAGGCAATTGACACACAGATGGTGTACATACAGGTGCACCTGCTAATGCCCGCTTAAGATCCTGAGCATCAATTGCTAGTTTCCAAGCTCCTTCAATCATCGAGTACTTGTCATTGGATATTATTGGCCAAGGACTCATTCTGAATACGATTGACTTCATGAACCTTTTCACTACGTCAAATGTGCCCTCTTTCTGTTGGGGAACATTCTGATCACTACTGGCCTTGGGTTGTGGAATATTCTGGTGTTGACTACACTTGTTGGGAAGCACCAGTGCACGGGTGGATGGTGCACTGTCAGACTCGGGTAAGTTGTTGAAGAGGGATGACTTTTGGCGTTTGAGCAGTAGTGGTGCCATTGCCGCAGGTAGATTTCGGGAATTTGGAAGGGGAGGGGGTGCAATGACAGTATCGGCATGGCTCTGTGTCTTCGGCAGTGGAACCCTTGTAGTGCGTAATGACTTATCCCAGCACACCTGAACTAGATGAAGGACCTCCTGTTGATGATCCGAATCGTCTTCTTCGATGTCGGATGATACGGTGGACTCTCCTGTGTCCTCACTGTTGTCATTACTGATCTGCTGATCGGCCTCGTCAACCTGATACATCAGTGAGATTGGGGATATTAGTCATCTGCAATACGATGCACGAAGGCAGAAAATTGGAGAGCAAACATTTGATGGACAATGAAGATTGGTTGCTTTCTTGAATGCGAGTGCTCCGTCTTGGTGTGCTTCTAGGTTCTTCGGTGAATAGTGATTCCTCACCTGGCTGGGCGTAAGTTCCATTTGCTGTAACGAAGATCTAAAGTTGGAGAATGTGGGAGAGAGGGTAAAAGCAGGACATGTAAGATTAAGTGCAGTACAATAACGGGATAAATGGTGCAAGGATTTGCACATTGTCAAAGAGTATGCAATTCGGGGGGCGCCTTCAGATGGTTCAGGAGAGATGACTTCAACGGTGTATATTTGGATCGAGGATGGCACTGCGTGTCGCGATTTCGGATATTGTCAGGTACGCTGGAATAGATGGATTGCTAATGCCGAATGTTAGCAACTCTTATAAGCAACACACTGTACAGATGCAAGAATTGGAGGTTGGGTAAAGCCAACGCAAATAGAGATTAGAACCAGACGCACCGAAAGATAACTCGCGACATCCACTAACCCTTGGTGCTGGCCACACACTGAGCACTGAGAACCTGAATGGAAACATGAGCAGCTGCATATGACTCCTCTAAACGTAGTCATTATGCGTGAAAGTTCGAACATTCGCGGTGACCGCATAGCATAGAAATTGGTGCAGCATTGAGAATCTGCAGAACCCGATAGATTTGGTTAGAACCTGGTGAGTGACTGCTGAGTTGCAAGGGTTCATCCTGGAGTTTGTTATCGAGCCAGGAGAAATATAAATCTCCACATGTAGTATATCTGCCGGTAGGACACATGTATTTACATGATATTCTTTTGTAATAGGATGCTGCAGCTAAGTTAGCGGTCGATAAGGCAATATCGTAAGCATAACTTCCCTCTCATGCGTTCATCTGGGCCGTGTCTGCAGAAAAGCCTTCACAACAATGTTGCAGTAGTTAATGGAAGAGGGAGAGAATATGGTACACAAAGGAGAGATACAGGCAAAGAGAAAGAATGGTAATGTACGATGGATGATTCAGGGGTAATCGTATTGATACAAGCACTCATCGATGCCAAAATTGCTAACAAATGAGTCACAAATTCATATTTACATTGTGATTTTGCGCCTAATATCTAGTCAATTGCACACCATTAAATTACACATTAATTATCAATGTCACAACTACAATGTTGACTTAAAATAAATATTGGGGTTGAGTGCTATATTCTAGAATGGTACGAATGTATACTGAGATGTCATGTCAGAGCGGGCAGCGGAATGATTATTGCATGCATGCAGTTCCGGGGAAGTGAGGTGCACCGAAATTGATATGGTTATGTTTGAAGTCAATGGCTGAGGATTGCAGGCTCGGCTGACTCTGTTAGTAAATTGCACTCTTCATAGCTGTCTTCACACAACTCGAGCTTTCAAGATTGTCTCTCTCGGAGCATCTCTCGATGAAATTAGGTCCACATAATCTATTTTCGGATATGAGTTTTGGCGGCCCAAACAACCATTCAGTCAGAATACAGTTATTTCTTAATTCGAAGATTTGAGAACTTCGGCCTCTTTGAGTAAGTGCGGTACATGGGTGAGCGGGAGTTGCCGGCCATCTTTCAGAGTCGCTGAGTAGATTCAGTCTTTTGAGATTCTCGCTCTTAAGCTTCCACAGCTCTTTGGGCAGAGCCCGGACTTGCAGAAGCTATTTTAGAATTTGGAAGCATTGGTCCAAACATACAACTTAGTCAATATCGAGTTAAATGGGGTTACTAATTGGCCGGGCTTGTGCATTTATGGTTCAGTTGCGCAGTGGCACCATCCTCCGACAGACAGTTGACATGGAGCGGTCAGTTCAAGGCATGTTAGCGGCGGCCTTCAACATACTGATCAAGTATAGGTTCATATCCTAGCAGGCGCGGAGTGGGATGAGCCGCCTGCACCTAAAGGTAAAATGTCATGATAGAGCTGTGTGCACTGGGTCCACTAATTGAAAGTCGAAGAAAACATGATGAGAATGAAGCAAACTGAAATATACAAAGTGCACTACATAATACAAGTACATGCGCTTGCGTGGCTTATTTGTCGCTCTTGTGCCGTGCCTGGGCTCTGATTGTAACATCCATAATGACTCGCAGCTTGTCAAAGTCGGCTTCATACATATCCAAGAATCTCATTCTGGACAGGATTGAAGATCTCAGTTGTGAATGATCTTCAATCATGGGCCAGGAACACCCCGGCAGCTAAAGCGGCATTTGATTCACGAATACCCGAGCCGTGTCTCAGCTTCCGACTCTCTGGGATGCGCGTCATAGGTGTACCAGAACTTTAATGATATGCCAGCAAAAGCTGTGGCTTTGCCACTAATAAGTGAGCCTATGTCCCATATTTTGACACAAGTGCTCAACATCGCCAAGTCTGTTTTGATTGCCAAATGGGATTGGCGAATATACAGTGCTGGATCTGTCACAAAGAAATGCCCAGGATTCTCTGGTGCACCGGAACTTCAACCATAGGCCAGCAAATGCTGTGGCTATGCCACGAATATCCTGACACAGGTACTCAATATCGCGTAGTCTGTTTTCATTGTCAAATGAGATTGGCGAATACACAGAGCTAGATCAGTCATGAACATGTGCCCTGGAATCTCCCGTGCACCAGAGAGTCCTGGGCACATATCGTTATGACTGATCAATCACTGCATATTTGCCTATCCCATATGGCATAAAGACAGTCGAAGCGATATTGAGTACCTTTGTCAAGATATTTGTGGCATAGCTGGAGCATTTGCTGGCTTGAGGTTGAAGTTCAGTGGCACATGAACTTCGTTCATATGAGTCCAGAAGCTCCCACTTTGCCACAAATTGGCGAGCCGTGTCTCATACTCAGACATAAGTACTTGAATATCATCTAGACTGCCTGATTGCTAAATGGGATTGGCGGATATGCAGTGCTCGATCTGTCATAACGAATCATACGACAGGCGCGGAAGAGACTCTGTCGCACCTGCCAGTGGATGAGTTTCGTTTATTCATTCCAAATACGTACGTGGCTTCAGGCTTCCGGTGCACATCAGATTTGCAACTGAGGATTGATTGGAGCCCTTTACTGCATCATTCTCACGATTCGACTAATGCCATTTATTATGCAATAGGTCAGCTGGAGGAACATCTTATGTTGCGTATCAATTCACTTCATCTCATATGGTCATTAATAACAAACAAGAAAGCCAATGAAATCCCACTCTAGCCATTTCTAATTCAAGATACAACAATTCCAACATCAGAGCTTTGATTCACTTCAACATTGAAGAGAGAAAGATTCATCACTCCAGTATAGTGTCCCTTACAAACGACTGTTTTGACTTTTTGTATCAGTTAAGTAGATTATGTTGCTTGAATGTCTCAAGAGGCGTACCTTGATGAAACGTCTAACAATCTATGTTTAATGGTTCATCAGACTGCAACGTGTCTCCATTCTCTGTCAGCCAGTTGGTAGGGTGCTCAAGAGCCTCCAGGATCCGGGATATCATCGACATGGTGATGTTCGGTCGACTCATCAAGCCATGCAGGACTCTCATTTGCACAACTCCCGAGTGTTGGTGGAGATCACTCGTGTGGTTATCGTAGCCACCAGGACCTGTATTCAGTAACCATGTGTGTGGTACGCAGTTTTGCCCTAGCCGTACAACTCGTGCAAATGCCTGCCGCGGCTCATTGAATACCCCAAATTTCTGAGTTATTAATGCATCATTTGAAGCTGTAAGATGTAGGCCTGTCCCACCCACTTTGGGTGTGGTTATGAATACAGAGGGATTTCGTGAATCCTGGAATTTGAGTTGCATTTATGTGCGTTCATCATTGCCCATTTTGGCATACATGTGGAATATATCCACATTATCCGCAAAAAACTTCGTTAGCCACCACTTCAAATGACGAACTTTGCCAGGAAGAGGACAAAATAGCACAGCCTTTTGTGGAGGAGGTGCACTGGGCGGTGCATTGTTGTTTCTCTCTTCTGGCAGGCGCGTCTCTCTTGATGCGTCATCTTGGTCAGGTTCGGGATACTCTGCAGGTTCCTTGACATGCATTGTCAAAAATGTCTCGCTCAGCTATGCGAAAATCGGAGGTTCCACCCAAGTATCGAGTGGCCAGTCATTGTGCCATTGTCCAGAAACAGCGTTGCGATCCTCAGTGTCTCCCAACACTAACAAGAAACATGCTAACCGCCATCTGTGAACCCTGCATGCTCCAGAAGCACCCGGCGAGGTGTACCTCTCCACCAGGGTCTTCAGATGTGCTTGGTCTTCCTCAATCCACTCGAGATCAATGAGGTGTGCATTCTCCTTCGGTATCCAGACGAGTGGTTTTCTATTGGCGAGTTTCGATCCTGACCACCGCCTGACCGTCCATGGCTTTGCAATCTGAATCATCCAGTGTGCTGCATCCTGTTGAGTTTCTTCATCTTTCATCCGAATTGCATGCATCAAACTCATCACAGCGGAATACAATGCCTCAGCACCATGCTTGTCCATCACAGTATCATCCTCTGGATCTTCAGATGCACCTGGTAACAGCCACATTGTCTGAAAACACCAGTCATAGAGTGAATGGAATCCCGGTGTAGCTGTGACTTGGAGTGTGAATCCAATTTTCGCATTCATTGCAATTTGCCAGCCCACACTGTTTTTAGTCTTATACCAATGGGACTCATCAAAAATCCCAAAACTCCATGCACAGTCGGAGAGTTGGCCATTACTTGATGGGTTCGCTCTGGATTTTAAGGTATCATACGACACAAGGTGGATATTCCATCGGGTTTCTGGCTCGTCAATACTGGTGTTCAGATCCTCATGGGTGCGATTCAACATTTCAGCGTGCAATATTTTAACGAGTTTGAAATCGGTTTGATGTGTCCTCTCGTTGATAACATTTTCGAAGGTCTCAGCCACTCCGGGAATTGTCACCACCAGGATTGATTGATGCGCTGAAATCAGTGCTGGACCCCAGTCGGGTGGTTTTGACTGCATCTCCAACAGAAGGTGGGGCACAGAATTCAATCTCTGCAGCGGATACCACTCCCGCGCTTCACCAACAATGCCGGGAAAGTCATTGTGAGCCAAAATCACCCACTCTTCAAGGGTATTCCCCCATAAAATGGACAGTGGCAACCCCATCACAACTTTCTCAGTGACCAATTTGCAATGCATTGCCACTGCAACCTAGGTGAAAGTCTTTCCAAGACTCATTTCATCCTCCACCTGTGCACCTGGCATATCAGCATCCCAAACCCATCTCCTCACGATGAACCTGATGGCCCAAACCTTGTGCGCCAAAAACATGGATCTGGGCAGGCTTGGAATTGAATACTTGCGGCCTGGAACCCGGTCAGCTGTTGATTGGTGAATAGGACGCGCATTCAGCAGCCTGACTGCTTCATCAAGACACTCGGGTTGAAATTCGTTGTTGATTGTATTGAGCACCGTATTCAGTACTGAGCTTGTAATTTCTAGATTGAGGACCTCCTCAGCATCCTTCACTTCCCCCTGAACCTCCCTTGCACTGTTGTTCGTGTTCTTTTTGTCCTAATGGTCTCTTTCAGTTTCTCGGATGTAAGATGGGCAGATAAGCTCATATTCCGGCCCTCCTGGAATTCATCTCAATGGTAGATCTTTCACAGAGAAGTAACCATTGGAACAAATACATGTGGATGGTATATAATCAATTTTATTCTTTCAATCAGAACTTACATCAATACGAGTATCATTCTCGTCCCCACCATCCTCCTCTTCCTTCTCTTCTCCCTCTCTTCCACCCTCATCAGAACCTTCCAAAGTCTATGTATAGTGATTAGCGGTCGTTCACGTCTAGCCTAAACACGGCTAGCGCAGATTACCCTTGTCAGCCTGATTCCTTGCTCGTCAATCTCCTTCCCTGTTGCTTTCATCATTTCTACCAGAAATATCTTCACATTATGTCAAAGTTTCAACTTGAAAGCATTTGAACGGCAACAGTTGAATGAAATCTGGCCATTTGTGGGGTCATTGATCATTTGCCCGCGTTTGTATATTCCAATATACTCTTCTTCCAATTCGTCCTGGTCCAAGGTGCACTTGAACATTGATGTGAGACTGTATCGCTCGTTTGGGCCGCTGTTTTTGTCGATGAAATCAACCAACTCCTCCCAGTGCCTCACATCTGTCTATGATGCTTGGAGTTGTTTGGGGGCTATAACCATATCCTTGCCATTCAACACCCAGTGAATCATAACCATGAACGTTGTATTTGGCAACTCTGGGAGGTGACTTATCCCCTCTTTGCCTGTGTGCTCTCACAAATCCAAATCCGGTCGCTTGTTGCCTCGCCTCACCTCTTTCCTAGCCTCTCGAATTTCGCTTGCACATTTCTTCAAACACATCTCCACCCACCTCCGGGGAATCCATTCAGCATTATCAGAATTAACTGACAGCAGCCACTTCTCGAATGTCCTCAAAAAATCTGTGACCGCCGTCACCCAGTGCAGGGGTCTATCTCGAACATGTTTGAACTGGTTCTGCCCCCGGATAATCGACCGCTGCTTCTTCTCGAGAAACTTCGCCACCCATACTTTCTTCCACTTGTTGAATGTACTGTAGTTGGCCTGTTCCATCCTTTTGGCAAATTGCATCAAGGAGAACTCCGGGTGCTTCAGGCTAATTGGGGGTTTGCCTTCTGCACTGCCCAAGTCAGACAAATCGTGGCTCTCATCAGCTGCATCATATTCGTCGTAGGATATCTCCAGCAATGTGGGCAAGTCGGCAATCCCTGCGACAGGAGTTTTCTGCAGTTCCGCTGGTGGCTGGGATCTTTCGTTGGGAGGCATATGGGGTGTCTCCCAAGTGCGCCGGACGGAGGTTGAGGTGGAGGAGACGTGCTGGAAGATATTGGCTGATTGATTGGATGACTTTACGTCAGTCCTGGAGGCTCCCTCGGTGCACTTGGAGATGATGGCCCATGTCCTGGGAACTGCGGAGGGGGGAACATTTGAGACCCGCCATAACCACCTTGGTGCAGGTTATATCCTTGCCATGGTGGCCCATAACTTGGATATGGTTGGCTTGCGCTGCTGGTAGGTTGCAAACTGTGTGTCATGTTGAATGGAGTCTGGTGGTAAAAACTGCGGAGCACCTGGAAATGGCTGCTGTGAAGGAGGTATTCGATTATAACAGCGAAAGTCCGAAGAGATTTGTTGGAATCTCGGAAGCAGTATATGAAGTAAAAGTATTTCAAGTCTAACAATTTCAAGAAGTGTTGGAAAAGCAAGCATATACTCAGAAGAGGATTCGAGAGGAGATGTTATAGTATTCCGATCGATGTCTGAGCAAGTCTAAAGAACTGTTCTCTAACCGGAGAAACCGTATCGCTATATACAATATTCAATGGGTGATTGTTCATGACCTCGGTTGCGGATCAATAACCACAACAGGAAGAGAAAAACTCTGCAACTGTACATAAATACATAAGAACGTTAAAGAATATAACAAAACCATCTAGGCGCATTCTTTAAAGATAAGCGCTGATAAATCCCTCTTCCAACAGAACAAAAAGAAGTTCCTACATAAGTTCTAACCGGAACTTTCTAGACAACCTAAACATAAAAGATAACAAAAGTATTAAAAGTTATTAACACACCACATTATTCTTATCCATAACATACTATCTTATCATAAGGAGAATACTTAAGAAAGTACAATATTAGTAAAGAGAAATGTAGATACCTCTGTATTTTCAATACCCCCTCTCACTTTGATCCAAATATTTTTGAACATAAGTGGTCATTACCATATCTCGTCATGCCCTTTGTACGTATATCTCCCAAATTTTCTTCCAAAGGTACATGCATAACTGACACATTTCCGTGTTCAATTTGTTCTCGAGTAAAGTGATATGTGATGTCGATATGTTTTGATCGGTCCTTAAGTCTTGGATTATATGCCACATCTTTCGCAGCATTACTATCGCAAAAGAGAGTTGGAGGAATATCTTCTTTGAATAACTCTTGAGATCCACGCTTCAACCAGAGATGATGTTTTACTGTCATAGCAAGTGCCATATACTCTGCTTCGCATATAGAAGTAGCAACGGACCGCTGTTTTCGACATCTCCAGGAAATAGTAGCGTTCCCAAGTTGAAATATCTATCCAGAAAAGCTTCATCTCGTATCCAAGCCATTGCCGTAAGATGCATCCGTATAAGCAGTCATTCTGAGTTGATTAATCCATGCATAAAAATGGTGTCGATCGTTCGTTCCTTGGAGATATCGAACTAATTGTTTTGCTGCCGTTAGGTGCTTTATGGATGGAGATGAATTTGAATCGAGAGAGGTGAGTGATTGTATATGCTAGGTCAGGTCTTGTTCCAGTGACTAAATACATCAAAGATCCGATTATTTGTCAATATGCCGTTGCATCGGTATGCTCGTCTTCATCTTCAATAGCCTTCAACTGATGGTTTGAGTCGATAGGCGTTGAGACAGGCTTGCAATCTTGCATCGAAAAACGGTTCAGAATCTGATCGATACATGTTGTCTGGGAAGGAGTGATCCCATCATCGGTACAGGTTATGTGGATTCCTAGAAGCGAATTAAGCTCACCCATGTCATTGACTTTAAACTCAGTCTTCAACACGTTAATGGTTTGCTCTTTTAACTCTCCAGTAGCTCCAAACAGTGTAATAGAGTCCACATAAATAGCTAAAAAGAGATCTCCTGAATTGTGAACAAGAACACAGGGATCCCAAGCAATGATAGCAAATCCGAATGGTCCTAAGTATTCTACTAACCGGTAGTACCATTCCCTTGGAGATTGCTTCACTCCATAAATACGCCTCTTTCAATTTGCCACCATCCCATCTAACTGACTGCCTTCCGGTAGATCCATATAAACTTCTTCCTTTAATATCCCATTCAGAAATGCAGTCTTGACGTCCAATTGTCATGGTCGCCATCCTTTGCATGCTGATAATACTAATAAAAGTGTAAGAGAATCGTAACGAACCACGGGGGCGAATATTTCATCGTAATCCTGGCCTACAATCTGTGAGAATCCTTTGGCAACTAACCATGCTTTATATCGTTCCACTTCTCCTTGAGCATATCCTTTCGCTTTATATACCCATGTGCTAGCCACAATCTTTTCTTCCCGCTGGTTTCGGAATAACATCCCAAACATCATTTTTCTCAAGTGGCTTTAGTTCTTCATCCATCGCGTTCTTCCAATCTGACCATTGTGGTGACACTTTGGTCTGTCGGTAAGACTTTGGTTCTTCAACCGTTAGTACACTTAATTTCGCCCATTGACTTCCTTCGGTTCATTCCAGAGGTTGACGTTCCGGAGTAGGAGGTCGAGGAGATGCATCTCGCATACTAGTTTCAGCGGCATAACCCTCGAGACCATAGCGTTCAGGTGGATTAACTACTCTTCCAGCACGAGTGATGACCTGACCAAATGGGATCGGTGGTGGCGTCATAGGTCATAGAGTAGGACGATGTTGGTTGGATTGTTGATATTCTTCTTATAGGAAGTGGTCTGCAGGAACAACCGTATGAATAGATTCGTCGAATTCTTCGACTCTGTCGAGTTCTTCGATCAGCACTGGTTCGTTAGGTTGTTCGGGTTGTTGGGGTAGGCTTTCTCGATAGGCCATATTATTGGCATAGTAAACCCAATAGGGAGCGCCTAAATATCCGTCTCTTTTTCCTTCCTTAAAGTCAGCTCGCATTAGTCGAGCAATAATTGTATGACCATTGTCGACCAAGTCATTAGCTTCTTGAGGATTCTCATCCATCCACTGACGCGACATACTATCTGATGTTTTACCCTTATGATTATAGGTATACTCCACGGATGTTAATGGGTTACGGCTTTGGATTGGAGTAAGAATTTGATCAATTCAACGGTTTATCATTGGCGTAGCCCCTTCTATCTTAAGAGGGGGAAAGAAGGTGTCTGCTGATAATATAGTCTGTTTGGTATCAGGTAAGAACACTCCATAATGATGGGGGACATTGGTGTATCCGGTAAAAATAGCCCTTTGTGCCCTCGGAGAAAATTTGTTTCCGTCCGTTCGTTTCTGATACGGAACATGGATATAACATTCTCTGCCGAAGGGTTGAAGGTGCTGGATCGATCGCTTGGTGCCATAATAAGCCTCATAAGGAGTTAGATCCTTTAGTGCCAAATGAGGTTGTCGATTTTTTATATATACTGAGGTTAACACAGCCTCAGCCCATAACTTCTTATCATAAGTTGATGTACTTTCAAGCATAGCTCTAGGTGACTTTCCTATCGTACAATTAAAACGTTCAGCAACTCCGTTTGACTCGGGGGAATACGGAGGGGAAAACTCACGTAGAATTCTTTTTGATGTAAAGACCCCTTTCAAGTCCTTGGTAACATATTCCCCTCCATTATCCGTTCGAAATGCGGCAGGAGTCTTGTGGTTTTGAAGTTCCATTTCTGCAACAAAGTCTTTGACAATCTTAGTTGTCTCAAACTTTTGCTTCATAAATCGGACTCATGCAACCCTAGTAGCATCATCGATTAGTGTGATGTAGTTAAGGGAATTAGCATATGACGGAACCGGAAATGGTCCACTCAAATCGGAATGAACAAGATCGAGCTTTTTCCTATCCTTCTTCAATATTGTTGTTCGAGGAAATCGAGTCATTTTGCTTTTGATGCAGGAAGAGCAGATGTAATTTGTTGGTCTTGCTGGTATATCGGCATTGGAGTTCAACTGTAGCGATTTATCCATTGTTGATGGAGCTAGATGTCCAAGAGCCTGATGCCAGAAGTCATGAGTAATGCGGGCTGAATGTGGTATCTCAGGAATTTTAAACAAATTTCCGTCAAAAACAGCTTCAAAAACAACTTTTGTTCCCTTGTCAATTGAAATATAATCCCCCTCTCCAAACTCTGTATATCCTTTTTCCCGCAATTTCCTCCAAGAAATCAAAGGATGTGCCAAATCAGGAACATGCAAAACACCTCGAACACAAAACGAGGAAACTGATCCATCCCTCACAACACAATCCATCACCACATCTCCCTGGCCGACAGTCTCCATGCTCTTTTGTAAACTGGATTAAACAAATCCGCCACATACCGAGTAGTTGAGGAGACGTCCTGCATTAGGGGTCATGTGTGAGGTACAGGCCATGTCAAAGTAGAAGGATTTGTTCCTTACTTTCTGTTCCTCGGTCGTAAAATTTGCTTCCTCGGCCTTATCCTTCTCTTCTTTTTCTGTATTCTCCTTATAGATCTTTTGTAGACGAAAACATTCATTCCAGGTATGTCCTTCGGATCTTCCTGGATAATGCTTCATGCACCAGGTGCCAGATTTTGCAGAGGAGGAGGAGGAGTTGTTGGAATTTTCGGATTTCGTAGGTTTCTTCCCTTTGTTTTTTAATTACCCGAAGGTTTGGAAACAAAGAGAGCCGAATTGTCTTCGATCTCAGTAGTGTCGATGTCTATAAGTTGTTGCTTCACATCAGCATACGACAAACTATCTTTCGTTGTAAGATTATAGATCATGTTTTCATGGTGTTTAACCAAAAAATCCAACAAAAGATCTCTCTTGGCCTTATCTTCATTAAGGAATGTAGCAAAGGTTTTTCGATACGAATTGGAGGATGCTTTCGAGCGTTTCGTAAGGTGGAGCCACTGTGACTCAAATTTGGATATAAATACTGGTAAGTCTGTACCAGAATATTGAGTAGGAAGGGAGACCAGATTCATTATCTGGGAAACAAGTGCGAAAGCTGAATCTCTACAGTATTCAGTGCGAAGCCAGGTCCACATCAGGTGAGGGTCCTCCAACTCGACAATTTTCTCCACAATGTCTTGGGAGACCACATGTATGAATATGGTTCACGCTGTATGTTGAAGATGCTCGAAGGCATCTATTTCTGACTGATCAGCATCATCTGCCGGAGTCACGCCATCCACCACTACTCCGTACGCCTGAATACCTTTCAGAACTATGTTCAGCGAGGCACTCCATAATGGATAGTTGGCCTGTCCAGTATCTTTACCAATGCTATCGAGTTTAACATTTACCAGTGTCTTCTTCTAGATGCGAGTCGAGAAAGAGAACGCAGGATTCTTTCCGGACAAGGAAGAATCGCCATGAGCCATTACTGGTGTTTTTGGACGAGGCGAAGGAGGTAGTGATTCGAGTGATGTAGTTGGAGGTTCGTTTACTTCTGGATATTCGACGGGAACAGAGTGAGAGTCAAACACATTCTGAATAAGCGGAGGATAATCAGGATTTGAATCAGTGTCGCTCATCTGGGCTCATATACTATTCGATTTTCACAGTGAGAGTCAGAAGAGATTTGTTCCAATCTCAGAAGAAGTATACGAAGGAGAAGTATTGCAAGTATAACGATTTCAAAAAGTGTTCGAAGAGCAAGCATATAGCGAGAAGAGAATTTGAGAGGAGATATTATTATATTCCGATCGATGTCTGAGCAATTCTAATGAACTGTTCTCTCATCGGAGACACAGTATCTCAATATACAATAATCAACGGGTGATTGTTCGTGACCTCGGTCGCGGATCAATAACCAAAACCGTAATAGGAAAAATCTGCAACTGTACATAAATACATAAGAACTGTAAAGAATATAACAAAACCATCTAGGCGCATTCTTTTAAGATCAGCGCTGATAAATCCTTCTTCCAACAGAACAAAAAGAAGGTTCTAGATAAGTTCTAACCGGAACTTTCTACACAACCTAAACATAAAAGATAACAACAGTATTAAATGTTATTAACACACCACATTATTCTTATCCATCACGTACTATCTTATCATACGGAGAATACTTAAGAAAGTACAATATCAGTAAAGAGAAGTGTAGATACTTCCGAATTTTCAATAGGAGGGTAACCATACCCTTGGGGCGGATGATATTGATTGGTGTGTTTCCCAAATTGACTGTCTTTGCGAGTGGCATGTGGTGAACTTCTATCCGGCGATTCTGAATTGTTGTCACCGCGTGGTTGCAAGCCAAATAGGCCACCAGGTGGAGCCATATTCACTGTCTTTGGTGGAGATCCTTTGGTCGAAATGCTCTGTTAAACAAAGCTAGAGATATACAACCATAGATGTGAGATAAGATATAGGATCAATCGGAGTATGGTTGAGTATATTGCAAGTAGCAGTGACCTTCGGCGGAATCCAGGGCTTTTAATATCCTATTCTGTTGTTACGATCTGTGGTGTTTCACTACACCTTTGATCCATGAAACCAACCTGGGCCTGGAGAAAAAGTAACCTTAATCACACACATCCCTCCTTTCTTTGTTATATGCTCGAATTCATATACTAGGATAATGGATAGGTGCTCACCTTCGTACGCATCGATGATTTTACAAGTCATACAAAGCATATGATATGATATCTCCAGGAACCCAACAAGAACTATATCCAGTATGAAGGTTAGCACAACTAGGGATATTACACATAAGTTGTGCGTGTACGACCTTGCAACCTCATTCAATAGGAGGCCCGTGAGTCAAGCAGCAACAGTGATTGCTTCATATTGAGCTTCTTGCCTATACATCTTAGTGCACCTCATGATCCACGCTCCAGTCAAGGATCTTTACTGGAGCATTCATGCTGTCACCCTTATCACTTTTCGAGGATCAATGCCCGGACATCCAGCTAGCTAGGAAACTCACCTATTCATTGTATTATGACGATCTACCTTCATTATCAGCTGCTCGAAGGCTCGAGTGTAGGCATAACTCACCATGACGTAGTATAAGGACCCATTGTGGTGATTGCAGTGATGACAAAAGTAACGTCCTCCACGCATTTGGCGGGGTGCGATGCAGCTGTGAATATGTTACGCTAACCTGAGTTAGCTCGCTTTCAAACCAATATCGCGGAGGCTCTAGATCACCCCCTGAACCATCATCAATTTTCATCCGAATACGTGTTCAGTGACCATTTCTCAAATATGGTCAACACTCGAGGGAAACATGTCAAGTGGTTTATCTGTAAACGGAAATTATTCGACCAGAACCGATTGGACACTCATCATCACCAATACATCAGCAAAATGTATTTCAGTCACTGGGAGCCTCCAGGAGTGTCTGAGAGGAGGCGGAGTGTAAACTTAGAACCGTCAATTTCAGGAGAGAACCAGACCCTAGGAGGGCATTCTGGCCGGCCATCGGAGTAACTGGGATCTCTGATGACTGGTACGAAAGCACCATGGGAGCGGTTGTGAGAAGTTTGGGAGCACCTGGGACTGTCGCCCAACCAATGCGGGAATCCCAGACTAACTCTGAGAGATGCCGGGTTCTTAGGGATATTCACTCGCAGAACTGCAGGCGATATCTGAATGTACACGAGCAACACGAATACCCTCCACGTATGATGCATAGATTATTGTTCATTATCGACTTCTAAATCATACTATAGTACCCAGCATCTCATTCAACATTCTATTG
>Ga0307515_10003898_pt1 | contig 31142 bp, 15 predicted proteins | sample 17_EM_MG_FD_194513 | JGI IMG/M metagenome (GOLD analysis project Ga0307515, IMG submission 194513) | Populus trichocarpa ectomycorrhiza microbial communities from riparian zone in the Pacific Northwest, United States - 17_EM | ecosystem: Host-associated > Plants > Roots > Unclassified | place...
TATATATATATATAAAATATTAGTGTTTATATATATATATATATATATATATATATATATATATATATATATATATATATATTGTTTTTGTTACAACTGCACGTTTTAAATTTTATTTACGATATCAACAAATCAAAATAAAAAAAACAAAAAAATCTATTTAAAACTAATTTAAAAAAAATATAATCAAATCACAATACCAAACATCACCTTAATCAGGATGATAAAATATAGTTGCTATTATTTTATTTGTATGTAAGACTTGAAAATTGGAAAAAAATAATCAGATAATGTTTTCGAGTAAAGGGCAAGTAGCACTGTTAAGTAAGATCAAAGTAAATTCTACATTTAACAGGGTAAAAAGAAAATTAAGAGGAAAAAAAAGGAGTTTTTAAGAACTGAATTCCTAGGTTGTATGATGAATTCGTTCGTACTATATTTTGTGAGGCTAGGAATTCAATCAAAAGCATATGAAAGGTCACAGTATAAATGATCTCATAAATGTCGTGAATACATGTAGATGTTTCTGTATGATTATAGGTCCAGAGAGCACAAGAGGGATAGAGGTACAATACCGTTTCAAAAATATTTTTGGAAAAAATTAAAAAAAAAATTATTTTTACTTTAAATTAAATTTAGTGTTTTAGATTATTTTAATATATTGATATTAAAAATAATTTTTAAATAAATAAAAAAATATTTTATAAAATAACTACGATTATATTCTCACAAACCCTAAAAATCAGTGACAAAGAGCGACCACCCATTCACTTGCATTGACAAATTGATATATGTTGGTGGTCACTGCCCCCCCTCCCCCCGTTTTCTAAAGCATTTCATACCACCTTCCATGTTGCCCTATCAAATCACAAGGTTTCTGTCCCTTTCGTGCATCGCCCTCCACAGACCCCCCTAATTAGAATTGATTGATAGGAGTTTCAACGGTGGCATCCTCCACGCATATCTTCCCATATCCAACTTTTTTTCTCAAGTTGCTATGCACCCATGTCAAGTCCTTCAGCCTGATCATGGTAATCTTGTCCGAAGCTTAAAAATATTGCTGTCTTCATCATCCAGGAATTGTCAGGTAGATTCAGTCGACTAACCTTATTAACGGACTATTTTATACAATTATCATCGCAATATCCACACTAAACAACTCGAAGTGAATTTCATCATGTCATGGGATGTAATGACTTCATATATAGCAGGGGCACAGCGTAGGTTACATTTCGAACTCCCAGTGAATTAGTGCACAGCGTAGGTGAATATTGCGAAATCTACTGGCTGTCAACAATAATCTTCCTGATTTCTTCCTCCTACGTTAAAATCTACAAACCTGGTTTGAAAGTGCATGTGGGAAGAGAAGAAAGATCATGGTTTTTGGTTCAGAAACAATCAGCACAACAGCCCACTGAGCAATAATATGGGCTAGTTCGAGCCCTTTAAATAAGTGTCCTTTCGAGATTATGCCTTTATTAAAAGATTTTAAGAGAAGGCAAACTATTTCAAACAGGGTTGGGCTTAGGAGTATGGACTGGGCTAGCCCTTCTCGAGACAACAAAACAGAACAACCCTAAATCCGAAGTAAGGTAAGTATATAATTGGCCTGAGCTTCAGGATCACGGAAAGCATTAAATACCGCAAAACTCCCAAATTAATGAGTTTCGCAGCTGGAGTGGCCAACACTCACAGCACCAGAACTTTTCTATTCTTCCATCAACCGCATGTTGCCCTCTAAATTCGTTGCTTTTGTTGTTTCTCTCCCTTTTTATGCATAACGGGAAGCAGCTCTTCTTGTTGCTTTTTCATTTTTCAAAGCTCTAATGTTTTTCTTTTAATCAACCCAGCTAGTAATTTAAAAATAAATGGCTGCTTTCTTACTTCGCCATCGACAGGTCTCAACTTTGGGAGTTTCTGGCATTCTAAAAGGTTTATTTTTCTTCTCTTTTATGGTTGATTGAATTTGTTTCGTAGTTATTTTTAGATAGCAATTTTTTAATAGCTTGTAGAGTGCGATTTCTTGGTTTTTGAAGAATATTGGTTTTTTTCTTTTGAGTTGTTTATGTTGTTGTTCTTTTTTATTTCTCTAAATGTTTAGCAGATAAATTGGATCCATCCCGGCCACATGTAGAATCAAGGCTTGGAGCTCTAGCTGGTGTTTGCAATTTGTTAAGGGAGTACAGCACCAGCAACGACAATCGTGCCCACAAGTTTGATTTTTTGGATTTGACGTAAGAAACTCTCCCTTTTTTTTTCCTTGCTGATTTCTCACGCGAAGATTTGTTTTCTTGGTTGAATTTTGCAACTACTTTGTTGCTTTATTAAAAACTGAAAGCTATGTAATAAAGGATTGAACTTCCATTCATTATATAGTTCATTTGGAATATAATGCTCTGATGGATTCGTCATTTCACTTTTCTACTTTTGGGGGGTTTTTAGAAAACTGAACCTGGCTTCGTTTTTCAATTGGGGATTGGAATTACAAGGTTTAGTATGGGAATTCGTAGTAGTTGCAATATTGTGATTGGTTTTAAGTTCTTGATTTGTGGAGCTCAATCACTATCATCTTTTCTGTCTCTGGAATGAATTTCCCAAAGATATTCTGCATTGCTGATTTTTCAAACTAAATGTATTATTTCACTGGGTCTGAGATTTATTTTTCAGAAAATATCTAAACCTTCCTAGGCTCGGCTTGAAAATATCTTTAGTAATTTATAGGAATTACTATTTTGGTTTGAAATCATGTGAAGCCATCTTAGTCTCAGTTTCAGCTCTTACTTTCAAGTGATGCTCTATCTCTTGATTGATACGGTTATGCTTCTAGCGATACTTGTTTGTGGGTAAAAAGTAAATGTCAAAGAAGAATTGTGTTATATCATCTGTTCTTTGCCATGTTGATTGAGTTTTTTGGTTGATTCAGTTGTCCTCATGCATGGTACCCTGTTGCACGAAGAAAGAATCGCAAGATTTTCCTGCATGTGGGCCCCACAAATAGTGGTAAAACATACCATGCTTTGAAGCAGCTTGAGTCAAGTCCTTCTGGTATAATTTTTATCATGATTTACTTTAAATTTAACCACCGTATCCACCTGAGAAATATTAAAACTGAGGTGCATCAGCTATACATTCAAATTATTTTTGTATTGGTTTTGTTACTTGGTAGGTGTCTATTGTGGTCCTTTGAGATTGCTTGCATGGGAGGTGGCAAAAAGGTTGAACAAGGCAAATGTTCCTTGTGATTTAATAACAGGGCAAGAGAGAGAGGAAGTTAACGGGGCAAAGCACAAAGCTGTGACAGTTGAAATGGCTGATGTAACCTCAAATTATAGCTGCGCTGTTGTTGATGAAATTCAGGTATATTGATGGTTCAATTGAAAGATTTATTGCACACTATGAAAAATCTGAGATTCTTATGCCAGTGAATATAATGAATGGGTCTTGTTCGTGCCAATCTGGAGTAGCCAATTTTGAACACACTATACTTTCCCTCTTTAATATTTTTCATCTCGTTTTTGGAGAGAGTGGGGTTAATCTGAACTTGCTTCTAGTCTCTCTTTTGTTGTTAAAGCTGAAGTTTTGTTCTGAAAACTTATAAAGTTTTTAATGAACCAGTTTACCAATAATGCTGCCAAATGATTTACATGATGATAGGCTGTTGAATGGTCCTCAATTTGTCATGACAACTTATTGTCAAAGTACAACAGCGTGGTAGTGAACCAAGTCAAGATATTGTGTTGCTAGGCCTTCATACTTGAGCATCAGTGGATTTCTAACTATTCTGAGTCTTTCTCTCTTCTTGTTTCAGATGTTGGGGTGCATGACAAGGGGTTTCTCATTTACACGTGCTCTTTTAGGTATCTCTGCTGATGAACTCCACCTCTGTGGAGATCCTGCTGCAGTTCCTCTTATTCAGGAAATACTAAAACCGACTGGCGATGATATCCATGTTAGTTTTCTCAAACTTGCAAGACAATATTTATGATAATTGGTTTTCACCATGAGGATTTTTTATGCACTGTAGAAACACAGATGTACATTATATTTAGTGGTCCTACCTCTGTTTCACGTTGCTACTTTATGGTTTGAGAAGAAATGATGGGTAAAATTTGTGAAATTCAATGTAATAATATTTTGTTTCATTCTTTTTGTTTTTTTTGTCAAAAAAAAAAAAGGATAGAGAGATGAAAACCCTCTCTGCAGTTTGTAGCCATCAACTTTGTTTTACATATGCAGAGAACCACATCTGCAGGGACAGTGTTGAACATTTATGGAATACAAACTTGTAAAGATTTTGAGGACTGTTCCATCTAATGTAAGAATGGCAATGTTCTAATTGTTATTAATGATTGCAGAATTTCAAAGTCATGTCCTTATGCGTAGGCAATTTGTTGTAGTAACGTAAATGACTAGTTTAAGCCTGTGTCAATACATGTTACGTGTACCCTTGTTATGCTGTCCATGTCATGTTAATTGGATTTTTAAACCTTTCTTGTGTGCCATGATGTCCCAGGTTCAATACTATGAGAGACTTTCACCTTTAGTTCCATCACAGAAACCTCTTGGATCATTTAAGAATATACAAACAGGTGATTGCATTGTAACCTTTTCACGTCGCGAGATATACAAATTGAAGGTTAGTGATTATTTCAATTTTGTTTAACTTGGTTTCTATTCTATGTTTTTTTTAATGTTCACAAATATTGTGGTTTTTTCTCCCTGGGGTCTGTCAGGCTCCAGTACTGCATTGCACCTTAGTATGGCATTGTCTTGTTTGATTATGTACTGGTCATGCAATTGTGATCATATTACAATATTTTAATCAATACTCCGTATTTGAAATTGGGTATGATTTCTAGACATGCAATATCTCTCTCACTAGCATGCTAACTTTTCTATGTGCATTTCCATCTTTGTTGTTGATGCCAGGGACAAATTGAAAGAGGGAGGAAGCATCTTTGTTCTGTTGTTTATGGTTCACTGCCACCTGAAACTCGAACCAGACAGGTGTTGATTCCTTCTTACTTTCAAGAATTGTTGTTTTAACTTGATGAAGATAGAACGCACAAGTCCAAATAAGCATCCGTGGCTTATCCCTTTATTTAAGTTTACCATTGAAAGTTAAGAGTAAATCATAACTTAGTCACTTTGTTTTAAGAAACAAATAATTTAATCTCTGTAGTTTTGTAATAGTAGTTTTTTCCATTTATGATTTGGTCCCTCCATTAGTTTTCTGTTAGTGAGTTGATCAGCTGTCATCGATTCAATTACTTTACTGTTAGTTCTTGACTGATTTGATGGTCAAAGGATTAAGTTATTATTTTTTAAACAAGAGGGACTAAATTATTTGTTTCTTTAAAACACAGGAACTAAGTTATAATTAACTCTAAGAGTTAAATCCAGCCTTGGACTTGCAACCACGAGGTGTTCAAGTCTTGAGAGCTGTCATTCCATGAAAAAAGTGTTGGCTTTTACAACTGCTCTCCTTCCATGAGCCATTGTTGTGGAAGCTTCCATGATTCTGCTGTTACTTTTTAATAATTAAACGTGCATTTCAGTTTTATGTTAATGCAATTATGTGATTGATCATCGACTAGGGGAGGCAATGGTTTATTTTAGCCTATCACCAACCTTTTTTAGCCTTTTTATTAAATCTTTGATTATTTTTTCATATGTAATTGATCTTAATTGTAATCTGTATTATAGTTCATAACTTTAAAATTTGATATGTCTATGCTGTTAAGAGGTTATTTATCTATGTCCTCTCCTATGAATCTATATTAGGAATGGATTAACTAGTGTGTTCTCTAGGATTGCAGGCAACAATGTTCAATGATGCAAGCAGTGAATTTGATGTTCTTGTGGCTAGTGATGCCATTGGGATGGGTCTAAACCTGAATATTTCTAGGATCATATTTTCAACTATGAAAAAGTTTGACGGTGTTGAGATGCGGGACCTCACGATATCAGAGGTTAAACAAATTGCAGGTACATCGTTACGTGGAATTTCATTCGTTAAACTGTTTGGCTAAATTATTAGTATAACTGGTTTTGTGTGCCAATTTCATTCTGGGCATGGGGACTTTCCTAAAGTATGGAGTAAACAATGCTGCCTCTTGTGATAAATTGTGGATTTCTTCTGCATTGAACGGTGCTGTAATCTATTTGCGTTAAGAATACCTTAAAAACTAATAAACAAGTTTCGTGCCATCTGTTAGTCTGTAAAAATTGTTTGTCTTGCATGCTTTATGGTGCAAGATTCACGGAGTGGAATGCTGAATATTTGTACCTGCAGATTGTACAATTTCAATTAGTGGGGAGCTTTTATGATTGAAATACACATCAAGTTTTGTTTGTGGATTGAGGTGTCAGTATGGAGTGATGGTACATATCAAGAACAAAACGGAATGAATAAATCACAAACAGACACAATTTTTAAGTCAACTTTTTGGGCATTAATTAATTATCTCTATTTGTGTATCATTTGATAAAAAAACGTTCATGACAGATAGCTTTATTTGTCAGGATGCTGGCTAGATAGGATCACATCAAGACTAGACCTGTTAACACATGATTAAGCAGTAATGTCCTGAGACCCTGCCTGTAGCTATGTGAGCCTATAGAGCAGACATTTGGATTCAACAGGTTTCATTGCTTAAAAGCTGTCTTTTACTTCCCCAAGGACTCGGCTTCTGTGCCCTATTTTTCTCTACCCTTCCGATTCCATAATATTGTTGATTCTTCTATTTTCTACTTTTAACTCAATTAATTGTTTTTTTTTCATGGTTTGACAAACTTTTTGCTGGGTCAGCTGCTTTAAATCCAACGGTCCTCATCTCAAATGTTCCTCGTTGCATATGCATAAATGTCTGCCTTTTTAGATTCTTATCTGATTGGCAGCTATCCTTTTTGGGAGCTAGGAATTTATAGTTTTTAGCTGATGCAAGAAGGGAAAAAAGGGATAAAAAATTGGGTAGCTGGTTTCAATAGAAGTTACTTTATTGAAAATAATTAGACAACAGATCGTGGTCATAACATTTGCTCTTAAGTTATGTTTTTGTGATGTATTAATGTGTAGATGCTGTTATTTATATTGTCATTGCATGCCAACCTTTGTGTGGTGGCTGGTTTCATTCTCATGGCTGAAGAGTTACGCCTTTAGGGAGAGCTGGCAGGTATGGATCAGACTTTCCAGTTGGAGAAGTGACCTGTTTACATGCGGATGATCTACCCTTGCTTCATTCATCATTGAAATCGCCTTCTCCTATTTTGGAGGTAATGTATATGAACAAGCTTGCATGCGATAGTTTCATACCATACGAGTATGATACTTGTTTCTGAATCTGATTAACTTCTACATTGCAGTGTGCCGGATTATTCCCCACTTTTGATCTCATATTTATGTATTCACGTTTACACCCAAAAAAAGGCCTCTACCGGATAATGGTGGGTTACTTTTGACCATCTCTGTTTTTATTGAATCGACATTTTCATCTATTAAAACATCAATATATGACTTCTTTCCACAGTCAATTGAAATTATTGGCCGCTTCATTTTGATCTCTTCAGGCACAAATGCTTTAAATAATTGTTTCTAACTAAATTTGATTGCTTGCAATTTTGAGAGATTTTATTTACTTCGGAGGAGCTCTGTGAATGCAGTGTGAACCAGTAGTCAAATGACAACTATGACCTAAATGGTTCACACTTTTCACAGCATCAACTTTGATTTGTATGGTTATAGCTTTCTCCTGGTACAAAAATACTAGCCAACTTAAAGAAAGGGCATCCTGCAGTTACATTTAATGCTCATTCTAAAGTACTGTCTTCTAGCTTTACGTAAAGAATTGCATTGACATCCGCCATGCTTGGTTTGACCTGTACAAATTGATGGTGTTGAAGTTTGAGACTTTCTCAGAGTTAAGCATAATTGCCAAGACTTAAACTTGAGTCAGAATTCAAACTTTCCTACCTGCAAATACGATTTGCCCATTGATTTTTCCTCTACTATGTACAATGCATCTGACCCTTTTTTTTTTGGGCTTCCCTTTTTGCACAGGAGCATTTTCTGGAGAACGCCAAATTATCTGAAAACTATTTCATTGCCAACTGTGAGGAAATGCTGGTACATTCCCTTTCCTACAACAGAATATGCTTGTATAGTTTTAGCATGTTGTTGGCAAAAAAGATACCGCTGTTTTTAGTGGTATTATATTTAGGATATATAATTACCTGGCATCTAATTTCATTTAAAATGCTTGACATCAGAAAGTTGCTGCGGTTGTTGATGTATTGCCCATTTCATTGCATGATAAATACCTTTTTGTTATCAGGTAAAATCTTTATCCCAGTCAATGATAAAATGGTTCAGATGACAGCTTTTACCTAGATGATCCTCCTTTCGGCAACAGTTATTTGAGTAGCAAATACCATGAAGCAAAACTATTTTTATTGCTAGATTTTATTTACTAGCTCAACTTATTTGAGAAGCAGTTTAGGGTAGTAAACTATGACAATCAGGTTCAAATTTATTAATATTTCTGATGTGCAGTCCTGTTGACATGCGCAATGAAATTTCATCTCAGGGTCTTACGCAGGTGAACTTTATATCTCATTCTTGAATTTGTTTAATATGCTTGTTTGAATGGAAAGGTTAATTATTACTTGTGATGGATCAGTTTGCCCAAAACTATGCACAGAAAGGCATCGTTCGACTTAAAGAAATATTTACACCGGGGACACTTCAGGTGCCAAAAACAGAGTCTGCACTCAAGGAGCTTGAATCTATTCACAAGGTAGACCTTTGTACGTTTGCACATTCTGAGAAATAATGATAGGCGGAGTTTCCAAATTGCAGCAGTTGAAATTCTCATGCACCAAAGTTTACCAAATCTTCTGCAGCTCTGCCTCCTCAACATAGAAAAATGGAGCACTTGAATAGGAAATCAATATTTATTTTTTCACAGTTAGGGTAAAGGTAGTTAGCAAGTCACCTCTGCATTTTCACTTGAAACTTGCTGTTGGCATCAGAACCAATATTGGGTGATTTTGGGCACCATCCCATTTTACAAAATTATTTAGACATTTTGGCCCTTTTGGTCTTGCAGAAGTTATTTCCGTGCAGCACATTAGCATCTTGGTTTGCTGTTTTCTGATTCGAGCTGATCTAAATTTTTTTATCTTGGAAAAATCTTTTGATAAAATTTTCAAGCACAGGGAATCAATGGTTCTGTTTTAAGTTTTTCCTAAAAACCCAGAGCAAAATTTACAGCAGTTTTGGTTTTGGAGAGGAAGTGTCCTTGAAAATGATGGTTGAGTTAGACATTTTAAGTTACTGAAAATAAGGATGCAATCCGGTCCTTTTGGAACTATTAAACTTAAATGTGTATGCTGATAATGCTGTCTTTTATGGTTAAACTGCAGGTCTTGGATCTCTATGTATGGTTAAGTTTCCGTTTGGAGGATTCATTTCCTGACCGAGAGCTCGCAGCCTCCCAGAAGGCTATATGTGGCCTGTGAGTGTGACTCGGTCTTTTATCTCTATGTGTTCATTTAGCTTGTAATCCGAGTCTTATCTTCCACCTCCAATTTGTAGGTTGATCGAGGAATTCCTGGAAAGATTCGGGTGGCAGAAGCAGCCAAAAACAAGAAAGTTACCATCACGTGTTAACTCTGGTTTTCTGTTATCCAAAGAAACGCGGCAATATGTATGAAATGATTCTCATATTGTACTGGTGGTAGAATGTTTATTCTCTCCTAACGTATTCTTTCAATGGCTGTTCCGTTGTCAATGAATAGACTTCAGTCTTCCCATCCTCACTGTTTATTTTGCTATTAAACGTAGCTTTTTCCTCCAATACTCAAACGAATGTCCTCTCCTCTCCTTCCCTTTCCATGATTTATTTTATCAAATTATGTACAAGTAATTTTTACACAAACTCAAATGTAAAAATTTGTCTACAACGATGAAAATATACAAATTCCCCCCTTGTTTTGTATGATGGCAGAAGCAGACAAAAGCTTTTAAACTCCTTAGACCCTCCTTTATTGTGATTGTGCGCGCGCAGCTGTGGATCTTCTGTTCGGAAACTGATGGAATTTGTTACTGGACCTGTAGAGTTGTAGACTTCAAGAATGGATAGTTCTCAACCCTGAAGATACTTTTAGAAAAAAAGTTCCCAATTTTGTTGGAACAAGTAGGGAGGACTTGCAAGTACAAAACCAGAGTGAAGTCGACTAATAGACTGACCAAACTGGTGGTAGTCATTCGTTGCTTGGAATCTGGTAGGTTTGTGTGATTTAAAGCATGGACGGATCTTCAGGCTCCGGCAGGCTTTTTTTCTTCTAATGATAGTAAATATTTTTGGACTATTTGGCGCATTAATTGAGACTAAGGACATAACTCCTACATTGGTTAGATGAATTCAGAGAAAATTTCTCTTGAATGTGATCTCAAAATTCAAACTAAAGAAGTCACGACATAAAACAAACTTTCTTGACCACTAATGTTTTTTTAAAGTATTAATAGCTGTTTTTTTTTATAATATTTTTTAAAAAATATATATCAAAATACTATTTTTTATATATTTTAAAATTTATTTTTAATATCAATAAATTAAAATAATCTAAAAATATAAAAAAACATCTTTTGGACCGCAATAATATGGAGTTAAGCCTATCCCTTGGATTAAGGCTACAGTGCTTCAAGCTTAAAAAGGCAACGAAAATAAATCAGGTTCATTTAGAAGTAGAGTTGACGATATGCTGTAGTATTCTGTCCCAACTCTCAAAACATGTTCAATCGTTTGGCAAATGATGAGTTAAGACGCAGGAGGGCTGCTACATCAAGCTTCGCGCTCTCTATGCTCATATGCAGGTTAGTTGGGTTCCTCCTGAGCTGCAGAGCTCAGTTATGGCCAGTTCAGACAGTTTTGGAGTTGGCATAAAGTTTGGGTCTTAGACAAGTTAATGTGGAAGTGGACTCTAGTATTGTGATTCAAATGTTCCAGAAAGAAAGATACAGTTCCAGAGCCATGTTTGCTTTGTTCCATAGGTCAAGCTCTGTTCGAGATTGAAGGGTGCGGGTTTGACACAATTTTAGGGTGGGTTTCTCGATCAACTTGGGAGCCTCTGAAGGGGAGAGGCCTGGATTTTAAGATAATCTTCCATGGGAGTTGGATCTGTTATTGGATAAAAGGTGTTACTGTACCCTATCTGTGAGGTGTTCGGTCTTTTTATTGGGCATCGGGCCCCGTCCTATGCACGAAAGGAAAGAAGAGGAAAGGGAAAAAAAAAATATATATAAGGATTGAAGATACGAGAAACTTGGAATATAGTATGTGTAATTTTTTTAAAGTGTTTTTTATTTAAAAAAAATTATTTTTAATATTAATGCATTAAAATAATTTAAAATATCAAAAATATATTAATTTAAACTAAAAAAATAAAAAAAAATTAATTTTTTTTAAATACTTTTTAAATATAAAAACAAACAGGCTAAGTGTAAGTGCTGGCCTACAATGATGTACTCTTCACCAGTGCATCACATTCTTCATCTGAGCTCAGTTTCAGCTGTTGAGGTGCTAGATTGAACCATGAAAGTAATAGGGTTAAGAACAGGAGTTAAGTAGCAAAAAGTGCTGAAAATCAACCAACCTGTTCATACTGAATATGAAAGCAAGCTTCCTTAAGGCTCAAGTAAAAATTCATGAATCCTTACAGTTAAACAAGTTTCCCGAAAGGTGAAGACTAAGTCAAATTTCGCTCTCTCGCCTGAAACATCAACTTCTCAATCTTTTCCTTCATTTCTTTCATATTCTTTTGTTCAAGCTCCTCCACCAGCGCCTTGAATGTCTTAACCATAGGAACCATTCCCTTCAACACAGCTTCTTGAAAGTAGAAGCAAGCATGTTCAAGTTTCCCATTCCTACAAAATTCATTCACCAAAAGAGTATATGTACCAAGATCAACACTGACATTGTTCTTGAACATGTGACTCAAAAGAAACTTGAGCAGCTTAATAGATTTCCTCCTGCAACACATCTTCAATAAAGGTGCGTAAGTCTTGACATCTGGCTTGCAAGAATCCCCTTCCATTCTTTCAAGCAACTTTAAAGCACTCCCTCCTTGAGAATGTGCACAAGCAGAAGAAATCATGGTATTATATACCCACAAATTCCGACAAACACCTTGCTTTTCCATGTCCTCAAATACATCCCAAGCATCTTTTATCCTTCCAGACTGACTTAATACATATATTAAGGAGCTATAAAATTTAGAATCTGGCAGACAACCATTTCTTTTCATTTTTTCATAAACCTCCAAAGCTTCATTTAGTTGCCTTGCTTTCCCTAAAGCATGCATAACAGTAGTATATGTAATGACATTAGGCTTGCAACCCTTTTCTTGCATCTCATCAAAAACAGCTTCTACATTTCTAAAATCCTTCTGTTCACAATATGCTGCTATGAAACAAGAGTATGAAACAACGTCAGGGTGAAACCCGTGTTTCTCCATTTCTTCCATTATCTTTCTTGCAACAACAAACATCCGTGCTTTGCAATACCCATGTATCAAGATATTGAAACTACTAGAATCCAGAGTTATACAATCCTTAAACTCTAAAAACGCACTATGAGCATCCTCAACATCGCCCTCCTTCACCAATGCATCCATTAGGACATTCAATGCCTCTCTGTCTTTGCTAGCACCATATTTCTCAATTCCTCTAAATACATCGATAGCATCTTTATACTTGCGAGCTTTAGCGAGCCGCCTCATTACCTTGCTCGCTGTCGCCAATGAAACGTACCCATTTAACCCTTTCATTTGCTCAACTAAATTCCACATAAGACTAAACTTCTTGAACTTTCCTAATATATCAATCATGTAATCATATAACTCAGGTGTATGCACATAACTTGTTTGATTTTTTGCCCAAATGAAAACCCCAAAAGCCACGACACAATGGCTGTCAAATCTCATCAAAATCTGTGAAACCAACTCATTTGTGGCATCAATACCACTCTCATTCAACGCCTTCACAACAGCAGCTTCAGATGAGTAGCGTTTTTTAAGGATTTCACTCAATTTATCGGCATTGCTAACTTGTGGTTCGAATAGCAAGGGACTGGGCACGTTTCTGTGCGTTTCAAGGTTGGGATTCTCGACCCAGCTGGCAAGCGAAGGGATAACAAAATCTCCATCATCCGGGTCAGAGGGTTTTTGGTTTTGGCTGTTGGAGAGCCAAGTTGGGAGATCAGGAGACTCAGGCGAGTTGGATGTGTCATGAGTAGTGAGGGGAAAATCGGGTGTGGTGCATAGATATTTGAGTAATAAGTGATTGATTTGGTAAGGTTTTGGAGAGAGGGACTTTTGAAAGAGCCTGGGAATTTGGAGGTTTACTGCCATTTCCACTGCAATCCCCAGAATGGGCGCCAAGGAAGGAGAAGAAAGACGTGAAATTTGTAACAACAGTTTGGGCCAGCTAGACCCATGTAAACACTATTTGGGCCTCACACATTTGACCCACAATTTACTTCTAGGGTTTTCAGTCCATTTCCATTTCGTTCGGTGTATCTAAGAAGTTTCAAATTATTTTAAAAAAATATAAAAATATTTATTTGTTTTATATCATTTAAAATTTCATTTTATATTGTTTGAGATGAGTCAAGATGAAATGCTCGAGATATTTCACCAACTGTTCCATTCCATTAATTTTTAAAAAAAAATTATTAGAAATTTTTACTACTTTACTCGCACTGTTAATTAATTTAATAATATTATATGTTATAGTGAATGCTAAATTATTAACTCGGAATAGCTGTGGGTCGAATTAAATTTTAAAAAAACATATAAAGAAATATTGAGGTATTGTTAACACTTTTCTAGTGAAAAAAAATTAAATTGTTTGTAATTGAGTTAATATGACCTAATCAATTTGATAAATTCAAAGACAACCCAGACACCAATAAGAATATAGTTTGATCATGAAAATTCAAGACAATGTTTTTTTAAAAAACAATATTGAAACGGCTATATATTGGATCGATTGAGATCAATCTAAGTTAACCTGTTAAATTCATAATCTAGATAATGAGACCATGATAATTTCATATAAAGAAAATCAAAACAGATTATAAAATTCAATTATTAATAAATCCAATGTTGAAGAATGTAATTAAAAAAAATATTTCAAAAATCACAGAAGAATTTGACATGAGTTAACCTGCCAAACCCGTAATCCAGGTCATGATATTGAGATAACCTCATAAAAAAACAAATTATGAAACTCAATTTTTAATAAACTCATTTATTAAAGGTGGAAAATGAAAAAAAAAAGTTAATCTACAAACATGACATAGTATAACGACCTGAGTTTATTTGGATTAACCCACAAAACATGTGACTAATGTCATAAGACTGAGATAAACTCACAAAAAACAAACAAAAAAAATCATAAAGTAATCAACTCAATATCGAATGATAATATATAAATGAATACCAATTAAAAAAGACAAAAAAATTTTTTTAAGTCAACTAGATTAACATGTCAAACTTGAAACCAAGCTCACCACATATAAAGAAAACTAATAAACTAAATATTGAAGTATAGAATTAAAAAAAGTTATATATAAATTAAAAAAAAACAAAGAAAAAAATAATTTTAAATAAATAGTATTTTATGAGGTAGTGCACAATATAAACACCACCTCTTTTAGTCTCTACTATAATTTTTCTGATTAAGTAATTGGGTGTTATATATAACCTTAGATAATGAATTTATATAAAATGAATATATTTAAATATATTAAAACTACTTTATATGTTATTATAATCTCCGCTGTAGAATGCCAAAATGAATCGAAACCAAAATATTTCACATGGAACGGTGTTTACAACTTAGCATAAAACTTCCAAAGTAAGGCATGAACAAAATATGAAGGATATTACTCCATTTCCTCCATTGCTCAACAACTTGTTTTGTAGCTTTGATGATTGATTGTCAGACCTTTTATATATATATATATATATATATATATATATATATATATATATATATATATATATATATATATATAAAGGGGACCATATCCTAAAGAAAAGCGCAGTGTCGACTAGAAAAGAACATCGTGATATCCAAATTTGAGCATATGGACAATCTAACAGAGGTGGTAAACCAACCACAAGGATAGAATAAAATTGTCATGCCTAGTTCTCTTCGAAGTATCCTAAATTTTGATAATACTAAACTGATCAAATACTAAAATCAATGTAATAATTTATAGTGATACGAGAACAAACACAATCAAAATAACAAGGAAAATTCAGAAAAAATATATTCTTGTAGAAGGAAAACTCAGGGGCCGGGATCCACAGTAGATGGACAATTAGCATTGATAAAACTCTTGACAATCAGATGTACAACACGGGATGCTATGCAACTAGCATTCATAGCTGGAATTTGACAGTGTAATAGTGTCACACAGCACAGTTTATGCATCTTTTTGGCTACCATTGGCCTCAAGCTTAGAAGGGCATGCAGCATTATAAATTAGGATTCTGATAAGTAATTCGAGTAGGGCTAGTCAATATGGAGTATCTAGCAACAAAACAAGTGAAAAACTCATCCAGTTTGGTCAATGGTGCATTCTTTACCAATAGATCACATTCTTCATCTTAGTTTAGTAACAGAAGTTGACAAGATAGGTGGAAGAGGAACTGGGAATGCATCATAGAACAAGAACGGTGCCAAGAAAAACAGTTAGGTACTAAGAAATTGACAGAAGAACAACCAGGCGTTTCATCCTGGAACACTAGCAACGCCAATATCTCAATCTTTTCTCTAATCAAGAATCTTAACAAGTTAGAAGGCAAGTAGAGTCAATATCATATCTGCTCTTTCGCCTGTAACATCAACTTTTCAATCTTTCCCTTCATTTCAACCATATTATTTTGCCCGAGTTCTTTCAGTAAAATCTCGTATGTCCTGTCCTTAGGAACAATTCCATTCAACACCGCATCTTGAAAGAAGAAGCAAGCATGTTCAAGCTTCCCGCTCTCAGCGAGTTCACGAATCAAAAGAGCATATGTGCTAAGATCAATGCGAACATTGTTATCGAACATGTGACTCAACAGAAACTTGAGCACCTTCATGTCCTTCATCTTGCAACACATCTTCAATAAAGGCTGATAAGTCTCAAGATCTGGCTTGCAAGAATTCACCTCCATCCTCTCAAGCAGCTTTAAAGCACTGTTCCCTTGCCGATTTGCACAAGCATGATAAATCATGGCATTATACGTCCACAAATCTCGACTAACCCCATGATTTTCCATATCCTCAAATACATACCAAGCATCGTTAAGCCTTCCAGACCGACCTAACACGTAGATGAGTGTACTAAAAAATTTAGCATCAGGCTTGCAACTATTTTTATTCATTTTTTCATAAACCTCCAAAGCTTCATTTATTTTTCTTGCTTTCCCTAGAGCACGAATATAAATTGAATATGCAATCACATCAGGCTCGCAACCCTTTTCTCCCATCTCATTCAATATAACTTCAACATTTCGAAAATCCTTCTGCTTACAATATGCTTTAATAAAACAAGTGTACGAGGAAGCATCAGGACGAAATCCGTGTTTCTCCATTTCTTCCATTGTTTTTCTTGCATCATCTAACATTCTTGCTTCGCAATACCCATGTATCAAAATATTGAAACTATGAGAATCCAAGGTTATAGAATCCTTAAACTCTAAAAACACACTATAAGCATCCTTAGCACCACCTTGCTTCGCCAGTGCATGCATTACCATATTCAATGCCACCGTATCTTTCTTCACACGATATTTCTCCAGCCCTCTAAGTACGTCAATAGCATCTTTGTACATACCAGAACTAGCCAGCCGCCTCACTACAATGCTCATCGTGGAAAATGAAACATGCCCGTTTAACTCATTCATTTCATTGACTACTTTCCACATAATACCAAACTTCTTGCACTTCCCTAATATATCGACCACGAGATCATATAACCGAGGTGTATGCACATAGCCTGTTTGATTCTTTGCCCAGATGAAAACACCGAGATCCGTGATCCATTGATTGCTAAACCTCTCCAAAAGCTGCGAAACCAAATCATTTGTTGCATTTATTCCACTCTCATCCAACGCCTTTACAACAGCATCCTCGGATGGGAAGTGTCTTTTAAGGATTCCTTTTACTTTATCAATGTCCCCGCCAGTGCCACTCTCAGCTGCAATGCTTTTGAAGTTTTCAAGGGTGGGATTATCGACCCAATTGGCAAGTGGAGAAATAAAAAAATTTCCATTTTCTGGATCAGAGAGTTTTGGGTCTCTAGTAAGTCGGCTGGGAGACTCAGGCGAGAAGGGTGAGTCGTGGGTGAGGGGAAACTGGGTAATGGTTGATAGGTGCTTGGCTAACAAGCGATTGATTTGATGAGGCACTGGAGCAAGGGAATTTTTAAAGAGCTTGAGTATTGTGAGTTTTGGCTGCATTTTTTTCCCCTCTGAAATCTGGATGCAGAATGTAAGAACATGCCGGACGCTCTTTGAAGAGAAGGAAGTAAGGAGCATGACTTATTGGGCCAACCTGATGCGTTGTGTATATATTAGGCCCAATCTCGATCTTACAGTCCCCTTCTGCTGCGCTATTTTCTTCACTCTAGCAAGAGCTTTTCCAATTTCGAAAATGTAGAATTATTCTTTTAAATTATTTTAAAGGTTATGGTAATATAATAATTTAATTATGTGTCGTTTAATTCCTTATTATTTTTTAATTAAATCCTCTGCTAACATAGTGGTGAAATTATGCAATACAACTTTATAATTTTTTAAAAATGAAATATGCATCTAGAATATAAAATATGACATGTATAAAATACGATCATGTCATTGTGATTTATAAATTGACTGAGTTTTCTTAACTTTTAAAGTTTTTTTGCTAATTTTTTTTTATATTTTTAAATGATATGTTAATTTTAAAAATAATTTTTTTAAAAAATATCATTTTAATACATTTTTAAATAAAAAACATTTTAAATCACCACCGCTACTATAATCACAAAAAAAAAAAAACTCTTATTAGTTGATGTGATAGTGTGTCATGGATTTTGTGTTTGATATGTAATTGGAGAAAAAGTTAGTGTCATATTTATAAATATGAATGAGTTAGTAGAAATGTAGCTATTGATCGGTGTAAAAAATTTGTATTTACAAGATAGAAAAATCGTGTGCTGCATGTTAAAATTGTCACCAACAAGCCGTTAACAATGACTTTTTAAAATTATTGTTGTTCCAACTATACCATTTGCTAAACCATGATGTTTTGAAAAAAAATAAAAAATAAAAAAAACAACCATGACAAGTTAGTGCTTTATATAAAGAAGAGAAAAAAAAACCAGGGGGCATGCTAATTGCCTAGACGATCAGGCTGTAGACTAGGCCCGATTCATTTAGTTTCCAGTCTGACCAATCAAGTTGGGCCAGATGCTCTTCACATCCAAAGGAACAAGAAATGTTTGTCATGAATTATAAAAAGTAATTTTTAATTTTGAGTCATGATTTTTTTTTAAAAAATTTATAAATAATTTCTGGTAAAAATAAATTAGAATGACTTTAAATTGAGAGTGTATTTTTTTAAATTAACCTATAAGATTTTAAAAAATAAATAAATGTAGTATAAGTTAGAATTCATAGACAGTTTAAACTTTTATTTTTTAATTAAATCAAAATTTTACTCAAATTTACAATAAACTTTTGATTTAAGTCAAGATTTATTCTTAACCAAACATACTTAACATAACCTTAGATTAAGTTCAAGGCTTTCTCACCAAACAATTGTGCTGTTCATTATGTGTACAGTTAAAAACTGTCTCTAGTTTGGCCATCGGTGTAATATTCTTAATCAGTGGATCGCTTTCTTCATTCGGGTTCAGTTCGAACAGTTATAGAATCGACTGAGAGTAGAATAAAGCACAGGGTCAAGAACCATTTCGAAGTAGAAATCAGATTGATGAAAACGAAGCAACTAACCGGTTTATCATGAATCTCAACAAGCATGCTGCTGGGCTAAGTTTAATGTAAGCATCCTGCAAGGCCTAAATCCTGTTTAGCTCCTTTGCCCGTAACATCAACTTCTCAATCTTTCCCTTCATTTCTGCCATATTCTTTCTCTCAAGTTCCTCCAACAAAATCTTGTATGTCTTATCACAAGGGACCATTCCCTTCAACACTGCTTCTTGAAAGAAGAAGCAAGCGTACTTGAGTTTCCCTTGCTTACGGAGGCCGTGCACCAATAGGTCGTATGTAACAATATCAATACTGACATCGTTCTCAAACATGTGATTCAGCAGAAATTTGAGCATTTTCATGCTCTTCTTCCTGCAACACATCTTTAACAGAGGCGCATAAGTCTGGACATCTGGTTTGCAAGAGTCCTCCTCCATTTTGTGGAGCAGCTTTAAAGCACTCTCATCCTGCGAAAGTGCACAAGCAGCAGAAATCATGGCTTTATACATCCCCAAATCCCGACCAACTCCTTGCTTTTCCACGTCCTCAAAAATATTCCAAGCATCCTTGAGCCTTCCAGACAGACATAAACTATGAATTAACGAACAGTAGAACTGAGTACCAAGCACGAAACCATTTCTTTTTATTTCCTCGCAGATCTCCAAAGCTTTATTTATTTGCCTCGCTTTCCCAAGAGCACGTATATAAACAGTATATGTAATCAAATCAGGCGGGCAACCCTTCTCTTGCATCTCATTTAAAATGATTTCAACATTTCGAAAATCCTTCTGCTCACCGTATGCTTCAATGAAAGCGGTGTACGAAACAACATTAGGATGAAAACCACGTTCCTCCATTTCTTCCATAGTCTTTCTTGCATCACCAAACATCCTTGCTTTGCAATATCCAGATGACAAAATATTGTAACTACGATAATCTAAAGTTAAACAACCCTCAAACTCTAAAGCCACAGCACGAGCATCCTCAACACGACCGTTCCTAGCCAAAATATCCATCAGCACATTCATTGCCTCTGTGCTTTTACTCAAACCGAATTTCTCTAATCCTCTAAATGCATCAATAGCTTCATTATACTTGCCATCTCTAACGAGCCGCTTCATTACTTTCCCCATGGTAACCAATGAAACATACCCATTTAGTCCACTCATTTCCTGAACTAAATCCCACATAAGACTAAATTTCCTGGACTTCCCTAATATATCAATCATGGAATTATATATCTCAGGTTTATGCACATAACCTGTTTGATTTTTTGCCCAAATAAAAACTCCCAAAGCGATCAACCATTGATTGCTAAATCTCTTCAAAAGCTGCGAGACCAAATCATGTGTTGCACTGATACCACTCTCATTTAACGCTTCGACAACAGCATCCTCAGATGAGTAGTGTTTCTTTAGGATTTCACCCACTTTATGCGCATCACTATCGCTTGCTTCCGATAATAGCGAGAGACTAGCAATATTTTTGTGGGACTCGATGTTGGGATATTTGTCGCAGTTGGCATGTGAAGGAATAACAAAATGTCCGTTGGTCGGTTTTCCGACTTTTGGTTTCTGGTCGTTACAGAGCCAAGTTGAGAGGATAGAAGGCCGGGGCTGAGGAGAGTTGGGTGAGTCACAAGCGAGAGTTAACTCGGTCAGGGTGCATAGGAGTTTAGGTAGTAAGTAGTTGGCTAGGAGGGGTTTAGGAGAGAGGGATTTTCGATAGAGCTTGAGCATTTGGTGTTTTGGCTGCATTTTTCTTTGAGAAGCAGAAGAAAGCATTAATTCTTTATTCCAGTTCTCTACACTACATACCAGGAACTGAACGGCGAAACGAAGCAGCCGGGAAGGTGGGTGTTGGGCCGAGAGGTTGTTCGGTTCATTTTGGGCCTTGAATAATAGCTCAAAAGACACATTTGTCCCGAAACTCTCACGTGGTTCTCAACTGGCTCCTTACAAAAATAATCTTCTCCATTAGATTTGGATACCCATCAATCAAGCATTACCCAATTAAACCATCATTAAAATCTAGCATAACAATAACAGCGTCGTTTTAGAAAGGAAAAATTACAGGGACAGAGTTAAGTGGGTACTGTCCAATCGGTGGGGTCCAATCGGGAGTCGTGACCCCATTGAGAATTAGAATTTTGGTTGAATATGTTTTTTTTACCAAAAAATCATTTTTTTTGGATGATTTAGAATATGATGATAATAATTATTTTTAATGTGAAATATATTAAAAAAATATATTTTTTAAAAAATTAATTTTAATATTAATGTATCAAAACAATTTAAAAATATAATTTAAATAAAAAAAATTAAAACTTTTTAAAAATATCATGAAGTATAATTACAAACAACTCTTTAATTCTAGCAAACATCATAAACTACAAATTGAAAGTTAAAATCTTCAATTTAACTAAGATAGAGTGGTGGTTATTGTTTTAAAAAATATTTTTTATTTTAAAATATATTAAATTTTTTTTTATATTTTTTGAATTTTATCTTTTAACATAAACATGTTAAAATAACATAAAAACACCTAAAAAAACCTTATTTAAAATAAAAAAAACTCAAAATTTTAAAAATCTTGTCCAATCTAAAAACAAACAGTGCTTTAGACTTTATTTGGAGCTATAGTTAAACTGACTTCTTATTAAGTTTTAAAATTTTTTTAAATGAAATTTTTTTTAATATCTTTTTAAATTATTTAATACACTGAAATCAAAAATAAATTTTTAAAAAATTAAAAAACAATCCTTAGAAAAATAAGAAATTTAAAGCTCTCTTGCAAATTACATATCCATCTTCATCCCTCCAGCAAATTACATATCCATCTTCATCCCTCCAGAAAGGGGAAAAGGGTAATGCACCTCAACTTGTTTGTGTTGTGTCAAATGGGGTTCAATTTTCGGTGTGTTTGAGGACTCTTGTTTACATTGTGAGCTGGCTCTTTGCAGGGTTTCATTGTGTGTAGACATGAAGAGGACAATACCGTAGGCTGACCCAGTTGATGTTATATCATCGGATGAATCTTCTTTCTCAGATGCTGATATAGAGATTAATGTTGAGCCATCGGTTACCCAATGATGTTACAATTGATCAACAGTGGGATCAACAGCGAATTGGCAATGGAGACAAGCACAAGCCTTTGGATATCATGAATCATCCTTGTAAAGCTGAAGCCACCATCTGGCTTGTTGAGGAAGTTCACAGGCGCGCATCAACCTAAACTCTGGGAATCTGACCCAATGCACCATGCTTTTGTAGACTCCATTTTTCGACAGTTATGAAGCACGTCTCGGGTTTGGGCTGATTCTGTGGGACGTTCCTTTATGTCTTGGGTAAGAGCTTAGAACTGTATAACCAGCATCTACAATGGAACAGAAACTTCTCTTATGGTATTCATTAATTATCTCTTTTCTTCTGTACAATTGTCTCTTGCATTAATAGCCATGTTCAGCATTTTTTCTCAACCCTTGTTCATGATTCCAAATAATGTTCTTGCGGATTGAAGGTTGGAAATTGCTGGGACATGCTGTTTCCAAACTGGAAATTCTAGTTTAATCTGTAATAAACAAAGAACTTGGGTTTTTGTTGCTCACCGGCATCTCTAACATGTAGCCACTGGGTATAACATTTACATTTCAATCACCAATAATCACCACAAGAACAGAAACCTTGCTGGAAAAAGTGGAAACGGTTGTTATCCCGAACAATGATTTCTCGGCTGTATGATTTTGATACTAGTTTGGCAAATGAGTGGCAATCAGAGCATATTCGGAGATTCTTTGCAACACGAATTGGCATTCCTTGACCTGTACTGATAAGTGCAAAAGCTATTGCCAATTTTTCACTGTGTCGACTGAGCAGGTACTCCTTTTCCTTCTCATTAACATCAAGCAGAACATTCGTAAGATCAGGAACATAGCCAATGTCTCTTAGCCTACAGCAAATCTCTTTCAACATAGGTTCAATGTGGGTCATTTCTGGGTGTGATTCATCACCAGTCGTGAACTCAAAAATTTTGCCATTGATCTCGATTGAGCTTGAGCCAGGCATTTTATGGGCTCCTTTCTCCTTTAGGTGTAGCCTAACCTTTGCAACATCATCCCATCTTCCTGCAGAGGCATATATGTTTGACAGAAGCACATGAATCCCAGTCCTCTCAGGATCCAATTCGCTTATCCTTTCAGCTGCATAAGCTGCGATGTCTACATTTTTGTGCACCCGGCAAGCAGCTAAAAGCGATCCCCAGATCACATCATTAGGCTCCATTTGCATACTATTTATGAGACTAAGAGCTTCGCTCAGTAACCCAGCTCGGCCAAGCAAATCAACCATGCACCCATAATGGACAGCTTGGGGAGCTATGCCATAGATATCCTTCATGGACCTGAAAATATGCCAACCCTGTTCTACCAACCCACCATGGCTCAATGCAGTCAGGAGTGCCACAAAAACCACTCCATCTGGTTTGATCCCTTGCTGCAGCATCTCATCAAAAAGCTCAATAGCCCCAGTTCCATTTCCCTCCATGGCCATTGCACCAATGGCAGCAGTCCAGGCTGAAACATCTCTTTTCACCATCTTGTTGAAAACTTGCATTGCACTCTGAGGGTCACCACATCTAGCAAACATATCAACCAAGGCTGTGCCAAGGTGCATATCAAAGTGAATATCTTTCTTCTTAATATAACCATGGATCCACTTTGCAAGGTCCAGAGCTCCTAGATACCCACAGGCCGATGCAACACCCACCATTGTCACCTTGTCTGCCGTTATTCCCTCGCTCTGCATTACCCGAAAAAGTTCTATCGCTTCCTTGAACATGCTCTCTTGTACCAAAGCCCCGATCATTGTGTTCCAAGAGACAAGATCACTGTCTGGCATCGCACTGAAAATTTTCCAAGCGGACTCCATGTCACCATTTCTAACAAAACCTGCAATCAGTGAGTTCCATGACACCCGAGTCTTGTTCAACATGCGATCAAAGACTCTACAAGCCATTTCTTGTTTGCCACACTTCATGTACATGTTAATGATGGCATTGCAAACATTGTCCCAACCTTCTAATCCATTCCTCAAAACATAACCATGGCACCATTTTCCACAAGAAACATCATCCAACTCTGAACATGCTGAGACTGCAGACAACATTGTAATCCTATCAGGTCGTGGACCGTGTTTCAACATTTCACCCAATACAGCAAGAACTTCTCTTGCCAGCCCTTGGCGCACATAATTTGACATGATTGTGTTGTACAAGACCAAATTTTTATCAACACACTCGTCAAAAATCTTTCTTGCCTTATCTATAGCTCCACATTTCATGTACATGTCAACAAGTGCATTAACCATCAGTGCATTAACCTCCAACTCTAACTCACCAATACAAGTACACACCTGCTCTCCCAACTGGAGATCCTGCAACTTTGCACAAGCTGAAATCACTCCTACCATCGTAACTGAATTGGGTCTAATACCCACCTCTACCATCTCAAAAAACAAAGAAACAGCCTCTTTATAACAGCCCCTCTTAGCATAGCCACCAATCAAGCTAGTCCATGACACAACATTTCTCTCAGACATTTTATCAAACACCCTTCTCATACAATCAATCTCTCCACACTCGCCATAGAAATGTATCAAAGAATTCTCTACAAACATATCTCTCTCAAAACCCATTTTAACGATTGCTCCATGGACTTGAAACCCCTCAGTAAGCGCAGCACTCTTCGTGCACGCGCTTAGCACGAAGGGAAATGTGAAATTATCAGGGACAGCACCCATGCACATCAGTTGACGAAAGACTACAATGGCTTTATAACCAAGTCCACATGCAGAGAAACCTCTAATCAAAGAACTAAACATATAATGAGTACCCATTATTCCATTATCTTCTATGAAGAGCTCTAATGCCTTTTGCGCGTATTCTAAACTTTCAAAAGTGCCCATTTCAGTGCAAGAGGATATAAGGTTGGTTAGAGATAAAGGGTGGTGATTTAGGCCGTTTTTAGTGATTTGAGAGTGTAGTTGTTTGAGTTCTGTCATCGTTTTGCATTTTTTGAAAGACCCAGTTGGAGAAGAGCGGTGCTTGGTCAAAATTTTTAGTTCATTTTGGTTGGGTAGAGCTACGGAGGTTGGGGTAGCAGGAATTAGAGTAGAGAGATGAAGTGTTGCAGCCATTTGGTCTGGACTCTGTGTTGCAGCTGAAGTGCTCACTAGATTAGCTGAAATTTTAAAATTGCTAGCGGTTATGTGCTGATTCGCCCTTCTTTTATATTCCTTTTCGATATAGAAGTTTTATATTTTAAGTTTTGGTCAAGGCCTATGTGGAAGTAAACGAGCAATCCTATGATAAGAATCTGGGGTGAGAAAAAAAATAAAAACCTCATTAAACTGAGAAAATAAAAAATAAAAATAAAAAAAATTAATTATAAAAAAAATTAATTAAACCGATTAGAATATTTAAAAAATTAACTGGTTTAGTTTGGTTTGATTTCATAAGCCTCAAACCAAAATATAAAACCGAACCGAAATTAATAACCGAGCCAAACCGGAAAAAACCGACCGAGCCAAACCAAAAAAACTGAGCCAATCAGTTGGGTTTCGATTTTTACTCTAAAATAACCGAACCGAAATGAAACCGGTCTATTTGAATCGGTTTCGGTGGTTTTTTTTTATAAATTTGATTTGATTATTATTTTAGATAAAAACCAAACCTAACCGAAAATGATCACCTCTAATAAAAGTTTGTTTTTTACATGATAAATTCTTCCAGGTTATGCCAACTAAAATTAGATTGACATTATCGTGATTAAAGATTTCCAAGTTCTACAAGGTTTCAATGATTCAGATTAACAAATTTCTGAGGAGACGAAAAGTTAAACTATCTATCAATGGCCATCATTTTTATGCCTACTTGGAGCCAATGTTCAAATGCCAGGTTGCATAAATCGATAATTGAATTGAAGGTTGCACCTAACTTACTGCTATTCCAATTTCACTTGAAAACTTTGACCAGAAAGAAAGAAAAGGAGGAAATTTTATTTATTTAATTGAGATACAAAGAGAAGACAGTGTTACATGTACCCACGAAAGTGTAACATTGGGTTCCAAGGCTTTTGGTGAACAAAGATGCTTTCAGATTCTTATTCCCGGTTTCTTAATCTTCACGAGATCGCATCTCAGTTTTAGCACCTGAAGAAGTTTTAAGGATTTTTGGAGAGCACATTGCCTATAGCTCTGATGGTATTTGGGGTAGTCCTGCAGCATCCTCCAAATAGAGAAGCCCCCGCTTCACGCCACTTGTTTATGTATGAAACAAAGTCTTCATCTACCACTCCACTTGATTTCTGCAGCAGTAAACATAAATTCAACTTATGAATCGCTGACGTTAAAGAAATGGTGCAAGTGATTGATCAAGAAACAGGAACAAATACTGCTTCGAAATGATAATCTAACGTTAAAGAACATCAGCTGTCCTAAAAAGACTAGTTTGTATAAAATTATACGCAGTAGTTCTAAATAACGAATTAGCAACTTTGCAGTGCTTCAGGAACTGAGAAGGCAGTGCTTGGTGGAGAAGTCCACAAGACAGCCTGGTATACAAGCAATAAAAACTTGAAACAAAAAGAACTCCATCAGGATGCTCACCGTCCACTGCTTAAGCTCAGCATTGTATGTCTCGCCGCTGTTTGGATATATGACTATTGGCTTACTTGTTGCCTGCCAGATTAATCAGCCGAATTGCATTAGTCCCACAGGTTAATTTAGATGTATATAGCAGAGGTTCCTTTGGAAATTTAGTTTAAGTTGGAAAAATTATTAACCAGGAAACAGACCTTTCGGATGGAGAGAACAAGTCCATGGATAAATCTAGGAGGGGTACAGTTGATTCCAACAGCAACAACTTGTTTGCATGAATCTGCAATAGAGGCACACTCCAGTATAGAATCACCACTGACCACATTAATTCCATCCTTGGAATTGAAAGAGAACCATGCTGGAATATTTATCCCTTCCTCCTCTAGAAGCTCAGCATAAGCCTGATCAACAAAACCAAGCAAAATAATGAGGACAGTGCCAGAAAAAAGTACGTGTTACGACATTCTCAATAAATGCCACAGAATTATGATCTACTAAGAAATATATGAACTACCTTTGCCTCAAGCCTATTTGGAATTGTCTCACATGCAATCAGGTCAGCACCTGATTTGAGTAGAACCTGTAACCTTCTCCTGTGGAAATCCTTCAGTGTTTCTAGAGAAACTGCATCACCATATTTCCCACTGTAAAGAGAGATAGCATCAGATTGTTGTCGGGTAAAAGAAAGGGAATTGCAAGAAGGAACGACAAGCTTGATGTAATATTTGGTAATTAATTGCATTAGAGACCGTCGCATAATCTGATGACACGGGAAAATAATATGTTAATCTTTTAGTTACTTACCTATACTCGGAACCATCAGCCAAATAAGCACCATAGCTGCCAATGGAAGCTGCAACTAAAACAGGACGTCTAGAGATATTTCCACTTTCAATGTAATCCCAAGAACCTTTGGTACTTTTGTCATAGTAAATTTCCCTTGCCTCACATGCAATTTCAACACTTCTCCTAAGCAATGATTCAGCTTCTTCTACAGACAAGCCTTTAGCCACAAAACCCTGAATAGTAGCCTGTCACATTTTTATTTTGAAAAAAAAATGTTAGCCGAAACTTTATCCCCGCAAAAATTAGATATAATTGGATTATCGGTACTAAAAATACCTGATAAGATGCTGATAGTATGATATTTGCACCAGCATCAAGATAATCTAGGTGAACCTGGCATGTTAAACACATCCATTATTGTCTATTACCAACAAGAACATTCATGATCAAGAAAGAAATGCTACGGAGAACACAACTTCATTATCCAATTTTAGCTTTCCATGAACGTTTTAAGCATGCAGACCCGAGAACATGTACATGAGATCCATAATGTCTAACTAGTTCAATTCCACAAACAATTGGCATAGTTCATGTTTCTTCAAAGTCCAGGCCTAAGAGGGAAAGGCTCTGCTTGTTTAAACAAGTAGTTTTGGGTTCAATCTTCTACCAACAAAGATTGGCCTGAGTGGAAGAGATTCTGCTCGTTTAAACAAGTAATTTCGGGTTCAAACTCTTGTTGATATAATAAATTTTCTTTGAAGAGATTTTTATCTTAAATAGAACCTCAAAGAATTAGTCTCTGGGATACCTTAAAGAACCAAGAAAAATATATGGTCTCTTCTCTTCTCTCTTCTTTTTTCTTGCATCTTTAGAAAAGAAAGAAAAAACCTTGCGTGAGCATGTGTCTATATGTATTTGTACCTTTTAACTTTCATGGAATGGAAACGTGTCATTTGTTTAAAGAAACAACTATAAACGTAGCTTGTGCGAATATATCATCTAATGTTTGCTGTGGTAAAATAAAAAATATTAAAAATATATTTTTATTTTTTAAAATTTATTTATGATATTAAAAAATTAAAAAAATTTAAAAAATAAAATTTAATTTAAAATAAAAAAAATCAATTCTTTTTTTAAAACAAGGTGCATAGTAAAAACGAACACAACATAACATGCTTCCACGTAGTGTATGGGTTTTATAACTTATCTTGACAACATGCTTCCTTAAACATATTCTTTTCCATATATATATATATATATATGCTTGGAAACATCAACATTAACACGTGACAAAAGGAATCATATTTGTCCGATGAAAGACATTGAAAGTTGAAGCCTTGAAAAAGGAAAACAAGAAAGAAAATTAAAATGGACAGGTCTGTTCATTAAATTAAATATTTTTTTCATTTTTTTCTATTTTTTTAAGATTTATTCATGAAGATGAATTTTTTTCTTAAAAAATAGAAATATATCAAGATTATAACTATTTTTTATTTAAAAAATTCATAATCATAATTTATAATAATTATTTTATATTTTTTATAATCTAAATATAGGATGTTAATTTTATTTTATTTAAATTAAGAATTACCGTAAGAAATTTATATTGTTAGCTTAAGATATATATTATATTTATAATAAAAATTAAATTTATGATATTAAATAAATATAAAAATACAAGAAAATAAAATAATTTTAATTTTAATTTCTTATATTATTAAAAGGCGCTTGAGTACAATATATATATACACACACACATATATTATTTCTCTCTTTTCTTTATTTAAAACAAGAGAAAATGTTATAAAAAAAACCATGAAAAACTTCTAAATATATATTTTTCAAACTAGCATAAATTTTGAAAAATTAAATTCTTCAATTTTCTGAATAAAAAAATTGTATTTGAATATAAAATTTAATTTTTGTATTTTGGTTTTGTAAAAAAATCGAAGTGCTCTATTTTTAATAGCCTCGACATTTTTGTTAATTTTTCTCTTATTTTCACTAAAAGAGGAAAAAAAAACGACTAATCTGCGCAGAGAAAGGCGTAAGATTTATTTATACATTTAGAGAGAGTGAGAGAGATCGAGGGTACCCTTCTAACGAGGTGAGGAGAACTGATGAGGCATTTGGCACTCCAGAGAGGGTCATTAAGGTCAGCACCATGTCTTTCGAGCTCAGTAGCTAAGCCGCCGTCAACAACAGCATAGCCACCACATTTTTTGAGGAAATCCGTCATCAACGTCGTCGACGAATTTTCAACGTTTCCCAGTTCCATGTTGTTAATTATTGATGATGAAGACGGAAGAAACAAGAGGTTAAGCGAGGGACGGCGAGTTGCCAGCACGTCTTTGGTTGCTCAGAAGAAACTGGAAGCACCAAGTTAATGCGTTCCTAATTCCTGCAACCATTTTATAGAGAGAAGTGGAACTGTGGAAGTGAAGCTGTCAAAGTTATTGTATTGCCCCCATAGTACTTGTAAATGTTGATAAATTAATTACTATACTTTAAACCGACGAGTCGTTCTACCTTGCAACCATGAATGACGTGTCTTGCTGGATGGAAAGGACGTGCAAAATAGAGGTGGAGGATTTTTAGGACCATCTCCGCAATTCATCCCTAAATTAACTGCACCAGATCCAGTGTAAATTATAAATTAATCCCTGATTTAATTGGTTTTTTTATTTTAAAAACTAATTATTTATTCCTTTTTTCCATTTTATATTTTCCCCCAATTGTTTTTTTAAAATAGAAAAGAGAAAAAGTGATTAAATAGATATCATGAAAAGATTAACAATAAATAGATAGATAAATTAAGGAAGAGGGACGTTGTGTACTCTGTCCTATAATTTTGGAGGAGCATGTCCTTTTTTATTATTTGCCTAATATAAAACTAGACACAGTTTCCAATTTCACTACGACAGCATGTATCCAGCCGGTTTAAAGTCCACGTTCGCTAGGTTAAATAAGCGTTTCATATGGTAGTATTGGTGGTTTTTTATAATATTTTTTTAAAAACAATATATTAAAATAATATATATTTTAAAATTTATTTTTAATACAAGAACATCCAAGTAATTTAAAAATAATAAAAAAATCATTTATTTACTAAACAGTATTTAAAATACTATCTCAAACTCTATCTTAAGGCTGTGGAGATTACAGCTTGAATCTGATCTAAATTCAGTCCAGTTACTGAGGTTTTATTTTGACCAAGTTTCGTCCAAAAAAAAAGAAAAAGAAATCTTTATAGATGAGGTGAAATCCTTATCTTAAAGGTGAAACTGTGGAAATGGAGAAAGAGAGACTCCACTTTTGCGCAATTGAAAAACAAAGATTCCAGCACTGTTATACGCAAGATTTCATGAATGGTGATAGTGACTCACAGATTGATTGCGATCAGCAACAGCGGACCTAAAAACAGCCAAGGCACAATGCGTCTGAACCTAAAAAAACATCCGTTTGGACTTTAAATTGTTTTAGTAAACCTTTTTTTAAAAATAAAAAAAAAAACTGGATACAAAACATTCTCTGCAACCCAGATTTTCGCGTTCCTTTGTTGGTGGAAAATTAGTTCGGAAGTGTTTTATATTTAAAAATTTATTTTAATTCAAAAACACCTAAAAAAACATTCCAAATACCTATTAACATCAATATTGAATATTTTGATAATAC
>Ga0307515_10003899_pt1 | contig 31134 bp, 27 predicted proteins | sample 17_EM_MG_FD_194513 | JGI IMG/M metagenome (GOLD analysis project Ga0307515, IMG submission 194513) | Populus trichocarpa ectomycorrhiza microbial communities from riparian zone in the Pacific Northwest, United States - 17_EM | ecosystem: Host-associated > Plants > Roots > Unclassified | place...
TAAGCTCGTATCCTATACGAGGTTACATTGCGATCCAGACCACCAGAGTCAACTTAGTGGTGCTCGCTCTAGGCACACTGCCTACGTCAATAATCCCTCAGTTACGTCATGCTAAGGTCGAGACCTGTCTCCAGACCGGAACGTGCTTCTCCGAATCCCATCCCGCTTTTGGGTGGGGGAGAAGAGCTCACTTAATCGCATATGACTATCATCTGCCGTGTGTGATTACCACACATGTCCCACATAGTATCTAGGTGCGAACGAAGTACCCACACTTCGCGCGATCAACATGTACTCAGGTCATGGAGCATGTTGCTGACCACTTGAACGTTCACATGCATAGGTGTTATGCACATCCTGGATATGTATGCATCTTGTATCATAATTCAAGTATCATTATCGCTGCTAGGAGACGACCCCTAACACAATCACAGGCCTCGGAGGGCCGGCGCCAAGTCTGGGAGCACCTCGAATCACAGCAGAGCAGTCTGGGAAAATAACATCTTCTTTGGGAATGCTGCTGGTGTGCCTGGAAATCATAGCTACTACATAATGTACAATGATTTTTAAAACTCATGTATTCAGTTTGTATTCTCATCAATGTATCTATATAGCTACCAAAATACAAACAGTATATCTGGACTGGCTGCAGGTGGTGCTTGAGAGAAAGTCGAGGTGCGCCTGAAAATCACTATAGAGTGAACACAGAAATTCAGTTCGAGGCTGTGATCGAGTGCGTTTGGAGATGCACTTGGAGGATGTACTCGATTGTATGTGGAGATACACTTGGAGGCCGTGATCGAGTGAACTAAGAGATCCACTCCGAGAGATCATGATCGAGCGAGTTTGGAGAGATGCACTTGGATGCCATAATCGTTCAAGTTTGGAGATGCACTTGAAGGCCATAATTGTGTGAACTTGCAGGCCGTAATCAAGCAAGGCTGGAGATCCACTTTGAGGCCATGATCGAGTGAGTTTAGAGATGCACTTCAACACCGTGATCGAGCGACTCTGGAGGTACACTTGGAGGCCATAGTCGAATGAGTTTGGAGCTAAACTTGGAGGCCATAGTCGAGCGAGGTTGGAGATACACTTGGAGGCCGTGATCGAGGGAGATTAGACAAGTACTTGGAGGGGGTTGATGGACGGCGCGCCGGGTGATGACTCTATTCATCAGCTAGTTAAGTCACAACCATGGGAATGTGACAAGGTGACATTGCGTTTGTGCTCTCATGGAGAGCAGGCTGATGGCGGTCAATCGTGTAGGGAGGCATGCAGGCAGCTGAAGTTTCATTTGGAAGTCAACTTGTAATCGTGAGAATGAAGGGAAGACAAACTATCTTGGGTGGATGCTGTACTGAGTGTATGCTGTGCTCAGTGTATGCTGTACTCGATGTATGCTGTACTCGGTTTATGCTGTACTCGGTGTTAACTCATGATCATGGCATGGAGAGATACAGAGGGATAACTTAACTTTGAGTTTGGCAATGATGGTCGGGTTGTGGATGAGAAAGAGAGCGATGAGGGAACAAGATGAGAACAATATGGACGATACGAGTGGATGTGAGAAATCAGGAGCATGACTTGCCTGATTTGGGTTAGAAGAGCATGTGTGAGTGATATTACATGCTGGATCTGGAATCGTACCTGCCATACTGAGGATGGTAAATTGACTCACACATGAAATTTTCTGAAGTCGCAGTTTGTCATGATCATTTCCCCCATCTCATCTGATCTCTCTCTGTCTCATTCTCAACTCTACCATCACCTAGGAACACAAAGTTAAGTTATCATTCACTATCTCTCTATTGCATGATCGTGGGTTAATCCTGAGTACAGCATACGCAGTGTACTGCATCATCCGAAGATCAACTGGCTCGCGCTCCCAGCCAGTCTTCTCAGCTCTCAGTGGACCTGTTTGTACTGAATTCCCTACATTCCCACAATTACGAGTTAACCAATGAATAGAGTCATAGCTTCCATCGCACATTCCTCATGATCTACCGCCTCCACATTGACCGCCTCCAGATTCGCTGCCTCCAGTTCGACTGCCTCCAGATTGACTTCCTCCAGATTGACTGCCTCCAGATAGACTGCCTCCAGATTGACCACATTCAGATCAATCACCTTCAGAACGATAGCCTCCAGACCGACCGCCTCCTAGTACTCCTCCAATCTTGATCGATCATGGCCTCCAACTTTATCTCCCAATACGCCCCATTATGGCTTCCAAGTGTATCTCTAAGTCCACTTGATCTTGGCCTCCAAGTGCATCTCCAGACTCGCTCAATCATGGCCAGCCAATGCATCTCTGAGTTCATTTGATCCCGGTTTCCAAGTGCATCTCCAAACACGCTCCATCCCGGCCACCACATGCATTTCTTAGTTCACTCGAGCCCAGCCTCCAAGTTCATCTCCAACAAGCTTGATCACGGCCACCAAGTACATCTTTAAGGAGCTACAGCAAGTGTAGGGAGACACAGAGGTAACGGAGGTGGACAGAGTGACGGGGAGTGTATGTTTAGCAGTCCCCACAGTAGATAGACATCATCTCATTTCCATCTCATCTTATCATACAATGAAAATACACACTCTATCTTTCCAAACTTTTGGTCTCACACATTCTGTCCGAGATTTCATGGAGCCACACAATTGCATGCATAATCAATGCTGGGTAGTATTATATCTTCTCACCCGATCCCTATGCTCCTTGAACCAGAACTGCTCTTTCTCAGGTATTCAGATTGGATGTCGCGAGAGGTGCAGTGGAGTGTTGATGGTGGGCTCTCTGCCTTCTAGCTCCATAGTTTCACCACAGCGGCCTCCAAGTGGTGCATCTCTAAGTTCTCAATGGGCATGTCCAGGTACTCCTCCGATTCTGCTCGACTACCATCTGTGGACAGATTGACCGTATGTATATCTTGAGAGACATAAATTATGCATGCCTTATTATGATGTAGCGAATCTTGTGACTGTAACAAAGACGAATATGATACAATGAAATGCCTTGTTGTTATGTAAGAACCACTGCTGTGAGAATCCAGCACCAAGTCGCCTACAGAGCGGTCTCAGCTGTTCTCGAAGTCTCCCGCATATCTGCCCAGTGGTCCCAGGAGCTCCAAAATTTGACTATCCTCAAAGTCAAATCTTGTAGCATCCTGAATGCACCGCCATAACTGCAGGTGTTTTCAGGAGCACCTGAGAATGCTCTTGCAGAGTCTGAGAGCACTTTGCTTAGCACCAGTGGGGTCTGGGAGCATCTAGAAGTGCTTAGAAGCACTGGTGAGGTCACCCAGAGTGTCTGGGAGGAATGTGTGTTGCTTGCAGACTGATTTACATTTTGCTGATGTATGTGAAACACCTCGCGATACTAGATGGGTATTTCTAGCCATTTTTAAAAGTACCTGCAGTTGCAGAAACATATACAGAATATAATAAAATCAGCAATATAGAATGGCAAAATCTTCAAGATAGTTAAACATCTAAATAGATCTACAAAAGTAGTATATACTTAATACTGTATTTTAACAATACTGATTTCTAGCATTCCATCACAAGCTATGTCAATCAATATATGTATCTTGTTCAGATATTTGTATTATATATTCAAAATAAGTTTCGCTATACTGGGAAAAGTTGTTATATACAATGCCTCATGCATAGAGAAGCTGTTTCTTAGATGGCAATCTATAGTGCATTTGATGCATAATACTATAGAACAATATGGAACTTCATATTGAATAGATTAGTATGATATCAATGTGATTGTGTACACTTGATAAAAGATATCATACTGCTATATATACTTTATTTCGTACTTCCATATCCTTTTCAAAGTACACTTTTTATTTCACTACATTGAACACTCCCTATATATATAACTGTGCCCTTTCAAGTAGGCTCACAAGACACTTTCAAATATATCTACCAGTATACCCAGATGTATACCACTGGAAATGCCTTCATATACACTTCAAAATACACTCTGCAGTATATCTCCTACTATGCTTTCGAGTATACTGTCAACATCTTCTCAATTACCCTTCAGACTGTACTGCATGGTACAGTCACTATCTGCTTGACTGTACACTCCATTGTAAGCTTTCAATATACTTTCCAGTACAACCTCTCATCACTTTCAAGTATACTTCTAAGGTTGCTCTCATGCCCTCTTTGAATTGCACTCGACGGTACTCTTTCCACCTACTTGACTCTACTCTCCCAATCACACTTTCAAGATACTAGATACTTCCAATGTCTTTCGATAACATATTTTCATATATACTTCCAACTCAAACCAGAGACTTGTTACTTTGCAGGCACCAGGAGGTATCAAGCAGGTGGCATAGGGCTGGCAGTATGTGGCAGGTGGCATATGGCTGGCAGTATATGGCAGGTGGCATGTTGCCAGTGGCATGTGGCAGGTGGCTGGTAGTAGGTAGCAAATAGTTGCCAATAGTATGATATTGGTCTATATTATAGTCTAAACCTAATCTTTCATACAACCACCACAACAAGATCTTATAATGCATCAGAGTGATAGAGTAGGTAATTGCAGTGTTACTTACTGCAGGAATGGTAAATGAATAATTCTTGGAAAAAGTAGATTATCAACTGAGGTATTTCAGCTGAACCTGCTACCAGCATTACATTGATTTTGGATGTATATATGTATATGCAATTTGGTATTGATGGTGATGATGGTGATGGTGATGGGGATGATGATAGTATTGAAAGCACATATTCAAGTAGGTTGGCTATATTCAAGTCAAAGTCAAAGCTTCCACCAACTTGTTACATTCTATTAGCTAAAGTCTCAAGAGACATTGAGTTTTCAATTTGCTGAAAGATTCCGGTTAAAACAATACATCTGGCGCAATACGGCAAGCTCAAGTGTGGCTCTGACATGGGCTCCCAAGTAGACTTTCAAAGAAGCTCTCAAGCAGACTCTTCATCACACTCTCAAGCAGACTCTCAATCAGACTCTGTTGTAGGCTTTTAATTAGACTCTTAAGGAGATTCCCATGTGGAGTCACCAGTACCCATGGAAGAATACTATTATTGTATGCATTAGTATTAGTAACACTGGTTGGCAGTCAAGACTGGCTGAGATTCATTGACAGCCAGCTATCTATAGTCCCACTATCCCACATCTGGATGTCTAGGGACTGACTATGGACAACTATAGACTAGTCATTATACAGTAGTCCTTGAGAAGATTGCTATTAGCTGAGCAGCAATGTATGCATGTGGTGTAGTCTATTATCAACTTATACTTTTGCCAATAAATATGATTTTGTGTAATATACTCTCCATATCGATCAAGCTGTGGATATAAATTCTGTAGATGTGATCATATATAGTACTGCAGTGTTACGGGGGTGCTTGATCCCAATGATCAATACAACATTTATTGAATCAAGTACAACCGCCTATCTAAAAAACACTTTCTTTCCTCGTCCTATCCTAAGACTCAACCTCTTGACCTTCTTCAAGACCTGCCCAATTAAAAGCTCTCCAGCTATTAATACTATTTCTTTGAGTATACACTACTCCTCTCCTGGAAACAAATGATCTTCAGAAAACTCTTCGAAGGGGAGCAATCCGGTTGATAGCTTCCGATGTACCTCCTAGCCAATGTCTCTCAAAATGGCATATTCAAAAACCAGCCCGTATGAAAGGGTTGAACTCTGCTCTCATAAATCTAATAGCAAACACCTGGTGATTTCTATGTTCTATTGGTGTGTGTACTGAGACTGTGTCAATCTCAATCCAGGCATATAAGGACAGATCACGAGAGTGAAGTATGGAAGATATGGTTGTGGTTTGATAGATAGAATTCTTAATAATATTTTGAGATTGTCTTCAGTGTATTTGATTGTTGACTTTGGATTGCTGCTTGAGCTAGTTCTTCTCATGGTTGGGACCATGCTGTGTCTTTATAGTTGTCTTCGAGGGTTTGGTAACCCATACTTCGACACTATGCCTACAATGCTCTTGATAGCGTTATCGTGGTCACGCAACTATTGCGCCTGGTAATAACACGCCACCCTTCCCAATAGGTTATCACGCTGATGCAATGTGGTATTAAAGCTTATGCACCAGATAAGAATCAGGCCATCCATCGCATGGTATCAAGTCAGACAATGTGACAGACAGAACTTGCACTTAGACATTTCACAATCCGTTTGCTCCAGGAGTTGGAACATCAGCTGATAATATCGGTCAGTGCTTTTCCCAATTAATGCCTCACCTTGAAGGCTATTTGGTTCACATGATAGATTTAATCGGCAACCAACCAATACTATGCCAACTTAGAACTTGATGCGTCAGCTCGTATTAATATTGAGTCTGACGTCGCAATGCATACCAACTCAAACCAATGAGCAGCGTTGCTTCAGGCCTCTTATCATCAGCCAACATCATAATTCCCTCAGTCATGTCATGCTTAGGCCGAGACCTGTCTCTTTGGCCGGGGAGTACCCTGGTGGTTCCTATTGCCTGGGGCGAGAAGCCAGATATCCTGAATACTCGCATATTGACTATCAACTGCCGTGTCTGTGAGTTGGAGTAGTGCTCGAGTCCAATCAGACATGTCCTGCTAGTTTCAGGGATAATGAATATGGTTGAAAACTCTGCGCTCGGCTGAAACAAGTTCCCCTGCTAAGGCGACACAGTTGCATCATCAGAGATGAATCCGCTAAGGATCATAAGTGCATATTCAATCAACACGCGACTCGTATGTAATCCCACTAAGGACCATAGGACTGGCTTACTTGTGACGTCTTGAATAGGTGTTATGCACATCACGTGACTAGACCGAGAGTACTCCATGACATGTATTCAATTACTATCAACAAGTACCATTATCGCTGCTAAGGGAGAACCCCTAACCTGCAGCAGAAATGGATTTATAAATGCAAATGGCTATCGAGTGAACTCAGATATGTGGCTGGAGATGGTGATTATATAGACTTGGAGATTCCTATGCAAACATTTATCATAACAGTGGAGGAATAAATTGGATGGTTATAGTAATAGGAACTTGTAGTGTGCAAGTGAGTAATATACAGAGGAACTTGAAGATGATGTCAATAAAAAATATGTTGATAGTTAAGACGTCAATATGGAAATGAACTTGAAGTTGTTAATGACATGAATATTGAAATAGACTGAGTGGAAGTAATTGTCCTAACTTGAAGAGAAACTTAGAAACTGCAATAGTGCAAACTGGCAGATCTTCTGAGAAGATAATAGTCACCATAAATATTCAGAGGTCATGATTGTATAAAATTGCTGGTGTTCTTAAAGATGTGTATTGAGAGCATCAATCAGATTGCAGTTGAACAGAATCAACATATTTGGGGAGCTGAAATAACATTTATCGGTATAATTGTAATTGTCAAAATGTTATCAGACCAGAGTATAATACTGTATGGTCAAATGAATGATTGGATCAGCTGAAACCTAATGCACAATATAAGATAAAATGAAAGTAAAAGAAAAGATAAGATGAGAGATTAAATAATATAAAAGACAAGATAAGAGATACGATAAAATGGGAAGTAAAAGATGCAAGATGAAAGATTAGAAATGAGAAATGAAAAAGAAGAGATGAGAGAAAAGAAACCAACTGGAAGTAGTAGACAGCCATTTCCGAGTTCAGATTAAACTTAGTATTTGATTAGAAATATAGTTACAGGAGATACAAAGGATCAAACAAACTTCATATTCTCAGGTAATTATACAAATGTAAATTATAACAATTGAATTGCTGTATAAAAATTAGGGATTTCTGTAAAAAATTCAAACTCAAAATATACCTTGTACTATAGTCAATTTAATTAATTTGATCTGAAGTCTGTAAAATATACTTTGTCACATGCAATCTAGGATTGCAGATTATACCTGTCATTTGCCATATCCTTCTATATCATCTTCATTTCCATTTTACATTACTTACTTTTCTATAAATCTTTCTACCATTATTTGGTAATTGAAGTTTAAGTTAGCCGTCTCTTTCTGTGTATATTATAATTAGGAAGTAATACCATGTATAGTATAAACCCAAAATCTACTATCTGCTAATTTTAGTCTCTCTGTGTGCCTACCATACTGGGTTAACTGTTTATTGTAAGGTAACTGCTCGTAATTTGATTGACAGACTCCAGCCAATTTACAGAAGTATAAATATGAAGACATCATTTATTATAGTCATATAATTATAATCCAGTCTATAAAAATAGTCTCAGCCTCTGATGCATTTGACATCTAACTATTAATTTCTAGATGTATGTTATCGGGACTAACTCTCAGCAGATTGACTATCTGTAGAGAAACATTTGTACAGTTTATCAGAAAAATTCAATCTAGTTTCAATGCTATAAACAAACCTTCCAGATACTCTTTCACTCCCATATACCCTGGCAGGATGTTTCAAATTCTGCAGGCCCTTCTGCAGCTGTGTAAGATATTCTCAGTTGTTTCAAGAATCATCTCAATTGCTCCTTACAGCTCATATTGTAATGGTGATGCATTTAGGATTCAAAGAAATATATCAAATTTGGATATCAAATTTCAGAGATACAGAAATATTTGCAATAATCTTCCAGAGCACCCTAAAAATGATACTGTATCATCTGATAGTTCCTAGAGTCTCATAACTATGAGCAATTTCACTTGATAGAGTTGTCTCATTTGGATATTTCAGTTTTACAATTACAATCAAATGTGTTATACATTGGCATTTATTCTCTATTTGTATTAACATATATACAGATGGTTAATCAGACTACAAGTAGAACATCTGTGCACTTTGGGATACACATGTAGCCTGCACATAAGTGTGTAGAAATATCCATGAGGGGTAGAGTTTTGAGTTAACTGGAAGGTAGAGATGGAGCAAATACAGAAATACACATGGAAACTGCATCAGGAAATTGTAAATTGGTCTGGAAGCCACACGCAAACCTCGCAGGCACTCCGGTCAACCTCACCCGTGCTTCTAAATACTTCCAGATGCTCCCAGACCCCCCTGGAGTCAAGCTGCAGTGCTCTCAGACTCTGCAAAAGCGTGCTCAGGATGCTACCAGATTTGCCTTATAAGATAGTCATATTGTGGAGCAGCTGAGACCTCTGCGCAGGTCTGTGGGAGACTTCGAGAGCAGCTGAGACCTCTGTGCAGCCCTGCAGGAGACTTTGCGCCGCATTCGCACAGCAGTTCTCAGGGTTCCATAACCAAAAGGCATTTCGTCTATCATATTCGTCTTTGTTAGTCACCAGATTCACTACATTATAATATGGCGTGTATTATCGAAGTCTCTGGAGATGTATACATATGGTCAATCTGGCTGCAGACGGTACTCAAGCGTAATTGGAGAAGCACCGGGAGACGTTGATTGGGGGAACTTACACCTGGACTTGGAGGCCGTTGTAGTGGCAAAATCCATTTCTCACCACCACCGCCATTCATTTTGGCGAGGGGGAAGCCGGCGGGGGGCGTATGGAGATACAGGGATAATGGAGACGGACTGGGCAACGGGGAGTATAGATTTGGGAGACCCCGGAGTAGATAGACATCATCTCCTTATACGAAATACACACTCTATCTTTCCCAGCTGTTGGTCCCACGCACTCTTGCTAAGCTTTGATTGATCCACGCAATTTGTGTGGTTCCTCACGCACTCTTTCCGAGCCTTCATAGATCCACACAATTTGTATGGTTCCTCATGGCCAGGTAGCCTATCACATCTTTGAGCCAGAACCGCTCAATCTCACAAATTCCCTTTGGATGTTGCAAGAGGTGCGGGGGAGTGTTGATGATCTGCTCTCTGCTTTCTAGCTCTGTTGTATCACCACACCGTGATTGAGCCAGTTTCAAGATGCACTTTGACGCCGTGATTGAGCGAGTTTGGAGATGCACTTGGAGGCCATGATCGTGCGAACTTTGAGGTGGTGGCTGACCGAGTTTGGAGATGCACTTGGAGTCCATGATCAATCGAGATTGGAGTATTTGGAGGTGGTCCATCTGGAGGTGGTAGATGAGGAGGGAGGCACGACAGGGGCTGAAACTGTATACAACGGTCAACTTATGATTGTGGGAATGTAGAGAGTTGAGTACAACAAGGTCTACCGAGGGATGAGTGACTGGCTGGGAGCATAAGACAGTCGATCTTGGGATTATGTAGTAGTCGGTGTATGCAGTAATCGCAGTATGCAGTACCCAGTGTATGCAGGGCTCAGTGTATGCAGTTTTTGGTATATGCTGTACTCGGTGTACTCGGTGTATGCTGTACTTAGTGTTAACTCATGATCATAGCATAGAGAGGGATGACTTAACTTCGTGTTCTAAGCAGATAGTTGAGTTGAAGACACAAAAGAGAGAGATAAGAGAAGATAGGGGAAACGATCATGAGAAACTAGGACTTGGAGAATTGGGTGTACAAGTCAATTTACCATTCCCGATACAGCAGGTAGGAGTCCCTATCCGGTGGTAATATCACTGATACGATGTCTTCTCAACCCAATTAGGCCAGTCATTCCCCTGATTTCTCATCTCCGCTCTTCCATATCATTCCCATCTTCATCCACTATCTCTCTTTCTCATCCACAACTCTACCATCATCGCAGAACACAAAGTTAAGTTGTCCATCTCTATCTCTGCATGCCATGATCATGAGTTAACACTGAGTACTGCATACACCGACTATAGCATACAACGAGTACTGCCTACACTGAGTCCAGCATACACTGAGCGCAGCATCCACTCAAGATTGTCTGTCTTCCCTTGATTCTCATGATTACGAGTTGACCCCTGAATGTAGCTTCAGCTTCCGGCATGCCTCCCAACAAGATGGACCGCCACCAACTAGCTCTCCTCGAGAGCTCAATGGTAAAGTCACCTTGTACCACGGGTTGTGAGTTAACTAACTGATGTATACAGTCTCTTCAGTACCTGGCGCGCCTCCCATCAAGTTCTGCTCCAATCTCGCTCGATCATGGCCTCTAAAGTGCATCACCAAACCCGGTCAATCACGGCCTCCAAGTGTATACCGAAACTCGCTCAATTACGGCTTCCAAGTTTGGACGATCATCGCGTCCAAGTGTATTTCCAAAATCGCACGATCACAGCCTCGGAGTGCATTTCAAATTTCACTCGATCACGGCCTCCAAGTGTATCGTCAAACTAGCTCGAGTACGGCCTCCAAGTTTGCACGATCATTGCCTCCCAATTGCATCTCCAAACTCGCTCAATCACAGCCTCGAAACGCGTTCCATCATGGCATCCAAGTGCATCTCTGAGTTCACTCAATCGTCATCTTCAGGCGCACCTCGAATTACTCTCCAGAACCACCTGCAGCCAGTCCAGATATACCGTGTAGATGGGTAGCTATATTGATACATACATACATAGATGAGAATACAAACTGAATACATGTGTTTTAAAACATCGTTGAATGATAAGTAGTAGCTATAATTTCCAGGTGCACCAGCAGAGTTCCCAAGAAGATGTTGTTCTTCCCAGACTGCTCTACTGTGGTTCGAGGTGCTCCCAGGCTGGTTGCCGGCGCTCTCAGGCTTGTGGTCAGCCCTCCCAGGCTTGTCGCTGGCACTTCCAGGTGCTCCCAGGCTTCTGGTTGGCGCTCCCAGACTTGTCACCGGCACTCCCAGGTGCTCCCAGGTGCACCTGAAGGCCACTGCATTGGTCCAGTACACTCTGGGATTTGACCACCCTGAGATTCTGGTCCCACAACACTCAGACACCCCCAGAGGCTCCCAGTGATCAAAATACATCTCGCTGATGTGTAATTGATTGATATTGAAAATCTATTTAGATATAGTGCAGGTTGCACTTGGAGTTGAAGATAGAATAAACTGAAAGAGGTACTTGGAAGCCAAAAAAGAAAGTACTTGGCAATAGTAAAATGTACAATGGTCTACAAGCTATACGAATTGCTTCAAAACACTCCAGCCAATCTCACCTGTACTTCTATGTAATCCTAGTCACTTCCTGATACCCCTAATGCTAACTATCATGCATTCAGATAGTGCAAAAGACTGTTTATTGATTTCCAACAGGATTTGCTGTAGTGAAGGGGCATTTAGGATACTACAAAAGATTATTAATAGGATGGTACATTTACAGGGTAACTAAGACCGCTGTGTAGACCTGCCTGAGACCTTAAACTTGGTGTGCTGTATTCTTACAACAGTGGTTCTTATGGTCTCAGGTCTTTTAACTACAAGCCATTTTATCTATTATATTCATCTCTGTTAGATATATGTATTTTACTATTACCAGGTTCACTATATTATAGTATTGCCTGTATTTTCCATCTAAGTATATCACAATGTATCCATGCAGTCAATGTGGCTGCAGACAGTACTTAATTGCAAAACAACTAGCATCTCCAGACAGCAGTTGGTTCGACAGAAGAATATAATTGTATGCTGTGACTGAGTGGACATGAAGACCATAATACTCCAGTTTATCTTTATTTATATATACTATCAATCTGGCTGCAGATAGTACTGAAGTGCAATCTGAGGAGAACCTGGAGGTGGTGAGAAAATCAATCTAAGTAGGTACTGGGAAGTCATCGGTGTGTGACCATGTATGCAATAGTAAAGTTAACATAGAGAGGCATGTAGACACTGTAACTGAGTAAGCTTGTAGATGAACATGAAGGTACTGATCATATAGTATTAGAGATGTACTTGGAGGGCAGGATCATACAAGTTTAGAGATGTACCTGGAGACCACAATCTTAGCGAACTTGAAGATGGTAACTGAGTAAACTTGATAGATACAGTTGAAGGTGGTAAATGAGTGAACATGAAGATTCATTTGAAGACTGAGAATATATAAAGATAAGGATATACTTGGAGGCTATTATTCAGTGTCGTTAGAAATGTACATACATGTAGTTGTTATCCAAAATTGGAGGTGTACTTGAAAATGATCAATCTGAAGGTGATTGGTATAGAGGCAGTCAATGAGGTGGGAGAATCAATTTGAACTGAGATATGATTTATTGGTAAACTAATAATCATGGAATTATATCTAGTAGAGGATATCAGTGTATACAAAGAGATGAGAGATAAGTCATGGATGATGAGAGAGAAGAGATAACAGATTAGCAATAGAAGACTGATAGTAGGAGAGAGTCAATTTTGGATAGATGCAGTATTGAGTGTTAGCTTATGATTATGGCATAGAGAGGTATTGAGGAACAACTTGACTTTGAATTCTCTATTGAGGGTGGAGTTGTAGATAAAATAAACAGTGATGGTAAATGGCAATAGGTGAAGATTGGGGAAATAGTCATCAGAACTGGAACTTGGAAAATTTCACAAATCATATTCAATTTATCATATTCAAACAGGCAGATGCTACAACTGATTACATTGGTATGACAAATGATGCAAGGTATTTTGAATCTTACCAGCTAGAATATCACTCGTATTTTCCAGTTCCCTTGTACTGTTCAATATCTATCAAATCTCTCACATCTCCATCTTGAAATACTCATCATCTCATCTACAACTTTGAAACCATCAAAGAATATCAAGCGTAGTGATCATTGTTGATATCCCCATGTTATAATTATGAGTTAATACCAAGTACAGATTCCATTCACAATCAACTATTTCCTAATGGCATTCAACTTTTCTTCTTTGCCACTATGATGATTTTACTCTTTGATATGGCCTGCTTCCAGTATACCTTGCTTCAGCTAGACTACCCACAGCAAGATCTCCAATTACTTATAACTAAAGACAACTTAGGTTACATTTCTAAAATTGAAACTTAGCTTAGGAATATACTCTTTGCTTCCATTGTATATTACTTCACATCCAGCACCATAATATGGATTACCTCGATCCTGATAACATCCAGATCAACCACATTCATCTACACCTCCAATTTAGCCATTTTTCTACTTTCTCATATGTCTCTATATACCATCAACTGCAGCCTCGATCTGTGTCTCTTGGCATACTGGATGATGGCCTCATTGCCCCTCTTCTAATGTACACGATCATGTGCTTCTAGTCTTTCCCTAAGATTGCATGAGCACTGCCTCCACATCAGCAATAACTCTAGTTTCTGTCAGAAGCACCCGGGTGTTCGGAACGGCTCTGACAGCTCTGACGGAACCCTGTACCCTCTGACAGAGAATTACACGATTCCTGTCACCCAGGCGACTGGTCGCATCACATAGCATCAGCAAAATGTATTTTAGTCACCGGAAGCCTCCAGGAGTGTCTGAGAGGATGTGGAGTGTAAACTTATATGCGTCAATTTCAGAAGAGTATCAGACCCTAGGAGGGCATTCCTGCTGGCCTTCGGAGTAACTGGGAGCGCCAATGACAAGCCTGGGAGCACCTCGAATCACAGCAGAGCAGTCTGGGAAAAACAACATCTTCTTTGGGAATGCTGCTAGTGTGCCTGGAAATCATAGCTACTACCAATTGTTCAACGATTTTTAAAACTCATATATTCAGTTTTTATTCTCATCTATGTATCTACGTAACTATATAGCTACCCATCTACGTACGGTATATCTGGACTGGCTGCAGGCGGTGCTTGGGAGCGATTCGAGGTGCGGCTGAGGATAACAATCAAATGAACTCAGAGATGTACTCCATGGCCGTGATCGAGCAACTTTGGAGATGCATTTGGAGGCAGTCATCGAGCGTATTTGGAGATACACTTGGAGGCCGCGATCAAGTGAACTTAGAGATGCACTCCGAAATCATGATCGAGCAAGATTGCAGATGGACTTGTGGAGGCCGTGATTGAGCAAGTTTGGAGATACACTTGGAGGACACGATCGAGCGAGTTTGGAGATATGCACTTGGAGGCCCTGATCGTGCAAACTTGCAGGCCGTGATCAAGTGAGTCTGGTGATACACATTGAGGCCGTGATTGAGTGAGTTTGGAGATATGCACTTGGAGGCCATACTCGTGCGAACTTGCAGGCCGTAATCGAGCGATTCTGGCGATACACTTGGAGGCCGTGATCGAGCGAGGTTGGAGATACACTTGGAGGCCGTGATCGAGCGGGTTTGGAGATACACTTGGAGGCCGTGATCGAGCGAGATTGGACGAGTACTTGGAGGCGGTTGATGGACGGCACGCCGGGACTCACTTCATCAGTTGGTTAACCCGCATCTGTGGGAATGTGACGAGGTGACTTTACCGTTGAAGCTCTTATGGAGAACTGGCTGGTGGCGGTCGATCGGTAGGGAGGTACGCTGGAAGCCGAAGCTACATTCAAGGGTCAAACTGAAATCGTGGGAATGAAGCAATGACAGACAATCTTAGGTGTATGCTGTACTCGGTGTATGCTGTACTCAGTGTATGCTGCACTCAGTGTTAACTCATGATGATGGCATGGAGAGATGGAGAGGGATGACTTAACATTGTGTTCTTGCGATGATGGTAGAGTTGCAGACAAGAAAGAGAGTGATGGGGGATGAAGATGAGAACGACATGGAAGATACAAGCTCCTATGGGAAATCCGCAGCATGACTTGCCTGATTGCGTTTACAAGACCTCGTATTGGTGTGATTGCCTGCCGGATTGGGACTCGTACCTGCCATATTGGGGATGGTCAATTGACTCGCACACGAAATTCTTCAAGTCCCAGTTTCTCATGATGATTTCCCCCATCTCCTCTGATCTCTCTCTTTCTTGTGCTCAACTCCACCATCACCTGAGAACACGGAGTTCAGTCATCCCTCTCTATCTCTCCATGCCGTAATCATGACTTAAGATCGAATACAGCATACACCAACTACAGCATCATCCCAAGATCGACAGTCTCCCGCTCTGAGCCAGTTTCTCATCTCTTGGCGGATGTTGTACTCAACTCTCTACATTCCCACAATTACAAGTAATCCAATGAACAGAGTCTGAGCTGCCGTCGCGCCTCCCTCCAAATCTACCGGCTCCAAGTACTCCTCCAAATTCGCTCGATCATAGCCTGCAAGTGCATCTCCAACCTCGCTCGATCACGGCCTCCCAGTGCATCTCCAAACTCACTTGATCATGGCCTCCAAGTGCATCACTGAGTTCACTCCATCTCGGCCTCCAAGTTCACCTCCGAACTCGCTCGATCACGGCATCCCAGTGCATCTCCAACCTCACTCGATCTTGGTCCCCCAGGGCATCTCCAAACTCAATTGATTACGGCCTCCAAGTATATAGATACAGAGTGATGGTTGGTGTACAGAGATACAGGGGTAACAGAGGTGGAATGAGCGACGCAGAGTATATATTCAGGAGACCCTGGGGTAGACAGACAGCATCTCATCTTCATCTCATCTTGTCATACAACAAAAATACACATTCTATCTTTCCCAACTCTTGGTCTCACTCGCTCTTTCCGAGATTTCGTGGAACCTCATGGCCGGGTAGTGTCATAGCTTGTCACCTTCCTACCCGCCTCGAGCATGATGTAGAAGGAACACGAGGAGAGATTTCCAAAGCGTCACCCATTGCAATGCAATCTCCATACAAGCGTGTACCCAATGAACCCATTCCGACGTATGGTCACTGGTGGCCACAACGCCAGAGTGTTTCTTCAAAATAGGAGACCGACCGAGGGAGATGAAATGGTGAAAAGTCCATCGGAGGGCGATATGAAACGCGACGTGTGGTGTTGACGCTGGGCGCGGAGTAATCTACCACTGGGGTGTCTCTCATGGCTCTGATGGAGAGAGTCCACTGTGATGCAGCCATTCCGCCCAGACGGAAATGTTTTTTGCTGATGGAAGTACTTTATTAAGTTGACACGATTACTCCCACAAAGTCCTTGTCCAAACTAACTGATTGGAGGCTTTTAAGTACATAGTTCAGGTTACCCCATTACAGCTCCCGAATGTATCTCCAAGATCCCTTAAGCATGCCCTCAAAGTGTATTTTGATTTTCACTTGCCTATCATCTCCAGGTATACCTCCAATTATTCATAATCTTAGCCTGTAGCCAGTCCACCAGATAATGTGCAGACTGATACAGGTATACATCAGCAAAAACTGAATTTCCTTCATCAAATTTATTTAGTTTATAGTACCCACAAACTCAAAAAAATGAAATCAAGGTTTCCCTGAAATTGGGGATTGCTGTACCATTCCTGAGTCTGCTTTGATTTGTCGCGTTGCTGTTTTCAAGTGTCATGACCAGTTGACCCACTCTTGTGAATGTGACAATGAGCACTTGACGAACAGTTCACACTTCCTCTGGCAGTATCACAACTCTTCTCTCTGCCTACTCCTAGGTTGCTCAATTCGATTTGTGCTTGCCATCATGATAGTAGTCGCTCTGTACCTTTATTGAAGCGTGTAGTTCTTGGTTTGAAAGATCCCTCATGACTTAATTTAACCAATGACAGTTAATATGCAGATGTGGTTTATGATATTGAATTTGTTGATACAAGATCATTTAGTAGCTTGTAGTTGTTTGACCGGCACGGGAGGGTTATGCATTATCACTAATATGATGTCATGCATTTGATATCTGACTTCAGTAAACCATCAGTTCCATTCCATTTAGTACTATTATGATATATTGAAGAAACCTAGAATGAAATTGCGCACAAAGGAAATCATAAATCCGATCACTGACACCATTCTTAACCTCCAAGCAACATCGCTCCTGCTACAATTGTACTTCCATCGACTAATTCCATATTCTCAACACAGCTGATGTTGGTGATGTCCTTCCTGTTGCTGTGACTGCAGGGGACGGGCTGGCTGATGCAGTCAATGGCAGACCTGCCCATAGGCATAACAGCTGAGCATTATTTGCAAGTGTCATATGTTGCAACATAGCTGCTGGGATGATTGAAAGAATTGTCGGGCTGCTCTATCAGCTACGACAGGAAGTTATCAAGGAAGTCCTGATGAGAGCTGCCCTGATCATCGTAGGGTTGTGCCATTGCTGCATTCATGCGAGTTGAGTGGATCCTTCGGCAAATCATGCTACCGATATTATCTATCATTTTGCCTTGAACCTCTGGCAAGGAAGAATGAAAATCTGTGTCGAGATGATTAAATACATCTGTCCTTGCAGTATCAACTGTGTGATTAATATTTCTTGTATTGCACACATGATGTGCTCCACCTCCTGGACCAAACTCTGGCACGACCCTAAACTTCCCTAGTCTCCAGGCCGACAGACAATGGTGGATGGCCGTCGTGGTGACTGCAATCAATGTCGGCATGATTTGTTCAATCAATGATCCATCATGTACTCCCATTTGACGTATGCCATAGAAGTATGCCCGGTGAATAAAATCCACAATTTCAGTTGCAGCAAAACGATACCTGCATTCCTAAATTGATTGTGAAGACATTGATTGAACAAGAAGGGAACTTGGAACTTACCTCACAAACGTTTGTTGGGCATGTAAATCTGTCCTTGGCCAATAGCTAGGCCACCATTGTTCAGATCTCTGTTGGCGTCTTTGTTTGAAATCTACAAATAGTGTTGATTGATGTCATGCAGTGGGATACCATTGGGGAATGGAAGCAAGTAATCATGGCGAGAGCCTGTTGCACAACGTCAGTGATGAAAATAATCATTGAGATGATTCATTTACCATGGAAATGCAGGCATGTGGAGGGTCTGAGTCACTCTGGGCTGGATCAATTCTGGTGATTTCCTCATACCACCAACTATGAATCTGGGTGTTCTTCACCCCAGATGTGGCAAAGGGATTCACAAACATCGCAAAATTGATAGCTATAGGCTTTACACGTGCCATGGCCATCCCCGGAACACCAGCAAGAGATGGCTGGGTGTTGTATTCTGCGCTGATGATGAGGCCTGTCATGTCGGCAACAAAGGGCGTATATCACCACAGATTTCCACCTTGCCAAGCCACCAGTTGCTCACTGGTTTTGTGGGAATCCTTCCTCCAGTACATATATCTATTGGCAGGCGAATTCAACTATTTAAACTTTTTATCTAATTCCTTGTGGGATGGCAGCAGAGCAAGCTCTCTTTCTTCCTCCTCCTCCGAGTCAAGATAGACCACCCCCCCCTCTTGATATAGCGGTTGCCCCGACATAGGAGTCAATCGAGTTGCCGTCACTCATTTTTGAAGTGTTGACATACAAGACTCTTTTGATGACCACTTGCCAAAGACTCTGTTGGATGGTTGCTGGAGAGGCTCATTACCTGATTTAGAATTGTCATCTCCACTATCATTGTAACTCACAGGTATCATGCTGACATTGGCATCGAGATCCCGGTCGCTGATAGATTGTCTTCTTCAGCTGGTGCTATCCGGCGGAGGAGGTGGAGGTGGAGGAGTGTGGTGCCGTTATGTGATGATTTAAAAAGGCGGTGAGTGATAAGTACAAAAAGATTAAAGGAGAGACTGAAGGAAATATAAATCAATGTATAGTAGCTGAACGAAAATATTGTGTAAAGGAAGGAAAAGCTTTGATATGATGACAAGCATTGTCGAGATGCAACTTTGTATTCTGTCAATGATGGTAGGATTGTGGCTTGTCCCGCCACTTACGCTTGCAACTACTTGGATGGATGGGAACATGGAACTAAAAATGGCAGGTGATAAGCATCCCCCAGTGTTGTTGATTGGTTTCTTTGGAGGAAATTCATTATCGCAACGAGCTAAAAAGTATTTGCAATTCACTAAATGTTTGGGGTGTCTTCTGCTGGGCAAAGATAACAAACAACCAATTACATGTTAGCCACACACAAAGTCCTATCGCTGCCACATTGCCTTTCCCAAAAACAAGCATCGCAATGTTTACTCCCAACAATGTGGACTATTAACACAGCCCTTCATGCATGAATGTGACCGATCTACTAATAAAATAAACAATCCACTAAAATGATACCCAAAACCTCTCCAAAAAGCGACAAATCATCACCCATCTGTCCACCCTCCAAAGTGCCCAAAATATACCCACCAATAATGCGACTCCTTGAACATCTGTCCAGCCAGTACATTACATTCTCACAATGACTAATTTACAGCTGGGCAGCTGGTTGTACGCTTCCAATTGGCCAAAGAGCCCACAGTGGGATGATTTGCAATGTGATTGTGCTTGCATTGACCAGCTACTTCCTCATCAGTAACAGCAATTTACTCGGAATCAGCAAAGAGACCAAGAGCACACATTTGGATGACTTCCAGGTATCGCTGCTACCAGATCATCCTCCATGAAAGATTCCTTTTGAACTTTTGGAAACCTGTTTTTGTCGTCGGGAAGCCTCTTGGATTTGAGCAAGGCATTTCAGCATCAACATCAGATTTCTCCCTGATATGGTTGATCATATCCTCGGCTGGAGGTGGGAGGAGGTCATCCAGGGGAAAGTAGCTGTGGCCACCACTCATAGGTGTCTGGGTGCCAGATATGCTGTGGGCTTGTTGGCTACGATAAACGACGTAAAACAGCGTTTACTTGTGTGATTTCTTTGCAGCCTGTACCCATCCAGCAGCAGGATTGTGAAGGAAGATTGCGGTAACATTAGGGGCGTGCAGACCACCATCTCCATTAGACTCCTCCCAGCAGCACCAAACCTCCTGGATTATCTTCAAGTGCTCCAGCAGACCGGCGATTGCAGTATTCATGATTGGCAAAATGGTCATATTGACGATTGATGCAACTATCTGAAGTATTGATTCAACATCTGGAGGCCAGTGCCCTGAGTCTGGCTCAGCATTGTTTTCACCCATCATCTTCCCAGCAACATTGGGATCCACATACGCTATGGTGGAGCAAACTGACTGGACAAGAAAATGGGTTGAGATGTTGCAATTCACCTTTATCGGCAAAGAAATGTGATCCAATGTTTCCTCCACATTGTCATCTGTATCCACACCCCATCAGGAAGAGTGAAAGAAGCGTTGGGGTGATGATATAGATACCAATGTGGACAAAGTTCATTGTCTTAGTCGGGGTTTCATCAATCCTGATCTTCCTTAGGAGAAAACCTACCTCCATGCACTCGTCCAGTGCTGCCTTGAGTTGTTGATAATTGAGGTTAGTCATGTCAGCGACATACTGATCCCACAGCGACCTTTTAGATGCCAGATCACTATTTTGAGTAAGACAATGATTGATCAAAAGCACACATGAAGTGTTGGAAACGGTTCTGGACCGTCACTTCGTGTCCAGGTCCGGGCCCAAGCCAAACCATTGCCAAATAGGCGGTCCAGGTCATCCATGAACCCGAGCTGTCCACTCGGGTATGACTCGATATTAAACTCTCCACCAGTCTGAATTGGGCAGGTTGTCAATAGGTCACCCTGCGGGTCCATCTGTAGATTCATATAAGGCTCTTGTATTTGCAGTTTGTTAATAGTGTCTTATCAAAATCGCGTTTTCAGCAACCAATAATGGGCTTTTGCATGTTGTGTAGTTTGCAATGTCGATTAATTCGGTATCTGTGTTTCACCTTTGATATATGGTATTTTTGCCTATCAAGGCGGTCAACAATGCAGCTATGTGCGCGAAGATCCGCGCGATGCCTTGATTACGAACTATGTAAGACCTGAAACTGTTTATGCTCCGTTGATACTCTTTTTGAGGATGCGGCAGGGAGCATATCACGGTTGTTTTTCCCAGTAAAGGCTGCCAATATCTGATAAACAGATGTCTGCAACCAATCAGAACATGAATTACCCAAGATGCGCAGCTTGAAATTGTTGACGCACATTCTACGAATGGGGCGGTCACCGTGTCGCAATCTCTTTCGCCCATGGAGGCTGCCAATATGGCCGTTATGAATAACAACGACAAAGTCACTGGTGAATTACTGTACTTACAAGACCACAAATTGTTGACGCTCCGTTGAAGCTCATTTCAATGTATCATCCATTCAACATCTGCTGCCGTCGAGAATTCTTTTCGTCACAATTTGACCTCATTAGTTGTCTTTCAGTCCGGTTGAGTCTCGGCCCTGTGGCAAAGCTGAGCGGCATAATATTCTTGCACTGTTCACTCTCACACGACTAAAAATGATGTATCTCGCGAAAAGATCCATTGCGCCTGCTATGTATCTGTTTATCAACCGATATCCACAAGCCGCTTCTCACCGTTTGCCCATAATACATCTCTAACTGAAACTCTTGGTCAAGCGACATAAAGAAGCTGGTGAACCATTGACGCATTCTGTCCAACGTTTTCTTCACTCCTATATTTCTCCTCATTTCTATTGCATTGACCGTCACCAACCCGTTTGGAGCCTGTCTCATTGACTTGTGCATTGGCCGAACCAGTCTGGGAACATTGGGCGTGGCACCCACATCCTGCTGCTCTGGGTATTCCGGATCCTCAATGCCATTGTTGTGCTCGAAATAGGATTCATTGTCTGCCGCAAAATCGTTATCGCTGTCATTGGGATTGTCCAAGTTGCCATTCCAGTTTAACCAATTTTCGGTGTCCAAAATACTTCTGGGTGCGCTATCCTGATCACTTTCAACTGGATGACGGATGATTCTCCGGATTTGGCCGACATTGAAGCTTTGAGTTCGTCCTTCAGAGAGGTCCTTTGCAGACAATGCTGGTGGCAAACGTAATCTTTCTGACAATTTGAATGCAGCCGCACCATCAGGTTGAGAGAGTGACCAGGATGCTTTGACAATCTCTTCAGTGTCCGAAATGTATCCAACGGCTGTCATCAGCTTCTTTTGAGTGCGAGATTCCTTCTGTGTAGCACGTAGGTTCTGGCTGCCCTGCCACATCTCCAAAAAGCCGTGGACCTTAGCCATTCAGTGCAATTTCCTTTCCTCCACCTCCATCTTCATTTCCGAGTCGTTTTCTTCATTCATCATATCCAATACAGGGTGATCGCCCACCAAGATTCTGTGATTGGCCCCAGCAAACTGCCTTACAACATCTTTTTCGCGAAGGGTCTCGCCTGTGGTTTTCGACTGCCTACAGCCAATAACATCTCGCCCTGGGGAAAAACTGGCCTCCACTCCGACAGCATGTCGTATGATAGACAATATGTTGTGTGCCACATTCGAGAGATCGGCATACTTTCAGTACGTTTCCTCTAGTTAGGGCCACCAGTCGCTTATATCTGGTATCCAAAATGTAGTACTAATCTCCATAGGGTCGGAGTGGTAATCATTGAGATTTGGATTAATTTGCCCCCAGTGCTTTGGTGCTTCAGGTGGAGAATTCGAAAAGAGCCTGGCGGCGGGTAATATGTGTGCTGCGTGATCGCTCTGTCCGGGTGTCGTCTCGGCCACATTGTTAGGCGTTCAATATTCTTCATCATTGCTGGACAAATCATATGGATCAAAGGATGATTGACAGAATCCAGAAGCAATTGCAGAGTAGACGAAGTTGCTGCTTGGTAAGGTTTCGAGTTAATTGACCGGCACACATTGATGTTTGGTACAGTATTCATTCTCCATGTAGTACAGACAGGCCTCTTGGTATTCGGTAGTAGAGGATGTCTCATCCTCAGGATTAATAGCCATTCCCTTGTCCCACTTTCTAAATGATCCCAACTTGCAGAAAGAATCGAGGATATGTGCAGAAATGAGCAGCATGCCCGTCGTTGGAGTCACCTCAGTGTAGTATTTGGACAGCTTATGTCGAGCTAACTTCACAGCGAAGAACAAGTCTTCCTTCCATTGTGTCTTCTTCCTAGCCCAACCTCACCTCACGCCATCCAGATGATCGAACATGGCATTGTACACTGTGATAACGAGATGCGATGTGACTGTATGCCTCTTCAACATCCACAGGGTCCGATATCGAAATGGCCTCAATACTTCCATGACATACTTCACAATGGTCCATGTATCTTGAGTTGTGAAAAGTGGCCGGTAACCACTATATTTTGGATTGTGGAGCCACTCCTGTGTGAATTCCTGTAATCGGTAGGCCCGCTCAGGCAACTCCAGTGTTGAGTTTCAACGTGTTTTCACATCCATAATCGAAAGTACTGCAATGCGGACATTGGCATTTTGACAGTCGATGAACTCATTTCGGCGAGCAGGTGTCAGCTTAATCAATACCGCAAGCATTCTCTGCTATATGAAGGTCAGTTTCAGGACTTTCAAAATATCATGACATACGTACTTTCTCAATTATCTTTGCTAAACCTGGTCTCATGGCCCACACCTCGTTGATTCTGGCATGGCCGCCTTTTCGAAGTCTTTGACTTGTTCCGATGTCTATGCTTTCATTCTCTCCCAATTGCTGATCGCGCTCATGGGCTTCCCAAGAATTGGTGTGGCCTTTTACACTGAGACTGCTCATGAGTGCACCCAATGCCAGCTGTATGATGTGCGCCATGCATGGTATATGGTTCCTCAATGCAGGCCACACGATTCAAGAGGCCTCAAGTGTTGATTGCAGCTCGAGTGTCATCAAGTAATTTGAGGAACCATTTTCAGTCCTAATATCAAGCAAACAGCCATCGGTAAGCTCAAAACGATCAAGCTCATCCTTCAAATGTATGGCTAGCCCTGCTCCAGTATGGTGGACCTAGACCTATCATCCTTAATTAGCTTTCGAAAGTGGAAACGAATAGGTGATCAACCTCATCGAAAGCGAGTTGAACTTCACGAAATGCTCAATATTGATCCCTCTAGTAAGCAATGACTAACGTTACGGCTACTTTGTTCTTTGATATCCATCCGTCCAAAGCTGAACCAATTTTATTTCGTGATGGCATCTGCTTCTCAATTGGATCCACAGTCAGTGCATATTCCCTCCGGCAAATGTTACTAAGGGCCATAGTGGACGGCAGCACTAGGTCATCACGTAATGCCTTGTATCACCATCGTAGCTCCAGATTCGATATAGCGTTCAAAGGAATGTGAGCCAAAACAAATCCTAACATGAGGTAGCGATACTACGTGTCTTGGTGAAATTCGGAAGTTTCAAAGTTCTGAGCTGCCAATTTGGAACGTTTTGTCTGGCATTTCGATCAATATGGAATAACCTGGATGTCCAATATGATTTGACTCTGTGAACATACTATTGTCATTACTCCACTTCCTTGCCTATTCAGGATGGTCAAATCTGTTTCATCGACCATCGAACTAGTCAATTCGGTGAACTCTCACTCTGTTAATTCGTCTAACTTTGCGATGTGAGCTTGTGCCAGCAAGTGTTTCCCATGGAGCTGGTCCTGTGTTCTGATGGATGGGGAAGAACTTGATGACAAACGATACGTATGATGCCAGGGCTGCCAGTCTCCTCAATTCCACAGTGTAAATAGAATCGCCACGAAGGCGCATGTCTAGAATTATTCCCGGCAATTGGCCACTTTAGGCCAACATTCATTGAAGCCCACCAAGCATTGAAGATGATTTGTAAAGTAAGGTTGCTCAAATGACGAATGAAGACATGTTCTTTGTTGGAAGAGATCATAACCTTGAACGAAGTGGTGTTCAAAGATGTTGAATCCGACATGGCGGTGAGAATTAGAAAGCGGGGTTATCCGACTCAAAAGACTTCAGAAAGGCAGGTTACAGTATAGCAGACCGCGGGTTCTTAAATACTGACTCTACAGCTACAAGCAACGAAATCAGATCAGTAAGACATTGCATGCATATTTGTGAAGTTGTATACAAGCGCAGATTGCAAAGACTGACCATGTAAAACAGGATTTAGGAACAGCACAATGCAGTTCATTGCTGTGTAGCATTCTGAGCCACCACAAAAATTGTTGACCCTCCGTGGGCGCTCAATATTAGGAGGCAGATGCGATATGGTCTCTAGCATTTTTGCCAATAAAGACTGCCGATAGGTTTATTGTGGGTTATCTGCGTTCTATTGCGGTTAGATCAGCCAAGATGGGAGATCAAAAATCATTCACGCTGCATTGACACTGCGTTGATGCTCCGTTGACGCTCATTTTGGGAGATGGTTACGATATTGTCGCAAGCATTTTGGCCTAGTATGGAAGCTGATTGTTCAACTATGGATTAATAAAGTTGCACAGCCCCTTGATTTTCCAAGATGCAAGGCCCAAAATCTTTGACGCTCCGTTGACACTGATTTTTAGAGCATAGTGATGATGTCGTTGAAAGCGTTTCTGCGTAGTCAGGCAGCCCACAGTTTGATTATGGCATGATGTCGCCACACAGCCCTTGCATTATCCAAGATGCAAGGCCAAAAATCGTTGACGCTCCGTTGACGCATATTTTTAGGACATAGTAGTGATGTTGTCGCAATGATTTACGCATAGAAAGATGGCCAATTGTATGGTTTGGACTAAATAACGCCGCTGAGCCGTTGGATTTTCCAAGATGCATGGCCAAAACTCATTCGTGCTGCGTTGACGCTCATTTTAAGGACATACTTGCGATGTTGTCACGACAATTTTTGCCCAGAAAGGCGGCCGATAGTTTGTTTATGGATTGATGTTGCCAAACAGCCCTGGCACTTTGTATGATGCAAGACCAAAAGTCGTTCACGCTCTGTTGGCGAACATTTTCAGGACATAGTAGTGATGTTGCCGTAACCACGTTTGCCTAGAAAGGCGGCCGATCGTTTGATCATCAGTCAATCTCACCACGCAGCCCTCCTGATTTTCCATGATACTATGGCAAAAATCGTTGACGCTCTGTTGACGTTCCGTTGACGCTCATTTTTAGGATGTGGCAACAATCGTGTCATTTTCCGTTTTCGCTACAACTCTGACCAATACATTCACTTTGGAAGGATGTGAGAATGCAGCCCATTGATTGCCAAATGTATAAGACTAAAAATCGTTGATGCTCACATTCATCACATCGAAACAGCCTTTGTACAGTCACTAATTGTATGCAACCATTCACACACACATTATTGGCATCCAATATTGCATTTGTATGTATTATCGTTTGCATCCAGGAGTTTTGTCACCTCTCAATTTCTGATCAACTGTGATCCACGCTATTTGAGTGAGAGATGACGTGGCCCTATCACATTCCCGTGCTTTTGGCCGGCAATTTGTGGCATGTAGATCATTTCACGAGTTTATGGAATATATAGCTCGACTTCCTCAACTTTCCTTAGCCAGCTCCTTCTCCTCATTTTCCATAACGTACCATAAGCAATTTCAAATATCTCAACCATGTGCATGAGGACTGTGCAGAGAGTTACGCAGTTGCATTCATGAATGAATGCGGCATGACTGTCATCGTTCAGACAGATTCGTCCTGAGCACTGACCTCTCTTACTATTACACCTATGACATCACTCACTTCAATTTGGTTAGTATATTTTGTCACTAATATAGCCTTTGCTTTGTCATTTGACAGTCACTTACAGATAGAAAGCAAACATGTTGGCCATTTTTCTGTGTGATTTGGATTCTTGAACTTTCACATGGTGCGTTTGACCCTTGCACATGCACAGACAAATTATCATGTCTCACAATTTGGTCACTGAAATCAAGAAAAAGCTGACATGTAGCAAAATTGGTAAACAAATTGCTATTTGCCAAGCTAGGACATCAAACATTACATTTTGCGTATCTATTCCTCCACTGATGCAGGAGGTGTCACCATGTCTTCATCCGGATTCGAAATCTATATTGCGATTAGCTGGAGGCTATATGCAGTGGTAAAAGCTTACTGGTTCAACAGGGTTCGCTTTCAGCAAAGGTGACGTATCGCGCTCTGCGGCAGGCTTAGGACCGGATATGCTCATGTTCGACTGAGACTTCACTGAACCTAGCCGAATATGACTACTTCCTGGTCGAGAAGTCCTTTGAGGCATTTGTGATATTCCGCGGACAATCTCAAGAGACTTCATAAGCTCTCCAAATTTTGTCTGTGCAGATGCCGCGGCATCATCATCCGTTTGCGGTTATACAACCGCAGGAACCCTCGATTCAGATGTGCCGTACTTCTTATCTCTAGAACGGATGTAGTCAGCTGCATCCTCCCATCCCAGTTCAGTCAATTCGTCAAGCTTTATCTGCTTCTGCCAAAACCTCTCCATGTGCTGCTGAACAGTTTTGGTGATTGTGCCCATCACCCAGCCAGGTTCGTCATCTTCGCTCAGCTTGCCCTGCTCTGTCTCTTCATCATCCTCATCGTCCCCATCCTCCTCATTGTCAGAACTTGCAAGATCACTCAAACTGTCTCCAATAGCAGCCATCATTACCTCAAAAGTCTTTTCAGGCTCACTGGTCATCAATCCCGCGATTTCAGCATGCTTCATATCTTCCTGCTCATGCTGAACCACTGCCTCTGAGTCTTCAACTCGCTTTCTTGCCCTAGCGGTGTCTCTCTCAACATAATCTTTAATCCATTTCTCATTCTCTTCATTGCTTAACAAGTGCGTTTCTCGTCGTTTCTCCACCGCAAGCTTCTTTTTTGATTTCAAGCTGCGCTATGCCCCAAGGGTTCGGACTCTTTCTGCTTCCAAGCTGCACTGGCCTTCGTTTGCTTGGTGATGTTGTTGGGTAGACAGCTGTGTCAATTTGCTGTATCTGCCCACCGGAAGTGGCGAAAAGTTCTTTTTTGGAGCTTTGACAGTTGTCATTCATGTTGACTTTGTTGTTAGGCGAGATGATGGATGTTGCAAGATATGGACAATATAGAGGCAAGATGCATCTTTTATGTCAAGGTTAGTACATTTCCTCATCTAGAACAAAGCAACTCCTCCCTTGTGACTGTCAATCAATCGGGAATAGTTAGGATAACTGTGCAACATGACTTGATTGTTAGCGTCAGTTTCAAGTATTATCCCGGGGATTCTTTGAGACAAACATCAGCAGACATCCTTTCCCTCCAAAAATATCCTACATATGGCTAACAATCATGCGATTTCAGCTGTCGTACATCGCCATATATCCCAGTTAATAAATAAACAACAATGGACCGACATATTGCACATTTCGGGGCTGTGGGAAACCCCTGCAACTTGTAGCTATACGCAGCAGAATTCATCTTGAGTATAACGAACATGTTGGCAGCTAATTATTCCATTCTGACATGATGCTAAGTATATAATCCTCAGGACTTCCCACTTCTTTTTGTTATCATCTTCCTCCCCTATTCCACACCGGCAAATCATGGATACACTATCACCTCAGCCAGGTCTGAGCGGATCTGAATCCAGTCGATTGGCAGGCGCTTCGTCAATTACGTCACTTATCGGCACACAGCAAGAACTCAGACACCAGTTATTCCACGGCGACGCTGCCAATGCAGCCACCAAAAATATGACCCAGGATGAACATTTAAGAATTGTCTGTAAGACTGGAAGCAGCATGAATAAGAAGCAACATGCAGTTGGATGTGAGTATGTTCACACCGTGGTCAACGGCCATCAATGGACGTATACGATACAGCGGGTGTACACTGAGAGCTAGATGACCAATGTATCCCTGCCTGTAATGGGGAACCTCCAGGGTCGACCAAGGCATTCGGCTGCAAGGTTCGGGAAATTGAACACCATGTGGTTGTAAGCTCTGAGATGTTTGCTAACAAGTTTCCTGATAAGCATCCCCGAGAGTGGATGAAACAGGCCTTAATCGCCGTTGAGGAGGCTACGGAAGCATATATGGTCGAGGTAATGGCCGCATTTCAGTGTTTGAACCAGCAACAAATATCTGGTAGGTATTCAACATGTCTGCTACGATGGCAAGGCAAGGAGATCGTGTACAGCTGGGCCAGTCCGACATGGGCCTTGCCCTGAACGTGGCCAAAATGGCCAAACAAAGGTCTTCGCATGCCGCAATAGAGGAAGCGCAGTATCTGATGAAAAACCTCTCGCTGAGGACCGAGATGAGACGAAGTGGGGTGTTGAGTTTCTGGGGCATAACAAGGTGAAGGCTGCGATATAGAAAGACACCAGGCTATGCTTTGTCAAAACCACACGCCCAGATGCCTTCCTTGCCAACATGGCACCACAAAAACATCCGCTGACACGCTGGAGACGCAATGGTACAGGTGCACCTCCACCCAACCGACGCAGACAGCAGACTCCTGAGCCGACTCCAGAGCTGAGTCCACCTCTGCCGAAAACACCAGCCGCCTCAACCCGTAACACTTCCACAGCACAACATCTCGAAATCACCGATTTGCCGGCCGGATATGTGTATTGACATATATCTCTTCCCTGTGCTGAATGATTCAACCTTGATACATCTGCCCAGGATAGCGAGTACAATACAGATTTTGATCCAGATATGCTGCCTGATGAAGGAACATCCACTAGTTATTACACTATCTGCTGTGTGGTAATGCAGCGAACATTGATTTTGAAGACCAGAGCAGTCTATTGAGCGAACCTGGCAGAATTGACTAGCATTGATTGAATGGCATGGCATGTTGGAGATTATCATTATCCTGAATTCGCAGATACTGAAAAGTTTATTTTACAGGATATATCTATATGTATCATTAAAGAACAATGTAGTAATCAAGAAGAAAGTAAATGAAAACGCTCGAGAGGCTGCCAAATCAACGTGGATGATGGATTACGTCAAATCAAATGATTGGATATTGTTGATACAACAGTGGCAAAATGAGCGTCAACGGAGCATCAACAATCCTTGGTCATGTATCTTGGGTTATTATGTGGGCGATAGGTTGCCAATAGTCATAAACGAAGTATTGGCTGCCTTTATAGGCAAAAGAGAAAGTGACACACTCCCTGCCCCTTCATGAAAGTGAGCGTCAACGGAGCGTCAATGATTCTTGGTCATGTATCTTAGGTACATCAGCAAAATGTACATCGGTCCGGAAGCCACACGCAATCTTCCCAGACATGCCGGGCGACGTCACCAGTGCTTCTAAGTACTTCCAGGCGCTCCCAGACCCCCCTGGAGCTAAGCAAAGTGCTCTCAGACTCTACAAGAGCATACTCAGGATGCTCCATCGAGGAGAGTCAAATTTTGGAGCTCCTGCGGCCGCTGCGCAGATCTGCGGGAGACTTCGACACAAACTGAGACCGCTGCCCACCGCTGTGGGATACTTCGAGAGGGGCTGTGACCACAGCGCAGCTCTGCGGGAGACTTGATGCCATATTCTCACAACAGTGGTTCTTACATAACCACAAGGCATTGTGTCTTATGGTTAGGGGTCGTCTCCTAGCAGCGATAATGATACTTGAATTATGATACAAGATGCATACATATCCAGGATGTGCATAACACCTATGCATGTGAACGTTCAAGT
>Ga0307515_10003900_pt1 | contig 31134 bp, 36 predicted proteins | sample 17_EM_MG_FD_194513 | JGI IMG/M metagenome (GOLD analysis project Ga0307515, IMG submission 194513) | Populus trichocarpa ectomycorrhiza microbial communities from riparian zone in the Pacific Northwest, United States - 17_EM | ecosystem: Host-associated > Plants > Roots > Unclassified | place...
AACCCACTCCGTTGTGTGGATTCCTGTGCGCGCCCTCCTCCTGCGGTCTCGCTGGTGCTGGGACGCTCGCTCCGGGGTCAATTCGACGTCTAGAATCGACTGCCGCCGTCCGTTTTTCAATTGCTATCGTTGCTGTCGACTTATCGCGCTGTTTCTGTTTCGCCAAGACTTTTGTCGTTTTAATCCTGTCCCGTTGTCATCCCGTCGTTCACACTATATGTCTATCATACACAACATCTTTTAGTTCACTTGAGTGACTATCATAAAATACAATCATTATCCTACAGTCCCTACCCTGAATTACATTTGATACCATCATTCCACTGTTGTTCTATCGATGAGGGCATATCAAGATTCCCTGTCTGCACATTGTTGTCGCACAATGATCGCGGGAGGAGTTGCCATGGGAGCGTATTTACCGGTGGATAGATGGCATGCCTCACTAGCTATGGTCATGAGCTAGTTTTCACAGTCTCAACTGCGGCCATGCCAAGCGGAGTGCACATGCAACCGCCCCATTCTGGTGCACGTATTTGGTCCTCCCCTGCCGCATAAAGCAACTATCAAATCAATCTTTGACTCTTCCGGTGTCGCATCCGGTCCATGATGGGCTGTGTTTATTATCCTCTAATCGTTCGTATTCCTCACATATGAATGTGGCGGGGATTCCTACATCGTTCCATAACCTTTCAATTCCTCAATTTTGCAACAACGAACCCTAAAACGCGACAGCGAAATAAAGACCAAAGAAATATCAGGTCCTGTCATACTCTAGTAAGAGTGCATACAGTATGAATAAACAACAACAACAGACCAAAGAAATGAACCAACCCAATCTTCCGATCGCTCCGATAGCAAACCCTTAGAAGATGCTGACGCCATTAAAACCTCTTTAGATTCTGCGCCAACAGAACCCCACGATCTGGAAGCCGCCGCGCTGCAAATTTGCACCGGTAATGATATTTTCGAGGATACATACTGAAACCGGTTGAAACGGAGTGTAGGAGTGATTACAGGTGGTACAGTCGTAAGCACCACCGGTTTTCTCGGGATTCCTTTCGGAATATGTACAGCGACTACTCCCGGGACCACCACAGGATCCGGCCTGGATGGTATAGCGGAAATAATAGTAGCTGGTAGCTTTGGAGTAATGCCAGGAGCAGGGATAGCCGTTTCACCGCTGCGGTGGCAGATATTGGGATGGGAAGCAGGGTAGGGGCAGGTGTCGGTTTTGGTGCATTTGTTGGGGCGTCGGTTGTAAGGATGGTGGGTGCGGCGGCGTTGTGTCCTGTCACTGTGGCAGCCGCGGAGAGGGTTGGAGCGGCAATTTGTGGGGCGTTTGGGGCAAGCATGGGTGCGGGAATTGGGGCAGGCATTGGTGCGGGGGTGAGCATTGGTATTGGTGCAGGGGTGGGTGCGGGGATTGGTGCACCAATCGCTCGGAGTGGGACAGCAGGGGGGGTTCGCCAACAGGTGTGGGTGGAAATACGAGTGGAGGACAAGAGAGGGAAACAATGCAAGCTTAAAACTTTCTTCACATCACCCACAAATCCGCGTCAAACATCACCATTTTCCACTTACGAACGCAGCTCCGATGGGCTATCCAACCCACTTCCCCATCATCCTCATTACAAATAGCTGCTGCTCCCACTCTACCATCTTCCGGTCAGGACCCACCTGTCCACTATGTGGGAGTATTTGTATGCTGATGCTTCTCTTTTGCCCACTTTCCGCGTACCTTTTGGCTGCATCCGTTGCCTCTTGTATCGTCTTAGCTGCAGGATCCTCTCCAGGGCTTGGCCAAGGGCTTGATGGTATGCTTCGAAGCTAGTTGTGTAGTAGGGACAGAAGATAATCACAAACGAAGTTTACCTTTCAATCCGTTGCATGCCACAATGACTAACTGTGCGACGAAACCCCGGTATAGCATTTGAAGAACGCAACCTATTCCCAAGGTTCGGTGGGAGCTCAGAGTCCATACAATCCTTTGCGGAATTCTCTTCTACTAGTCATACACAGTTTGTTCCCATACAACATTGGCAAGAACATGAGCGAGAAAGCAAAAACGATTGTCTTGGACTCAATAGCGCACAGTATGTCAACAAAATCTTGGTTCCGCAGCTTTTGCCACTATAGGTAGTAATGGAAGGGTCTAATGCTGGTTTACATATCATTGAACGTGGTGCTAGTTACCATATATCGGCCTACACACGCAGGTGGAGACTAATAAATCAAATAACACGATTGGATTGGCATCCAATTCACCAGATATGAGTCCAAGGGAGAATGTATTGGTCTATGCGAAGTGCGCGCTTCAGGAAAGTAATGCGGACAGTATTCCCTAACGGCCACCAGGCACTTTACCAGCCGCAAACGGGCTGAATCTGGTGGGTGCTATAAAAGCCGTCAGCAGTCTGGCTTTACCTATAAGTGCCGGCGGTATATGTGACTTTCTGTGTATGCGGGTGGAATTTGCAAATGCCGGTGAATATTTACAAATGACTGCCATATATGGATGCCGCCTCTGTAAAAGTACTTGCTTATATTTTGTCGGCCCGGTAGAAAATGGCCGCCAAATCTTAATACGGTCCAGCAGCATGTCTGAATCTCGTAAACCGGCCAGACTTCTTTCAAGCCGCACCCGTTTAGCCGCTTGGGAACATGAGTATGGTTGAACCGTTGACAATCGGCTGACGCCGAGCCACATCAGCCTTTTGTCGATAGACTAGAGTACATTGCTTCAATAGCGAAAAAGTACAAGTATATATTAAACAACTCGCAAAAAGCCATTCAACCATTTCTCCAAATAAATTATATCCATGCAAAATATGTGAAATGCTTAGTTGTATTTTTCGTTTACTATGTACTTTGCAGTAGAGCTTGTGATACAGTACTCTCGTTCCCAGGTTTCTCGTCGCTCGCAAGCCTTGCCAGATGCTAAAAGAAGCTGCTGGATTTCGAGCCCAGTGATATAGTTCTATCACAATAAAAAACATGGAAAATAGTGAAAATACTTGTATTTGTGCAATATTTTGCACAAAAACTCTCCAAAAATCTATTTCAATTTGAATCACCAACCCAAATTGCCAACAACTTTCCTTTTGACCTTATACTTAATTTATTTTATCCTATTTGTTGTGTTTTTTTTTTGTTAGTCAAGGAATAAGGCTGGTGCGGCTCGGCGTCAGCCGATTGTCGACGGTTCAACCGTACCTGGGAACACTAAATGCGGAACCCTATACCAGTCGGGAGGAAGTCTTGGTTGTCGCGCAACGGTTGTGGGAGGGGTTGCCATGGGAGCGTATTTACCAGTAGATAGATGGTTTGCCTCACTAACTGCGGCCATTAGCCAGTTTTCACAGCCCCTGCCAAGCGGAATGCACATGCAACCACCAATCTCGCGCGAGTAACTGAGCCTCCCTTGCCGCAAATTGCAACGATCCGTTCAAGCTCAGACACCACGCCATTGTCGCATCGTATTGTCGGCGCGTTCCATTCCCTGTAAATAATCCGTATTCCCCACATAAAGGTCGCGAGATTCCCATATCGTTTGATAACGTTCAATTCCCGGATTTACAAAACCGAACCCTAAAGCGCGACTACGAAATAACGACCAAAAAAAGAATCAAGCTATGAATGCCAGCTCACAAAGCACACCTCAGATCGCCTCCGACGGCGAACTCTCAGAACATGCCATCACCATTAAAACCCCCCTACCCCCAGCGACAACCGAAAATTACGACCCCGAAGCCACCGCACAAACTCCCTCCGACAACGACACCGTCAAGGATACATACCAAAACCGGTTGAAACGGAGCGTAGACCTTATTAGGGGATGTACCGTCATCGGTACCTCAGGTTCTCTAGGTATACAATTCGGACTATGTACAGCCATGAACGAGACTACCGCAGTTAGCCTTACTGGCATAGCGGGAACTCTAGTAGCAGGTAGCATTGGAGGATTGGTAGGAGCAGTGGTAGGTGCTTTCACCGGTGCGGTGGCAGAAATAGCGATGGGAAGGAGGGTAGGGGCCGGGGTTGGTGTTGGTGTGTTTGTTGGGGCACTGGTTGTGGGGATTGTTGGTGTGGCGGGGTTGGGTACAGTGATGGTGCCTGCGGGGGAGAGTGTCGGGGTGGCAATTTGTGGGGCGGTTGGCGCGAGCGTGGGTGCGGGTGTTGCGGCTGGTGTTGCGGCGGGGTTGGGGGTGGGCATCGGTGCGGGGGTGGGTGCGGTGATTGGTGCACGGATAGGTGGGGGTGCAGGTGATTGTGGGGATGCAGGGGCAACGGGTGTGGGTGGTAGTAATACGGGTGCCGCTACGGTGTAGGACTAGCTAGGTACAATGCAAGTTTAAAATCGGATCACAGTAGGATCCAGACTTAGTCACGCCGGACCGACCCCTTGCCGCCTTAGCGTGGCCGATACCCCGCGAAAATTAACCGATCATATCCATTACTACAACCCAATAACCGATAAATACCGTTGCATCTCGCTTAAGAGTTTATTTGTTTGAATCATATCGTATTCGACCATTACTGATCATGACATATGCTATATTTCCACCACCTCCCCTCCAGATCCCAATTACTTCCTCAGGGTTTTCAGCCCCTTGGCAAAGTCGTGAAAGCCTCTCGCTTAAGAGTTGGTAGGCGGCTGCCCTAGGGTGCTCTCTTGAGCGCTTGCACATTATCTCCAGTGCACTAGAGTACCGTGTTTTTTTAATCTCTGTTGCAGCCTGGTATGACGATATGGCTTGTACCAGGATGCGGCGTGATAACGTGCGTAGGCATTCGCAAATGGGTAACCGTACATCTACAGTCCAGCGGCCTCGATCGATTGACACAATAAATCACCACATTTAACATTCTTGTGCACGCAGCTAACGAGTGATTATGATATGATCGGTAAGCCGGTGAGCATCAAGTGATCACTGCCATCAGCAAGTCTACGCCGCCGGTCAGGAACTGTTGACCGATGTAAAATCGGGCTAACTTGCTAAACGTTAGGCGGATGCAGCAAATTACCGTTTGCATCAAAACCGGAGTTGTGGCAAACCAGAATTGTAGGGGCTAAAGGAGGGACAAAGTGCGTGGGGGAAATAGTCCGCAACGGTGGTGACTTGCAAGAGATTCCGGTTCGAGTTGGAGAGAGATGGAAGGTGATGCTCGTTGGGAGGGAGGAGATAGAAGTGGTACCGGAGGAGTCTTAAGTCGGAGCCTGGAGAGGGAGATGTTTGGAGTGCTGATTTTGACGTAAGCTAGAAGAGGGGAGACAGAGATATGACTCTAGTGGAGGGAAACAAGGGGCTTTACCAGTTGAGGACCCTAAAATGGGAGGTTGCAACAGCCGAACGTATGGAGAATAGGGTTAGAGATGGATGACCGAGTTCCCGGAGCTGAGGTCTTGGAGAGTGCAAACAGGGAAGCTGATGTAGGCATCTTTATGACTCTAAATCTTGAGACACAGAATGCTAGACCGTTTGAGACTGGGGCAAAATTTGCTTAAATTAGACCCTTCAGGGCATGCAGTCTCCGTGAGATACAGGTTGAACTATGAGAAACAGTGGAAATCACATTATTTTGTGCTATTTTTCGTATTCAAGTTTATCATCAGCATCACAGTACCTCAGCCGCTTGTTTTCAGGCTTACCGCTGGCAGTTTCGGGGCTTGATACGGGGAACTCAACGCCCACCACCGGATGCACTCCTCCGGTAGCCGCCGAATGCGTATAAGTAGCTATATATTTCAGCCCCGGAAGGACCAGGCTGCAGAAATAATACCCGTGACAACCGCGATGCCACCCTAATTGACTGTAGCGCCTTGGACCTCAGGTGATGTCTGCTGATATCCGGTTGAGGCCGATTGGTAACCATATAAGGAAATGATACGGTTACTCGGCTATCGATGGTTAGGATACTGTAAGCAGCAAAAGATGACGGATGCTAGTGCGAAATTATAGCAGTGGCAGCGTAATGATGGTGAAATTGATTCGCCTCCGGAGATAGTGACGGTCCTTCTGCCCGCCAATCGCTACGAGGCCCGAAGTCGTCGTTCAACACAAGGGTGTCGCATCTTATTGTCGGGGGAGTTCCATTCCCTGTAAGTAATCTGTATTCCCGAACACATAAAGATCGCGAGATTCCCATATCGTTCGATAACGTTCAATTCCTAGATTTACAACACCGAAGCCCAAACAGCGACAGTGAAATAAAGACCAAAAAAATGAACCAACCTACAACTACTAGTTCGCAAGCCAACCCTCTTGGCGGTTTCTTTTGTTGTTGGGGAAGAGGACTCGCGACTTTGCTTTTGTTTCTTTATGTTACGGAAGAAGCGGGGAGGAAATATGTACGGGATATGCCATGGCCGCTAGCGGCCGAATGCAATATGATTACAAACAAACAAACAAGCCAACCCTCTAATCGCCACCAACAGCTCACCCCAAGACACCGTCTCGATTAAAACCCCCCTCTTAGCAGCGGCCCCCGAAAACCCCTCTCCGCAAACTCCCCCGTCAACGATATCGAAGCGGACACATACCGAAACCGGTTGAAAGGAAGCGTAGAAGCCATCGCAGGTGGTACCATCATCAGCACCACCGGTTTTCTCGGAATACCCTTCAGTGTGTGCACAGCCAATACACCCGGCACAACTACCGCCAGCCTTGACAGTGTAGCGGGAACTGTAGCAGCAGGTAGCTTTGGAGCAATAGTAGGAGCCGCGGTTGCCGTTCTCACCGAAGCGGTGATAGATATTGTGACGGGAAGCATGCGCAGGGTTAGGGTAGGGTTTGGAATTGGCGCGGTGGTTGGGGCGTCGGTGGTGGGGGTTGTGAGTGCGGCTGCGTTGTGTCCCGTCACCGTGACTGCCCTAGCTCGGGTCGGAGTTGTAATTGTTCAGACCTTTGGCACAAGCGTGGGTGCAGGTGTAGTTGCCGGCGTTGGGGCGCGGGTATGTTCTGGCATCGGTGCGGAGTTGGGTGCTGGGATTAGTTCACGAATTGCCGGGTGCAGGCGGTGGGACTATTGGCATTACTGCTAGGGCGAGTGCTAGGATGGGTACGGAGATTGGTGCACGAATTACTGGGGGTAAGAGTGGGACGGCGGGTGGGGCTTCGGAAACAGTGGCGGGTGGTAATGCGGGTGTCGCTGCGGTGGAGGACTAGTTACAGAGACAGAATGCTATGTTTATAAAGCGGTAATCGTGGTACCCGGATGAGATCCTAATCATGCTGGCAACAACGCCCCGCCATTGTCGTTCCCGATTTAGCACGACACTTCGCCAAATGTTAACCGAGCACTTCCCACTAAACACATCCAGTTGCCAGCCAACCGATAAATGACGTTGCACTTATGAGTACGTAGGCTGCTGACTTGAGACGACAGAATGGACTAACCGGAAGCAGTAGCATACCATCTCCACGTGCCCTGGAGTTCTTTGATGCATATATATACAAGGATCATCTGTTACGACCTGGTATGAGAATACGGCTGGGGTGATGCGTCTCGGATGAGTGCGGATGCATATGGGTGGCCGTGCGCCCACGATTCTTGTGGCCTCGATAGGTACACATAAAAAATGGTCAATCGTCACATTGAACACTCTTGTGCACGAACTAACAGGAGATCTTTCGTGATTGGTAAGCAGGTTAGCATCGAGTGATTTCCGTGATTGTGAAGTTTGTGCCGTTGGTCGGGAAGAGTTGAGTGATGTCAAACCGGGCTAACCCGCTAACTGTTAGGCGGATGCGGTAAATTGCTGTTTGAAATGAAACTGGAATTGTGGCCAGCCAGAACTTTAGGGGCCGAAGGAGATACAAAGTGCTTGGGGGAAACAGTACGCAATAGTAGATATGGAATGTAGTTTCTGTTCGAGTTAGAGAGAGATGGAACGTAATTCGTGTTGGGAGGGAGGAGACAGAAGTGATACTGGAGGAGTCACTAGTCGGAACCTGGAAAGGGTGAAATTAGGAACATCTTGACGTAAGCTAGATGAGGTAGGCGATGTAGCTCTTGAGGAGGGAAGCGAGGAGCTTTACAGGTTGAGGACTGAGATGGGAGGTTGACATGGCAGAACATACAGAGAGTCTGGTTAGAGGCGGATTGCCGGGTTCACGTGGCTGAGTGCTTGGTGCTGTCAAACGGGGAAACTGATGTCTGCGGATCGCCGGTAAAGGAGGCCGATTGGTGGACATTTAAGGAAATGATTCGGTAGCTCGGGCTATCATTGGTTAGGATGCTGTAAGCAGCAAAAGGTGGCGGATGCTCTCATGGAATTATAGCTGCGGCAATGTAATGATGGTGAAGTTGACTCGCCCCAGGGATAGAGACGGTCCGACTGCCCGCCCGTTGCTACAAGGCGCAACGCCGTTCAATCCAAGCTCTCAATGATATAGACCATAGCGTGTAGTCTTTGTCTCCCTAGGACCGCAACCCTGCCAGGGAGACTGAAGGCACCTGGCGAACTTCGCAGTACAATCAAGGGTAATCTCCAAAACACCGCTGCATCTGCAGGTTCAGCACACAACGGAGGAATTCATCTGCATGCGTGTATATCTGCAGCGCCTAAAAGACATCAGTGACAGCTACCGAGCTATTGCGGCTTCTGCCGGGGAAGTGATACTCCAATCACTCGTTCAATGTATTATCACTCGGTCATGGATACATCACTCGGTTACCTAATGGACGTTAGTTTGCATATCGAAGGTCTATAATACATAGGGTATATAGTACAAGATTTCTCATCCTCATAAATGATATTCCGGGATAGAAAGCCTTAGGGCGGACGAGCGGACTACTTCCATCCTACTCGCCTTAGCGGAGGTCAATGACTTGGTGCCTACTTCACTCTCAGTTATGCTCAGAGTGAAACCGATCTATTTAACGTCTTGACGACATCACTGTTCCAAGATTGATACATGCATCTACGCCCCTATCTTAAACCTCTCGTGTCTGTTCTCACAATTGTGGATTCCTTTTCCCCCCGGCAATTTCCGACCACCTACTTATACCCACACATGTAGTTGAGGGGGTGGTTTACTGTAGGGAGCTAGTAAGCCAATGTGGAGTAGGGTGGCTTCATTGCCCCTGTCTGGTGGGCATTTGACGTTGCGTCTCGGTGTTCCGCAACCTGCGGTGACTATTATACTTAGCAATCTAGTAGAGTAGAGAATTAACGTTGACCTCTATCTCACAAGAGTCAAGCACAATGGAGGGGATGGTAAAGGAAGGGGTTACAGAGGTCGCGGTCGTGCTACATGTTGCACAGAGGGGTAGATAGTGGTAGGCATGGTGTATACGAGAGTGGGGTGCCTTGATTTTATCTGCATTGTCGCTTCCAGAGCCATGAGTTAGGGAGAGATTTGCTACCGATGCTTACATTGGCCTCATATCTGTCGCCCCCGCCCCACAATACCCTCACAACCCCAATTACATTTCATAAGCAAACTTAGGTCGGTAGCGTGTCTCGATGTTCTGCAACCGTGGGGCTTCAGCCTGTGGTGACTATACGAAGCCTACTACCTGCATGTACCAGCTTGTCAGCCCCCGTTCGTCCGCAGGTGGTAAGCACGGGATAACGAAAGGAAAGGGAGTGAAACAATGCCACTTTACAGAGAACATAACTCTATGCTACTCCGCCTAGTTCCTTACTGAACGTAGCCGCTATGCGAGCTTTTGGGAAAGAATAGCTCTACAGAGTTCCAGGCGTGGCAGGCGTGGCAAGTGTGGTTGGTGTGGAAGCGTCAAGCGAGATCCCACCAAACAGCAGTGGGTGGGTGTGGGGATTGGTGCACGGATAGGTGGGGGGGCGGGTGTAGGACTAGACTGGGATGCAATGCAAGTGTAAAATAGGCTCTATTGCGGGATCCGGAGATTAAATCATGCCGCTAACAGTTCCCTTGCCGGAGTAGGGCGACTGACATCCCCCCAAAATTTAACCGAACACATCCCGGCAAATACAACCTAATAACTAGTCAACCGATGAAGATCGTTACATCTCGTTTAAGACTAGGTAGGCGACTCGCCTGAAGCTGGCTGGGAACAAGAGATATAGACTAGCCGGGAGCTGGCTAGTTGGGAGTAGACTAGGGCAAGCACTTGGGGGCACTGATATCATCTCCATATGCGCTACAGTACCATGTACTTTGTTGAATATATATATGTGGCTCGTCAGTTACGGCCTACAATGGGAAAATCGCTTGTACTCACCGGATTTTCAAGTCCCCGGACACATTTTGTTATTTAATCATACTGTATTCACTATGATAGTGCCTGATTCCCCTCAGTCCCTGGGTACGTCACTATAAGCGCCCTTTGTCACATCAATTTACAATGACTACTCATCTAACTACAATGAATGCGTATTACAGTCGAATGGTTACTACTGTGAATGGTTACTACTGTCACGGGCAGGGCGGAGACAACATCAGAGTTTAGGCAGGGTATTTATATCTTCGAATAGGATACAAGTGTCAGAGTCAGATCAATTATGCATCACCAGAATTAGATATCATTGGAAGCGTGATGGAGGCATAAAATCTGACAGATCCAACTTTGAATTACAACACTCGTGTACAAACTGCATAGGGCATGGATTATCTGCCTAGGACATGCTCATATTTCCTTCACAATGCAATTTCCCTTGGTCAGTTGAAACTAGTGCTTGTAGCATTACATGTCATCGCCCCTCTATATCACGAAAAAAATAGGTCATTTGCAGCGTGTACCTTTAATATTTTCCGTCAGGTCCTCGAACCGTTGTCTCCGCCCTGCGCGTGACAATAAATCAATACCAAGTGCCAGCTGCAGAAGCAGTGAATTTCAGGAGCTAATTCTCCACTACGCTACCATGAAAAAGCGCTAACGATTTAGGCTGCGAGGCATCACGGTATGCAATGAGATCTCGATATAATCTAATCTTATCGTAGCCATCTAATCCGTGACAAGGTTGTCCGGAGACTTGATAATCCGGCGAGAATGCATTTTAAGTACGTATATATACGCATACTGAGACCGTACATATACGGTCTATGTAGCCTGGATATATATAGAAAACCAAAAAATCAATGTATCGTCACATGTAGCATTCTCGTTGAAAGTGCCCTGCAGAGTTTGAGTTATCTACTGTACACAGCGAGAATACGAAGAGCATATCTAAGAAAGATACCATACTCAGAGTCGACTACCATACAGAGCCAATGTGATCCTGTCTTGGGCATCGCATTACACAGACGGGACGGACTATTGGGATCAATGGTTCGGGGCACTAGCGGAGGGTGCCAGATTTATGCAGCGGTGTTATTTGCCGAGATTGTTGAACCTAACCCATATTGTTGTCACGAACTAAAAATACTATCTCATTTTACTAAATGCTCCTGATGGGCTTTCTAGTGTTTCCAGAGGACACCTTACAGCAGCCAGGAGCTCCGAATACGTCGGTTGGGCGGCAGTGCGAAAGTACGCGGCCCTGTTGGCACTCCATGCTCTAGTCCACATAATCTGCGTTGTATCGAACCGTTCAGCCAAGAAGATGGCAGCAGTCGACTGGTTGAGTGAGAATCCTTGTAATTAGACCCTTGCCGTAGAAGATAAACTCTGCATCGATACCACCACCGGGTGTGACGTGACACTATTTCGCTCAAGTTCCGAGCAGAAGTTGTAAGTAATCTTAGATATTGTGATATCTCAACTATCGACGGTTGCCATACATATGCTCCAACTGAGAAGTACGCCGACTTTCTTGTCAGGGGTAGCATTAGTGATCTATGCTCGGGTTTGTTATTTGCTGACCAACTTCATGTAGTTATGCATCAAGCTGATCAGCGACAGAGTTATATTATCTTTTGCACACCATGTCATCGAACTTACCACTACGATATATACTACCACTACCCCCACCACCCCTACCACCACCCCTACAACTACCATTAGAATCACGCTGCTTACAGTGGTACTTGCACCTCATATTGGGCGGTGTGTTTTCTTAACTACCGGACTTCATACTGCGATATATGTATAAAGCAACACTGGCTTATTATTTCAATACAAATTTGTCAGAGTTTAGCTTTTTGTACCAAGCCCGTACTCCTCACTTTCCGTCACTTTTCCTACCAAAAATCGATAGCTTCCCGAAAGTAGCTCTTTGAAGTCCTGGTGTAAGTAATTGGTCATGGCTAGACTGGAAGGGATCCTATTAGGTGAGCGTTTGGTGTCTTTTGCTATCCGAGTTCTAAAGACTCCTTGTTATTGGACCCAAATGATTAGTCGGAGGTAAATAAATGTGTCTATTTATGTGATTAGCCACGGCAGATTTTACTGCAGGTACTGGGATGAAGGCTATGTGCAAGCGGTGGTGCGGCAATGAGATGCGGAGCTCACTGCTAAGAACTTTCCGAGGCGCCACCACCACACACTCGCGCACTATTGGTCATGGGAATATTCTGAGGACGTTTTTTCTGCGAAATGATTGCGGTCTATACCGACATCGTCCATCAGTCCATCAGTGCCCTTGCCGGTAGCATATCACCAGCCATACGAATGAGGAAAGGGTTCGCCCCATTTAGCCGGGTCATCTAGAAGGAAAGGAGATGTGGGTATTGTCATACTATAGATAGAGTGAATACAGTATGATTAAACGACAAACTAGCCTTGTGACACAGGGGAGAATGGCCCCCACTTTCAGCTGCGACCACAGATGGGTCGGATATTATGTCTCAGAGAAGGTAACGGAATTCAAGACGACTTTCAGGATTTATTCAACTAGTTGACGAAAGTCTCACTTTTGTTGCATGTGTACTTAGAACCTCTGTTGGATTTGGAAACATGGGAGTACGGCATTCCGCTGAGCTGAAGGTACGTAGTTGCCCGGATGGGGCTTAGCTGGTGGTGACCCGTTGAGTGCGCACATGCGGATGCATCAACCGAGCTCTTGTACATATACGAGCTCTGATACCCACGATAGATAGACAATCAATTATCACACAAAGTACCGTATGAAGGAACCAATCTGACGATGAAAACGATAACACAGTGTAGGAAGTGACTTTCATCCTATGAGGGTCGCTTAGAGAGCTGTTCGATTAGTTATTGTCTGCATGATCCATAAGTTTCGAGATCTAAATTTGATACATGTAACGCATGCAGGCAATGCCTGAAAGGAGACGCGGCTCCACATCAAGCCTTTATCTTGCAATTAAGCGAACTAGCTCTTACATCATGGCTATAAGTTGCTTGGTGGGAGTGTACCAGTCGAGGCGATAACTGACCGCATACCTTTACCGGCACACTACTATCATAACGATCAACATGCGTTTTGGTTACTCTTCGCTGTCAAGCCTGGCCACACGATCAAAAGGATCACCTTTCTCCCACTTTGTTTTTGCTTATTACCTTCTTGTACTACACGGTATCGCATCCTGTGGAATGGTTGCGCTTGTTATTTACTTCGTCGATGGATTAGTCGTCAACTACGATGGCCAGAGTTCAGGATACCGTATTGGATCATTAGAGGCGAGCGATGTCACCACGGCAATCTCTACTGCAGTGGTTATAATTCGACTGATAACGACTGCTTGGACAACTACAGTAGCCTGGAGATGTGCTTTCATCCTACTCGAGACCGATGGTGTTACTCTCTTACAGTTCAACCGCGTAGTCTCTTGGCGAATACTCTGGCCCGGGTGGATGGATTGGTCCCGAAATACCCGGCTAATTGGGGTGGTACTCCTCTTGTTGGCACCTTCAGCCTTCGTTGCACCAGTTCTTACCGGTGCCATTGGCTGGCAACATGTATCACGGCCTATCGGCAATCAGCAAGTCCCATATCATTGGTCGGACGCGTTACCCGATGCTTGGTTTTGGTATATATATTCTCCTGGCGATGTGAGACGGGCTTCAATGTTTGCAACAGGAAATGCTGCTTTCTCTCGGAACATCGGTACAGCGGAATGCCGCCATGTCATGACCTATTCTGGAGTAATGCCTGTCAACTCAACACTGGTTGGTGCCACTCTGCCATGCCTCGATATTCACAGTATCTCCTGGGATGCAAAATCTCAATTTTTGGATAACATCACGACTCAACTTCGAGTTGAACATAAATGGAAGTCTGATATGAGTCTTGGAGGAGAGGCACCTTTCACCACATATCATACCGGTAATGCTGCGCTGTTCGCACCGACCCTTTTGAAGGAACGTCCCGATTATAATGCTACTATTGATTGGAGCAACAAGTCAGCTCCACTCCCACAATCGACTGTCTTCTCTGGCGTAAAGAAGATCGCACTTCTCATTCGCCGAGCACGCGCAAACGGCTGTTCTCCAGTCGGCGGAAGCATATTCGGAAACGCCACCTCCTTGAATCGGCTCCAAAATGTCTATGCAGACTCCAGTTTGAACCATGTGTATGAGAATTGCTTCCTCATTGGGACCGTCAACTTTACTGCTGGAGTTATTCGGAACCAGTCCGCGACATATATCATGCCGAGAGTTATTGCCGCAGAACGAAAATCCGACATGCAATTAGAGCCAGACCCTTGGGTGGAAGAGGCTTTATACTTACTACCGGATGTTATGCCCAAAGTCTCCATTATGAATGTGAGCCTTTTTGCCACGTGGGATAACATAGACGGCTACGTCGCAGATCTTATCCGCCTATCCTATATGGCTACCTGGGATTCGTTAAATAGGAGATTCAACTACGCGCCGCACTTCTTGACGGCACATAGGAATGGACCTGGGCTTCAGGCAGTGGTTTCGGTACGTAGAGTCATTGCATGGCTGTTAGCCCAGTTTCTTCTTTCAATATCGGGCGTGGTATTGATGTATCTTCAACGGGGGTGTTCTCGCCCAGTTGTTATCGATCACAGCGCAGCAGCATTAATGGTGGATTCAAAACCAGTGCTAGATGCCTACGACAACTGTGCTCAATTGACCGGAATGTCATACGTAAAAAAAAAAGACTGCTCGGGCATGAAACTTCGACTTATTCCGGACGGTAAACGATTTGAGCTCAAGGTTGCAGGCAAGAATAAGTTACTGGATAACCAGGCAGAAGGTGCGATATCAATAGATCCCATTTGCCCATAAACCATAACATTCTAACAGCCCTCAGCAGGTGACGATTAATTGTTCCCGGCATGTCGTATTTCAGGATGAATCGTTGCATAGGTAACGGTTGTGCGGCAGAGTAAGCGTCACTGGAATTTTTGGGCGGGAATGGCATGATATAGGTTGCAAAAGCGGGAAGAAGTTTAAGTAAATACGCAGAATGTAAAAGTCTAAGGAATAAGTAGGACCTAAATATGCGGGAATATGTAATTTTGATCCAGGGTGTAATTCACAGTATTCGAAACGGCTGTCAAATCAAATCTCCGCGTAGGCTCGGCTATATTTTAAAAAGCCCACAGGCTGTTGTACTTAGGTGGTCAAAGAGTATTAACACAACTATGTAGTAACATACTACCAAGGTTCCTTAGCGACCCGGCCTCTATTTGAAAAGCCTCCGCCGCAAAAAGCCTGGCGGCCACCCACAGATCAGGCTGGCCCGGCCTCGATCTTGAAAGGCCTAGCTTCATGCACACCGTCCGGACCTGGTCGCTTAGGAACACTGCACGCTACTAAAATACTGTGAAGAGTTCAAAAGCATCTCTCAGGAAGAGATAATTCTCCTATGTCTTCTCAGCCTAAAAGTCTCAAACAATAAATTGTGTTGAGAGCAAAAGAGAACGGACGAAGAAGCTCAATTGTCTATTGATACAAGAAAAGAAAAACAACAGACTTATATACCAATGAAAAGACCGTACTCGGCGAAGCCGAGTTTGACAACCAGAGGACAATGCCGAGCATCAGTGCCGAGTCTAGGCCTCCTCAGCACGCGGGCAGGCGAGGCCCATGTAGGGCAGACTTTGAGTGCGGTCATCACGTGGTGTTAGGTTAGGGTTGAGCGGCGGAGCCGCATTCCCTTTACATGTGTACGTGTCAAATAGATGAATAGACAAGTCAATATACGCATCACCAATTTGGCAGCTGCACCATAAGTCGACGTACGCTTCCCTCTGCGCCAGGATCGGTCCAACAGCCCATGGGGGGATACAAGCTACCGGCCTCATGCCCGTAGCCATTGGCCGATGGGGGCTGTAAGCCCCCGAATGCTACTGAAGCCACTTTGCCAAATCTCATGCCAACAAATTGTAGTTAAAGGATGACATAATACTGGTTAGTAGTAATATAATTGTAGCGAGTATAAGAGAAGTAGTTGCCAAGAAAGTGGGTGTCAGTGCGTTTTAGCCGCCTAAGTATGGGTTTGTAGACTGGCTTGCAAATCTGATGATAGTCAGCGAACAATTATACTGTATAGGTAGCAAACGATGTCATTTTTAGTAGTTAGTAGACTGTTCAGTGCAGAATATGAAATTCAATTTTTAGTAGCAATATAAAATTTGGAGGGGCACAGGTAGTCACTCAGCCCGCAGGCGGGCGTGAAGATGTCAGCCGGCCCCGCCCTGCCAGTTTTGAACACTAGTTGTGAACATCAAGTGAAATGCTTCGACAACAATTCATTACTACCAGTGAAGCTGCATAGCTCGTCCGAAACTTATCTATATGCTGGTTTGATTGCTAACATGGCAAGTTGTAACGGAGTGGCGTAATATATATGCAAATCTATTGATCTTTAGCCAAGAATGCCTCCCATTCGCTTGCATGTATTCAGCTCTCCACTCATCCTCTTTTCCCAACCCCGAACAATTCTTGTGATCTTTACATCTCGACCCATTGTATAGTTAATGCACTCCTCAGTACGTACTGAACAGCATCCACCCTTTCTGCATGACGAGGTCGGCAACTGTTCCTTTGTGTCTTTATTATTATCTTTTGTATTGAGACGCTGAAGTACGTACTTCAGTTGACTCGGGGTTAGTCTGAAGGCCGTCGGGGATTAGACTGAAGGTTCTCGTGCGTCGGCTTCAACCCGACAAATTTCTCAATAATCTCAGGCTCAGATACTAAGGCCTAGATGTGATACCTTCCGGCTGTGGACCTGGCCCCTTTCATGTCCAGGATACGGTGCCCCTTGTCATATATATATATATGCCTATCTTACTCTCTCTTTGTACGGTAGACAATTCTACATTTTATCCATACCCGATTGCTCTGAACAACCTCTATAACTAACACGTCCAGTGTTTTCAACCGTCCCGTCCGACGGCCGTCATCCTCCGTCACCGGCCGACATCGGGAGGTTACTATTAATACATATACTGTAACTGTAGAGCGCGCGGTACAAGATATAAATAGGTTTATCTATATTTCTAGACTCTCAATCAGTAGTAAGCACTCAGGTTCGGATGGAGCAGATGTTGAAGGATCTTGCTTCAGTCAAGATAGTGGAGAAATGTACTTATTATAACTGAATATCTATTATGTATGATGACTCGCAAATCATCAATGCACGTCGGCCGTCCCTTCCGTCCGTCCCCGTCCGGCCTCAAAAAAGACGGCGCTGTTCCGTCCTAGCTCAGGACGGACGGGACGGTTGACAACGCTGAACACGTCTCAACGGGAAGTTCCGCTCTGCTGAGTAGCGGGAATTTATTTTTCTCTCTTTCGCTGTTATTTTTGTGTGCTACCGTTCATTTTGCTTTCGTTTGTCCAAGGGGAAGAATGGGAGAAGAGGGGAGCTCCCGCTAGCCGGCCATTTGGAGGGCGAGGGAGGGGAAGAGCACTGCTATACTCTAGGTGGTGTGAATGCAGTACAATTAAAACAAAAAAAATACCGTCTCAGCATTCTCTATCGCCCATTGCTCGGACTAAGTCACCAAACTGTTAGGATAATTCCTATGTACCATCCAGGAATCAAAGCTATTACTACAATGGCAGTGAAGGCAGGGTGTTGAAAGATTATTCTTGGCAGTAATTCAGCGCCGGTCTCTTACCTGTACCGTCTCACGGGTATCCCAGTGGAGACCGAATCACACCTTAGCACTCGGACGGATGGTGATTGGCAATGTATTGATAGCGTTTAAATTTCTGTTCATATTATACGAGAAGCTGGTCTATAATTGAATGATAAAATTTACTTACAAACACTTCCATCACGCGGAGCTTCTGACAAAACTGCTTACCATCTATTCGTTTGTTCCATATTTTCATTGTACTGTTATTCCAACAGTTTCGGAGTATTTTTTGGGACATGCGAGCTGAGCGGAGGTGCGGGTTCATCCCTGCTGCAGATCTCCCTAACGGCAGGGATCAAAGACAATGTGAATAGCAGAGCCCCAAAACTTGGATGCGGCTCAACACTTGTGAACATTTCGACATTATCCTGACGGAAAAGTACAGATGTTTGGTGTTGTCTATGGAGGTTACACAGGGAAGGAGAACGAGGAGCAGGAAGCGATTCAGCAAACACGTCTCACTTCATATTTGCAGTATTCTCACCATTGACCTGATTCCGCGGGGAGTATTAGACAATGCAGGTAGCGCAACGTCAGCTCCCAAGGTTTCCATCTTTTCAAAATTGACGTCGAGTTAATACAGTGGGGCATGCAGGCAAGTACTAGGGCGGGAATGAGGGTTATAGAGATTATATGCATAGAGTGAACTAATGTGATGTAGTGTAGAAGTATACCTAGCACTATAGAGTGGTTGGGGTGGGGTAAGGATGTGGCTGGTATTCATGGTGAGGAAGAGAAACAATGCGGGTGCAACAGGCAGCGGCCGATGGTGCGGTTCGCGCGTTGAGTGACTCCACCCATCAGCAAACGTCGCAGACACTCCTAGGGCGGGCCGAGTGCCGACTACACACATTTCGTAGCCCTCACAACCTTGGCAATAGTATGGACTGCTATTGCCGGGCATGAGCGGATACAACTAGGGTCCGGATTGGGAATTAGTCGGCCCCAGCAGAGGTTGCCACGTGTTGCTACGAGTTTTCCTTCCCAAAATGACTCCTTTTGTCAAGGATATGATCTAAGACTGTTAACAGCCAATTGATGAGCTATCACGCGGGGGGATTAATCACGAGCCGTCACTCGCATGACACACGAATCACTCGGTTTAATGAGGTGTTACGATATATAGGGGAGAATCGTGTGCATAGGCTATATTATAGAGAAAATAGAAGGAGAAAGACTCGAGATATATAGTGCAAGAGAGTGGAGACTACTCGAGTATTGCGCGGTCTTGTGCCAATTTTGCCACCGGATATGCGACTGGTCTGCCTGAGTCCGACAAACCCAAGCCTAGACAATCCTAGTCCGGAGTAATCTACCCCTCGCCTACCCGAGAGAACCCTGCTGACAGCTAGTGAATCTTTCCGCGGATTCCTGCACTGGGAAGCTAGGATTGGTGGCTAACTGGAGCCCTGTAGCATAATCTGACAGCCGGCGAGTTTATTAAGATGCGTTATACCGTAGCTAACATAAACTCGATTGCTTGGCCTGATGGCAGGTGGGTCTCCACCGACACTCAATACTTGGATGCAAGATCTGCGGGAACCTGCGAACGATTGCTTGACATGACAGCTCTGCAACTATCCTGCGTTGCTATGATACGCGGCTAATCTTTCGACTACATACGCTGTACGTTTCAATGCCCCGGTAATGTCATTATCGCTAACTTCCACTCGATTACGCTATGATGGACATTCCTTGAACCCCAGCTATCCCTGTGCGTTGCATAACATGTGAGTTTACTAGGCAGGAAATACCCATGTCGCCTAGTGTCATGCTAGGCTTATAACTTGCGGGTCAGGCTACAAGAGCTTGAGAGAGTGCTCCACGTCTTCGATAATTCTTAGCTGATTTATCTAGAGCGAACCAAATACATTGCCGCTAGAGCAAAAATATCATCAGAAGAGGATCTTCATTTTCTGTGAACAGCATTCGTAAGCTTAACTATTAGTTACAGATATCGGGAGGAATCGTCGAGGTTAGTACATTTGAGAGGCAAGGTATTTGAAACGAAAGATGTGGCCGTAGAGCTTAAGTCCTAGGCAAGTGACATCTAATCACGATACCCCCCAATACATGTCAGTATCACTCAAACCTAAGATCTTTTTGCTCGCCTGCTACGACATTACCGGATGTGGCATATTTCAGCCCCTCTCCGGTTGAAATATACGTTCCACATGGTACCAATGCTTTGGAATTTGGTGGCGCAATCCATGAAGCCGGGTTACTAAGGCAGGGATAAGGATCATCCCAAGCAGCCTCGCACTTAACTACTCCACATCGCTTCGCCGCCTAACCCAGTATGGACAACGTCATCAGTCAACCAACTGAGCGGATGCTAAATAATGACGCGACAGAATACCCGACGTCCGTATCTGCCGTGACTGAGGCAACGGCACCCACTGAGAGTCTCCACCAGCATCTCCATAGTCATGGTGGCGAGTCGACCCCGCCAGCAACACAGGCGCATCTGCAGTCAATAGCAACTCCGAATGTTCCCCAACCGACTTCCGATGATCTTGAGCATTCGACAAACTCCATCCACCAGACAGCGGCCTCTGCTACGGTTCGCGCATTGAACCAGTCCACCCCTGGGCAAGCTCCGACTACGCAGGCGGATACACACGATACATCGAGTCTGCAGCCGAGAGTAGCAACTTCGATCGGCATTCCATCAGTTTCGCTTGCTGCTATACAGTTCGCTGACATCCTTCACCCGGCTTTGCCCCCTGCCATGGTTGACTTGTTGAGCGACTTTACTCCTCAGCATGCATCGCAAATCCCCCCGGCGGTGCGGCGTGGGCCAAATGCCGACGACATACTCCTCGGGACATCCGCAAATACCTCGGCTGCGGTATCGACTGCTATCAGTAGCCTTCACATTAGCGAAGCAGCACCACAAATGCCTGCGCAAGAAACAACTAGTGCGCTACTGCCGATCACTCCAAATGACCCTTTATCCCCACATCCACCAGCTAGCGTGCCCGAAAGCCCAAATCACCCCCCAACTGCAGCAACTACATTTTCCCCGCAGACACCGGGAGATACTCGAGACCCCGTGTCCTCCTTCTCACCTCCCTCATTCCCGGTGCCCATCCCTAATACTTCACCATCTACTCCGGTGCCAGAAACTCTAAACGATCCCCTCTCTACTGGAGTCCCTGGAAACCCTAGGCTATCTACAACGACAACCGTTACATTCTCCCTACCGACTTCGGAAGATACTCCAGACCGCGCATCCACTTTCGCTACTGTCACGCCCCAGCTGACCCCCGCTAACCTGCCACTACCTGCCCCGGCTCCAGCTCCGTCTCCGGCCACTACCAACAGTCTCAATCAGAAGCAGCCGCGCGACAAAATTCTTGGCGAAACAGAAACAGCGCATTAAGTCGACAACAACGATACCAATTGGAAAACGGATGGCGGCAATCGATTTTGGATGTCGAATTGACCCCGGAGCGAGCTTCCCAGCACCTTATGGACAGCCGGAGGAGGGCGCGCACAAGAATCCACGCAATTGAGTGGATTGATGCGAAGTATTAGCAAAAAACGCAATTGACCCGATGCGTCGGCCAACGAGCAAGCGGCAACGAGGACTACCCTGGCCGAGCTGTGCCTCACAGACGGGATGACCGAGGTCAGAGTGAGCTGAAGGAGATGTCTGGACAAGGGAGAAGTGGCAGACGGGAGGAACGACGCGCCGATGGATATGGCGATGGAGATGGCAACAGGCGTGACATTCATCGCGGTGGAGACTGCGGGTGAAGCCACACTTGAGCGGATGGAAAGAAACGAGAACAGAAAGCGGAGAAGGAGTGACGTCCTGGTGACCACCTGGGCCCTCGGGGACTGGAGGAGCTGCATGGAGCGAGCGGCTCAGAACCAAGCCCGCGAACTTGCACAGCTCCACCGAACCATCTCAAAGATGGAAAACATGCTGGAGACACAGAGTGCACTGCAGGAGGCGTAGTGGAGAGGGATGAAAAGGTGGTTGGAGGAAAATGAGGAAAAGCGGGATACGTACCACACGAATGACGTACGGTTGGGCAAGGGCATCACGGTCAAGGTTGCAAGAGTAGTGGCTGCTACAGAGCGGAACCAGAGAGAGAGATGGAAAGCGGACACCGAGGGTGTCCAGCCCAGACCCAGCCCCAACAACAGGCTTGAGCATGGCAGAAAGACGCCTTATCCTAAGGAGAGATGACAGTGTACGAGTTGCCAATTAGATGGTCCAAGAAATTGCGTCAGCAATCAACAAAGCGCTTGTCCACCAGCAAGCCCAGGCCATCATTAGAATGACAAAAACAACGAGAAATGGGAAGGGAGCAATCACGGCAATCACACACCAGAATGCGACAGCCGAGATAGCTCTGCAGAACTGCGACATCATGATTACAGCAGTGCGGAGTGCCGTGAAAGGAGTCATGGATGTTGAAGAGAATGCGATCTGTGAAAGGCTAAAGATCCACACAGTATGTCATGTACAGTACATGGAAAAAAGTTCAGAAGGCCTGCAGAAGATGCGCAAGGAATTCGAAGTGGAGAGCAAAGCCATAGCAATTTTCACCCAGGTATGATAGATGGTGAACCCCCGCCCCATCCGGGAGAGGAAGAAGAACCAAGAAATCATGATGTCATTGGCAGTTTCGGTCATACAGGGAAGCAAGGGGGCACCGAGTGTATTCAGAATAGATATCAAGGTCCCGTGAGTGTGGTACGGAGTGGAGGAGTTCACGAACGTGGGCCCTGACAGCTGGTGTGACATCTGCTGTGGATTGGGCCACACAGAATACAAGTGCAGCAACAAGCCCAAGTGTAGCTACTGCTCAGGCAATCACCGGACGATTGACCACAAACCTGACGTATTGTGGTGTACAGCGAAGCAAGGATCACTGTGCAGCCACATGCTGGAGAGGTACCCCAATTGCAACAGAAAGTATAGTGCGTTCGGCCGCAGGTGTGCCCAGAAGACAAAGCCCTCCATAGCGGCACAGCAGAGTTGTAAGAGGGGAACAGGAGGATGGGCTCCCACGAGTAGTGTTAGCAATGTGTCAGGGAAACTTCCCAGCGGTCCAGGTTTGGACTGCAAAATCGGGCACATTCGGTTCCAGACCCCTCAAAAATCCAGCGTTGCTGCCATGTGTGAGCCCAAACCCGGACTTGTACCTATCAACCCGCGGGTTGTGACGGGTTTGGCTGGACCCGTCGGTTCAAATGTCCGGTTTTACTATTCGGATTTCAAAATTTATTGCCGCAATCGGACAGGCAACTGTTAAATATATAATAGTAGCATTGGTATATAGCTAACGGTGTTGGATGTATCAGCTGCCGTAATGAGCAATACACACAGCGATACACCCACTACTACATCCCGAAAATGAGCTTCAACAGAGTGGTAAAGATTGTTGGGCGTATATCTTGGGTAATCTGTATGGCCATAGGTTGCACGTAGGGAGAAAGATAGTATTGGCCACCTTTTTACCCAATTGAGATAGCTACACGCTCCCTACCCCAGCTTGAAAATGAGCGTCAATGGAACGTCAACGATTTTTGCTCTTGCTTCTTCAGTAATATCAGTGGCACTTGACCACACGCATCACAAAACAAAGATATGGTCGCCTTGAGCGGGAAATATGAACTGGACATTTCCACCGCATCCTCCTGGACAGTCACAATTTATTTCATTTACAAAGCTACCACCAAGTGTTCTTGAGCCTTTTGAACTACAAAACCAGTCCAAACAACGTATATAGGCAACAATGACCACTTTGCGATGGGATAAACCATGATACAAGGCCAACAATCATTGACGCTCCATTGACGCTCATTTTCATGATGATGCAGGTAGCATGTCACTTCCTCTGTGTCCTATACAGGTGGTCAAGACTATGTTTATGACTGTCTGGAACCAGTTGCCAACAAGATTACCCAAGATACACAACTGATAAGGGTTAATGCTCTGGTGACACCCATTTTCAAGATGGTGGCAGGACGGTTCATTACCCTGTTTTGCCTATGAAGGTGGCCAGGAATTGCTTTTTGACATTTAACAATCTCTCGGTGAGCTGATGACGCAGGACTCAAGACTGACAATCATCGACCAGTCGTTGACACTGATTCCAAAGTATGTTAATGTCACTTTCTGCTGTCTTCAATAGTAGCAGAAGTAATGATTTGAACGCAGTTGATGCCTTTCTGTCCGATTCATCATCCACCAGATGCTAAAGCCGAGCGTAGAAATAGTCCTCCAATGGTCTCTCTCATTCTACCAAAATTGATACATCTGTTTGAATACATTATTTCGCCAGCTATTGATGTCTTTATGAACAAATATCCTGATGTGACTGCTCACTATTCTCCGGTAATATATCTCTATGTGAATATCTCTGTGAAGCAATATATAGAACCTGGTGAAATCATATTGATCAAATCAGTCCTACTTTTCTTGTGTCCCATAATCCTGTTTGTTTCCGTTGCACTGACAGTCCCAAATCCATTTTCAGACGGTTTCATTGACTTCCGTATAGGCTGAGTCAATCCAGCAACTTTCAGCTTGGAACTCATAGTGCGATGCTTGGAGAATTCGGAAGCCTGTATGCCACAGCTCGTCTCTTTGTTGGATTCATTGTCTGCCTCACAGTCGTCATCGCTCTCATTTGAATTGCCCAAATCACTATTCCAATCAAGATGATTTTTGGTAACGGATATGCTTGCAGGTGCGCTAACCACATCACATTTGGATGGATGTCAGTTGAAACTTATCATTCGGCAGACGTATAATACTTGAGTTCATCCTCCCTGGCAGTTCTTTGCGGACAAAGATGCTGGTAAATTTCATCTATCTGACAATTTAGTTGCCGCTGCACCATCATGTTCATTGGCAAAAAACATTTCCGTCTGGGCGGAGTGGCTGAGTGCGAGTGTCCGAGCACCCTCAGAGCCATCAGAGACACCCTGGTGGTGGATTAACCTGTGCCCAGTGGCTACACCACGTGGCGTGTTGCAGATGTCCCTCGAAGTGCAGTTTCGCCATTTTTTCTCGCTCTGATGTTCTCCTATTGCAACTGAATACTAGGGCATTGTGGCCAACTGTGACCATACATTGGAATCGGTCCATTGGGTATACACTTGCATTGAGATTGCAATGGAATTGGTGACGCTGTGAAAATCTCTCTTTGCGTACCTTCCTCCTGCTCACAAAATGCAATTCTCTGTTTACTACTTATAGACATCATTCCAAGGTGCCAGATCTATGTGGCTATTGACAATCCATTGCTCCTTCCTGCTGTCATCTGACCTACTACTAGTAGCTCTTTTGGGAACTACATTGGGGTAGCCGAGATTGTTTCCCACCTTGAAATGTTGCAAAGCAATGCCTGCCAGAGGGTTTTTCACATGTACAAATTTTGAGACAGGATCCAAGATACCCGAGTTTTCAGGTATTGTAGTCAGTGCGAGGGATACACCGTACTCACCCAAAGCTCCATTCTCGATTAGGAGATTGATTTCGAATTGTCATTGCAGTTGCCATGGGAGAGGCCCATTCCGCAAGCTATAACACCTCCCCGGGCGTTGCTTTACCCACACCTATTTGTTCCATCGATTCCCGCTGCGCTATCTCTGGAATCCTGTGCATTCACACATGTGAGCTATGCATTCACCATCCAAACCCTCAACTTGAACCATAATATGATGGTAAACACAGGGCTCCATTGAGTTTAGTTGTTCATCCAATATATAGGTCTTGTTACGACTCTTATGCTTGACAAACTACTGCGGGCCGCTGTATGTTGCCATGTGGTGCATTGCCTCTGGCGTACTGTCGAGTGATTATGATGCTCAGAAGTCTTTGATCATAGCATCATGATGTGTTGCATCATGGCTGTTTTGGAGTCCCATGAATTCGGGCGGATCATGTGACTGGGAGCTTAAGGGGGCAGCCAGATCAGCACCGGAAGGGAGGACTTTGCAGGCGGCAGCGCTGTTTTCCCAACACTGAGCATGGGCTTGGAGATTGAGCTCTCTGACTATGAAACAGAGTATGCAACACTGGATGATCAGTACGTGTGGCAGGTAGTTGAGATTGTGCTTGGAGGCTTTCTCACCATCCATGAGGTTTGTTTAATGTGCTTCTTGATGTCGCTCAGGAGACTAGTGAAGGAAGGATCCGTATCAACGAATCTGTTCCACCCAATGCAACATCATGTCGATCCTTGGACAGTTCAAGACGGCATCCAACTCCTTGGAAACATCTTTCTCAAGAATGATACATTCCCACCAGGTGTTCAACTCACGCTGTGTCATGGATGGTGTCCAAGTTTCGGCATTTGTTTCGTCATCTACCTTTCGCTTCTTCACAAGTTCAATTCTCAGAGCATTGGCTTTTGCTTTTGCCTGTTTGCCAGCTTGCCAGAGTAAGAAAACATCTTTGAAGGAGTGAACTCAACGCAAGGCTTGTTCCATGTAGCTCGATGTTGCATCATCGTGAGATTTATATAGAGCATATATATAGAACACTTACAATGGCAGTTTGCACTCGATTGCACGATTGAACCTGGGACCCTGAGCTGTGTTTCCACCTCGCAGAGACTGGGTTACAACTCCAAGCAGGTATCGACTCATTTCCTTCATCTCCTTCCCATGCCACTGAGATATTTCCTCATATGATCTATTTCTTGATGTGACGTTGTGGTAAGTACTATGCAGGCAAGGATAGCCAGATTGCATTGTACTTGGCAAGCCATTCGTGCATCATCATGAAGTTGGAAATCCACTTCTGGAGGTGGTCAACCGTGCCAATCTGCATTGTATGGAGGCGGTCAGGCTTCTGGGGGTCTATCATGATACAGGGAATATGTTGAAATAGGTCAAATGCTCGGTGAGCATGGCGTGACGAGAGTGTTGCAACAAGTAGCATGCTGTTGGCATGACTGAGCAATCTATATAGGTCGTGATCCCACCGAAGGTGTTGCTTGTCAGGATGGACATAATCTACATGTTCGTTCTGCGGACAGATGCAGCAATAACAGACATGCCCCTCTGGATGATGAAGGTCGCTATGCTCAGGGCAATCTATGGGCCATGCTGCTATAACCGGTTTGCAACGCCTGATGTTTCCATCAGCACAGAGAACATTGTAATAGCCTGTCCTGGCGCTGGGATTGTGTTCGAAAGAGAAAGGACCGAGTAACCGCTAGAGTGCATTGTTCAGTACCTCTCTCTCTGCGTTCCACTGCTCATCCAGCCGAGAATGAGGAATATTGGCATTTTTGATTGGAATCGGGAGAAGAGAGACCATGATGACGCTGTGCATTGAGGGCATCTGGCGGATCGTCCAAGATTGATTACCAATTGTCATATATACATGCCACTCTTTCTTGTTGCCAGCACAATTCAAAAGATGTGTTTGGTCGAACCTGAAGATCATGGGAATGAGTGTATCCCCTACTCTGAGTGTTGCGTTCACATCGATTAGAACAGTATTATTCTCGAGTATCTCTCCTTGCCTGTCTCTCCCCGCACCAGTCTGCCCTGTGCATAGTGGTATGGAGGCGCTTTGGTGGCGTATCGCTGTTAAATCAATGCTGAGGGGTGTAAATGAGCTGCTCAGCATTGGTTGCCTGCCGCCTCAACTATCTCATGCTCTTGATGATGTCTCGATTCCAGCATTTGATATGGCGTTGGTGATTGTCATTCCATCTCATATAATGGAGAGTGTGTAGTTACTACGCCCCGTGAGCCTGATCATCTGGCACGTGCGCAACCGGCTTCTGGATGCCATCCATGCTTCTGAGGCTTGGGATAGGAAGAGCAGTGTATTCTTCGTTGAGCACGTTGTCATAGTACATGTTCATTTCCTTCTTCTTGATGCTACACTGGATCTCTATGTATTCTTCATGAGTCGTTAACAGGTGGTTGGGATTGTTTTATAGGTTCGTCTCAAAGCTACCCTGAGCATTACCTTCCTATGTTTCTGCAATGTCATCACTCAGTGGAGCACCAGTGCCGGAGTTGGTTTCCGTACACGGCAGAGGAGGTGGCGGTGGGTGATGGTCGGAGTCTGCGATGTTTCGAGGAATTCGACGTAGGGAAACGTGTCCAAGTCATCAACTGAATTGGTATAGCATTGAATTGACGATACTGAGCAGGTTGAATCCGTTAGCGCGCGCTGTGAATAGTCAGATTCTTCTGCCGTCCAACTTGACAGGGTTCAGGATGGTGTATTTGATGTTCTAGTCCAATTACAGAGGATATCTCTCTGGTTAGAGACTTGTCCATTAACGGAGTTCCACCCTCAGTGACTGGACTGGTTCATTCGCGGAGTGTACGCCTGCACCCGACCTCCGTGAATAGACCGATCCATTTATTGAGTATACACTCGGTGAATGCTCTGCACAAATATATTCCCCCACATGTATGTGCACTCATATGGTGATATTCAGCTGAATTTAATCAATGCAATTGCATTGAGCCCACATTGCCAATTTCGACTGTACTTTGAAAGTTCCTGAAAGTACCATCTGCTTTCAGGTTGTCAGCCGCTTTCAACACACATTCAGTGTGAATACTCCTTCGCAAAGTATCACGGGTGGAGATTGGCTCTTCGTTTTGCATCGTTCGCTACGGTGGCTGTTTCGCTTCTGTGGCTCTTTCGCTGCCAAACCTCTTTGACACCAGACTCATGGATGGTGATTTCCCAGTTTACATAAAACATAATCTCATCAAAACATCCATTTGCGACTCTTGTGCCTTGCAATCAGGACTCGATTATCAATCATGATTGTAAATTATCTAAAAATATTTGGTAACGGCCAAATTGTGCTTGGGGATGGTGGAGGTCAGCTGGTGACGGTGAAATCACCATTATCGGCGGACTACAGCCGTCCAGCCATCAGTCATTTGCGAGGATGTGACTGACAATCATGGGGCTGTTCCCAGATATTGGATGCGACGGTTGAGACCACCGATCATGATATGAGTAGACTGTTAGAAGACATTTATTTCTGCGACTAACTCTGCGACGAACTCTGGCACCCATACCTGCAGTGTCAGTCTCAGAATTGTATGATGTCCACTGGCCATAGGGTTGACGATTTTAGTCGATGGTACTGGGTTAATCGTGATACTTATCCATATGGGGAGAGCAGATCTCCAAATGAGATTTGCCAGCGGAATCTGCAGCATGATTTTCCGGGTAATTGGCCCTGAATGAGTGTGAGCATGAGCATATAGTGATAATCGACAGTCTACAACATCCTCTTAAACATGGTGGTGACACTGATGGCCCTACGATAGGCTGTAATACCACCGCATTAGCAAGCTAAGATGAGCTCACACGTTGAGTGAAGTCCACATTCATGGTGTCTGGCTACAGCTTCCACATCTCCTAGAACTGCACCGTTGACCAACACTTGAGCTTCGGATGCAAGCCAGAACTTGAAGTTCGCGCACAGACCAGAGCTGCTGACCACTTTGCTGGCAGCTGAACCTTGAGTGTGTTGCTGCAGCCTCATCTGCAAGAAACCATGAAAGTGTATATGTGTAAAATGATAATAAGCAGCGAAAGCTGGCGGAAAACCGAAACATTAAACTTTGTTTCAAAGTTGGCTGCTGTCGGAAACGTTCTGGATTAGATTTTGCCGCAGTGGATGCATTACAGAGTCCGAAAGCAACTTGTATAGCATAGCGATGGCGCAGAGGAATTCGATGAAAGTAATTTGACAGAACTGAATATTCAGGATGGAGAGGGTCTCGAGCAGTACAAGGATGAGGACGAGGGCGAGGAGGAAGCGCACGATTTAGAGGATGATCGCAATGAGAATGAACAGCTGGTTTCAAGTCAGGATTCTCAGCAGAGTGTAATTGTAGTTGCACCATGACATTGAGTGTAAGTAGCACTTTGTATGTATCCTCCGCGAATGAACCAGGTCAGTCATGGAGGTGGGGTACAGGGGTACACTCCATGAATGGACCAGTCTGGTCACTGGTGGTGGGACTTGGTGGCTGGACTGGTCTCTCCACGGAGGGACATCCCCCATGACTGGACTGGATCATTTGATATGTTCATGTCGGCAGCTGTCTAAGGTGAACATCATTTGGCATGAAACCTCAGGGCAATGGAATGAGGTCTTATCTGGCATTGTTGACGACACACGAGGAGTGGAGTATACATTGTAGAAAGAAATGAAAGTTGGTGCTGGTCCTGAGCAGCCTCATGTGTAAGCTCACTATACTTTCAGCAAACTTGAGAGATGGATTGAGCCTCAACACCATCACTTGGAGTTTTCTTAAACGCCAAGAGTTGCAAAAATGCTTCATGTGCGATGTTCCATAATACTATGAATAAAATGAAACCCACACAACACTGATGAACAAAATTAACCCTGAGCGATCCAAAAACCTCGCAACCCATGTAATAATCAATACCTTAGACAAAGACATTAGAATAATGGAAATGAATAAATCAAGAGCCCAACACTAACCGGAACAAAACAATTATCGCCTCCTCTGCAATGCGATGACTGGTTTACTCCTTGCCCACTGAGCCATCTGGGCATGCCTCAGGGAGTGGGACATTGGCGCTCAGGATGTTGGGGTGAGAGAGGTCAGGGAGAGGGACATCAGGGAGACTGTCACCACCAGCAGATATTACAGAACAGCTGCTCATCCACATCCACATCTCAGGTGGGTCTGGCCGCCTCAGCTTGTCACTGAGTTGTCGCCGCCGGGGGAGGTTGTTGCAGCCTCACAAGCCCCTAACGCTTCGGCCCACAGAGGAGATAAGTCTCCGCAGTGTGTGGTTGTGGGCGAGGTTCCGGGTGTGTGGCCGTGGGGCAGGTACCAGAGGTTGTGGCTGTGGGGTATGATTACACATAACTTGGCCTTACTTAGGTAGCACAGATGGTGAATCATCTACCATGGTGCCTACATGGTCAGCCGATGTATTTACCATCGCATCCTGGCCAATCATCTCATCCTCATTCTCATCCTCCTTGTCATTCTCATCTAGTGTTAGCAACGGTTCCGTTTTCGGACCGTTTCTAATATAGCGGTTCAAACAAAACCCGGCCCCAGCCGGTTCGGTCCGGGTTTGTACCAAACGGTTCCCTCAATTAAGTCCATGAATATTCATCACCTAATTTAGTGTTTGGTATATGAAATATGCAGCTTTGGATGGCGCATC
>Ga0307515_10003901_pt1 | contig 31134 bp, 31 predicted proteins | sample 17_EM_MG_FD_194513 | JGI IMG/M metagenome (GOLD analysis project Ga0307515, IMG submission 194513) | Populus trichocarpa ectomycorrhiza microbial communities from riparian zone in the Pacific Northwest, United States - 17_EM | ecosystem: Host-associated > Plants > Roots > Unclassified | place...
GAAGTCTTTCTGCCAGATTAAGACTTGGCCCTGTGGCAAAGCAGAGCGCAGTAACATTCTTGCACTGTTCGCTCACACATGACTAAAATTTATGTGTCTTGCCAAAAGCTTCATTGCGCCTGCTATACATCTGTTCATCAACCGATATTTACAAGCTTCTGTTCACCATTCGCCCATAATATATCTCTAACTAAAACACTCAGTCAAGATACATAAAGAAGCTGGTGAAACATTGACGCATTCTGTCCTACTTTTTCTTCACTCCCTTGTTTCTTCTTGTTTCGATTGCATTGACTGTCACCAACACCTTTTAAGCCTGTCTTCTTGACTTCCGTGTAGACCGAATCAATCCGGGAACCTTTGGCATGGCGCTCACATCCCGCTGCTCTTGGGATTCCGGATCCTGGATGCTATTGTCTTGGTCCATATCGGATTCAACGTCCGCCACGCAATCATCTTCACCATCATTTAGATTATCTAAGTCCCCATTCCAGTTAAGCCAATCTTCAGTGTCCGAAATGCTTTCAGGTGCGCTATCGTTGTCACTTTGAACTGGATGACGGTTGATTCTCTGGATTCGGCGGACATTTAAGATTTGAGTTCGTCCTCCAGGGGGTCCTTTGCAGACACAGGTGGTGGCAATGGAGATCTTTCTGACAATTTGAATGCAGCCACACCATCATGTTGAAAGAGTGACCAGGATGCTTTAACGATCTCTTCGGTGTCCGAAATGTATCTCACCGCAGTCATCTGTTTGTTTTGAGCGCGAGATCCCTTCTGTGTAGCACGTAGGTTTTGGCTGCCCTGCCACATCTCCAAAAAGTCATGAACCTTGGCCATTCTGTGCAGTTTCCTTTCCTCCACCTCTTTCTTTATTTCTGAGTCGCTTTCTGTGTTCGCGTTATCCAATTCTGGATCAGTGCCTGCCAAAATCCCATGATTGGCTCGAGCGAACTGCCTAACAACGACTTTTTTGTGAAGGGTCTCGCCTGTGGTTTTTGACTGCCTCCAGACAATAACATCTCGGCCAAAGGAAAAACTGGCCTCCACTCTGACAACATGTGGTATGATAAAGAATATGTCGCACGCCACATTGGAGAGATCGGCGTACTTTGAGTGTGTTTGCTCCTGTTGACGCCACTTTGTCGGTTATGTCCGGTATCCAAAATGTACTGCTAAACTCCATTGGGTCAGAGTGGTAATCATTGAGATTTGGATTAATTTGCCCCCAGTTCCTTGGTGCTTCAGGCGGCGAATTCTAATAGAGACTGGCGGCAGTCAATAAGCGCGCAGCGCGATTGCTTTGTCCTGGTGTCGTCTCAGCCACATTGTTAGTCGTTAAGTATTCTTCATCATCGCTGGACGAATCATATGGATCAAAGGATGACTGACAGCTTCGATAAGCCGTTGCAGAGGAGATGTGATCGCTGCTCGGTAAGCTTTGGTATTTATTGACGGGCACGCGTCGATGTTTGGCGCAGTATTCATTCTCGACATACTGCAGAAACTCCACTTGGTAATGGGTAGTGTAGGATGTCTCGTCCTCAGGATTGCTATCCAATCCCTTGTCCCACTTTCTGAACGATCGCAACTTCCGGAAAGGATCGAGGATATGTGCAGAAATCAGAAGCATGCCCGTCGTTGGAGTCACTTCAGGGTAGTATTTGGACAGCTTCTGTCGAGCTAACTTCACTGCGAAGAACAAGCCTTCTTTCCATGGACTTTTCTTCTTAGACAAAGCTCGCATCACGCCATCCATGTGATCAAACATGTCATTGTACACTGTGATAACATGATGCAATGTGACTGTATGCCTCTTCGACATCCAAAGGGTCCAATATCTGAATGGCCTCACTACCTCCATGACATACTTCACAATCGTCCATTCATCTTGAGTTGTGAACAGTGGCCGGTATTCTGTGGATTTTGGATTTTGAAGCCATTCACGGGTGAATTGCCGTAATCAGTAGGCCCGCTCGAGTAACTCCAGTGTAGAATTCCAATGTGTCTTCACATCCATAATCGGAAGTACTGCAATGCGCACTTTGGCTTTTTGACAGTGAATGAACTCGTTTGGATGAGCAGGTGTCAGTGTAATTAATACAGCAAGCATTCTCTGCTTTATGAAGGTCAGTTTCAGGACTTTCAAAATATCTTGAAATACGTACTTTCTCAATCATCTTTGCCAAACCAGGTCTCATGGCCGACACCTTGTTGATTCTAGCATTGCCCTCTTTTCGAAGTCTTTGACTCTTCCTGATGTCTATACTTTCATTCTCTCCAAATTGCTGATCGCGCTCATGGGCTTCCCAAGACTTGGTGCGGCCTTTTACACCGAGACTGCTCATGAATGCACCTATAGCCAGCAGTATGACGTGCGCCATGCACGGTATGTGGTTCCTCAATGCAGGCCACTCGATTCCAGAGCCCACAAGTGTTGATTGCAGCTCGCGTGTCATCGAGTAATTTGAGGAAGCATTATCTGTCGTAATACCCAGCAAACGGCCGTCAGTGAGCTCAACACGATCCAGCACATTCTTCAAATGTACAGCTAGCCTCGCTCCCGTATGTTGGCCCTTGACCTACCATCCTTAATTAGCTTTCGAAACGGGAAAAGAAAAGGCAATCAACCTCATTGAAAACAAGTTGAACTTCACGCAATGCCCAATTTCGATCCATATAGTAAGCAATGACTGATGTTATGGCCAATTTGTTTGTTGATGCCCATCCGTCCAAAGCTAAGCTAACTTTGTTTCGTGATGGCAATTGCTTCTTAATTGCATCCACTGTCAGTGCATATTCCCTACAGCAAATGTTGCTCAGGGTTGTAGCGGATGGCAGCACAAGGTCATCGCGTAATGCTTTATATGACCGCCGTAGCTCGAGATTTGATATTGCATTCTATGGAATATGAGCCGAAACAAATCCTAACATGAGGTATCGACTCCACGTGTCTTGGTGAAATTCTGAAGTGTCAAAGTCTTGTTCTGCCAATTTCGAACGTTTTGTCTGCCATTTCGATCAGTATTGATTAAACTGGATGTCAAATCTGATTTTCCTCTACATAATTACTATTGTGATTCCTCGACTTTCTTGCCTCTTCAAGATGGCCAAAGCTGTTTCATCAACTGTTGTACTAGTCAATCCAGTAACTTCTGTCTCTGTTAATTCGTTTAACTTTGCGATGTGAGCTGTTGCAAGCCAGTGTTTCCCCATTGAGCTGGTCTCATGTTCTGATGGATGGCAAAGAAATTGATGACAAACGATACATATGATGCCATGGCTGCCTGTCGCTTCAATTCCCCAGCGTAAATAGAATCACCACGAGGGCACATGTCTAGAATTATTCCAAGCAATAGGCCGCTTCGAGCCTTCATTCATTGAATCCCACCACGCATCCAACATGATTTGGAATGTAAGGTCGCTCAAATCACGAATACAGACACGTTCATCTTTGGAAGAGATCATAACCCCGAGTGAAGAGGTGTTCAAAGATTGGGAATCTGACATCGCGGTAAGAATTAGAACGCTGGGTAATCCGACCCGAAAGACTGGCGTAACTGATGATACAGTAAAGCAGACTTCGACTTCTTAAATATTGACTGTACAACTACAAGCAAAAAAATCAGATCGGTAAGACATTGCATGCATATTTGTAAAGTGGTATACAAGGATAGATTGTGAAGACTGACTGCGTAAAACTCGATTTAGGAACAGCACAATGCAGTACATCGCTGTGTAGCGATCTGAGCATCCACCAACATTGTTGATGCTGTGTGGGCGCTCAATTGTAGGAGGCGGACGCCATATCATCACTAGCATTTTTACCATTGAAGGCTGCCGATGAGTTCATTGTGGGTTATCTGCGCTCCATTGCCGTTAGATTATCCAACATGCAAGATCAAAAATCGTTGACGCTCCGTTGACGCTCATTTCGCGACAAGGTTACAATCTTACCGGAAGCATTTTTGCCTAGAAAGGTGGCCGATAGTTCCATTATGAGTCAATGTTGCCGCACAACCCTTGCCTTTTCCAAGATGCAAGGCCAGAAGTCGTTGACGCTCCGTTGACGCTCATTTTCAGGACACAGTAGCGATGTTGTCGGAACCATTTTCGCGTAGAAAGGCAGCCAATAGTTCGATGACAGTTCAATGTCGCCACGCAGCCCTTGCATTTTCAATGATGCAAGGCCAAAAGCCGTTGATGCTCCGTTGACGCTCCATTGATGATCCGTTGGTGCTCCATTGACGTTCATATTTAGGACATAGTCCCAATGTTGACGCAAGCATGTTTTGCCTAGCAAGGCGGGCGATAGTTCGATTATGAGTCAAGGATGCAGCGAAACCCTCTGAATTTTCAATGATGCAATGCCAAAAATTGTTGACGCTCCGTTGACACTCATTTTTAGAAGGTAGTAGCGATATCGTCTGTTGCGTTTTTACCTATAAAGGCCGCCAAAATTATGATTATGGCTAAATGCCGTTGCACAGCCCAGCAGTTATCCAGGATGTATGACCACAAATCGTTGACGCTCCGTTGACACTCATTTCTATGACGGGGCAATGTGCGTGTGGCTTGCCACTTTCCCTACTCAGCGGGCCAATACTTCTTCTTTGGATGGATGCGACTATGCAGGCGGGTGATTGCTGAATAGATATGAATATAAATCGTTGACGCTCCATTGACGCTCACCTTTGAGCTTACCTTAGAGACCTACTGACAGTCATTCGGTGCACAACAATTGTACAAAACATGCATACAGGCTCTATTAGCAGCCAGTATACAGTTTCTATATAATATCATTTGAATTCAAGATCTTCGAGAAATCTCAGTTTCTGAGCCACCACTATACACGTTATTTACATGATTAATGACGTAGGTCCATCGCGTTTCAACGCTTTCGGCCAGCAATTTATGGCATAACACTCCATGCACTAGTTTTACATATTTATAGCCTGACTTCTTCACCATTCCTTATCTAGCTTATTCTGCTCGATTTCCAGGACGTACCATAAGCAGTGTTCAATTTCTTGACCATGTGCAGGAGGTCTGAGCGAAGAGATATATAGTTGGCTGAATGGATTAATGCAGCCTGTCGGCTGACATTTCTCCGAGTTTTGCTTATGCTTTGACCGCTCATTCTATGAGTCGTATGACATCACTGACTTAAACTCTGTTAGTAAATTTCGTCTCAAATTTAGGTCTTGCTTTATCATTTATCCGTAACAGGCAACATCATATAAAGATCGTCGTTCGTCAATAAACCTGATTTGGAGTTTAGAACATTCGGATGGCACGTATGACCCTTGCACACACACTGAGGAATAATCCTGTCTCACAATTTGGTCAGTGAAATTCAGAAAATGCTGACACGTAACAAAACAGGTTCACAAATTGCTTTTACACGAGATACATCGTCAAAAAGACAGATTTGGCTATCTACACTTCCTGTGATGCAGGAGCCGTCACCATGTCTTCGTCCGAATCCGATATCTATATGGTAATTAGCTAGGGATGCTATATGCAGGGGTAAAAGCTTACGGGTTGAACTGGCTTCGCAATCTCTATCTGCGACGAATCGGGCACCGCGTCGGGCATCGGCAGTACTATGTGATTGTCTGCCTGAGGTTTCTTCGAACCCAGCCTCATTTGAGTACTTCCCTGTCGAGATGTCACTTTCGGCATTTGTGATTGTCCAGGGACGATATCAAGAGCCTACATATGCTCCCCAAATGTTGTCGGTGATGGTGTGGCTGCAGTCGAGTGTGTTTGGGGCTTCCCAACAGCCGGAACCTTCAATTCAGTCGTCCCGTACTTCATATCTCTCTCACGGAAGTAGTCGGCCGTGTCCCCCCATCCCGGTTGCGTCGGTTGGTGAAGCCTCATCTGCTTCTGCCGAAAGCTCTCCATGCGGTGCTGTACCATTTTGGAGATTGTGCCCATCACCTAGCCAGGTTCGTCATCCTCGCTCAGTTTGCCATACCCTGGATCTTCTTCATCATCATCCTCGTCTTCCCCATCCTCCTTATCTTCGGAACTTGCAAGATCACTCAGTCTGTCTCCGATAGCATTCAACATCTCCTCAAATGTTATTCCAGGCTTTGTGGTTGTCGATCGTCCCTTTTCAACATTGCCCATATGTTCCTGCTCTTGCATTATCGCTGTCTCTGCATCTTGAACTCGCTGTCTTGCAACTGCGGTCTCTCGCTCCACATAATCCTCGATCCATTTCACGCTTTCTTCGTTGCTTAAAAAGTGCGTTTCCCGACGTTTCTCTGCTACAAGCTTCTTTTTGGATCGTAAGTTGCGCAATGCTCCCAACGCTCGGACCCTTTCTGCCTCCAAGCCACTCTTGCATTTAATCGCCTGATGACATCGTCGGGTGAATTGCTTTGTCGATTCGCCTTATTTGCCCGCGGGAAGTGGGGAAAGGTTCCTTTTCAGAGCATTGACCATTGTATCTTGTGTTGACCTTGTTGTTGGGCGAGATGTTGGATGTTGCAAGAAATGGACCACATGGAGGCAAGCTGAGTCTTTTATGTCAAGGTTGGTAGGTTTGATCAATTCGAACAAAGCAAAATCAGCATTTTGACTGTCACTTCATTGGGAATAGTCATGCTAATAGTACATTATGACTTGATAGTTAGCCTGTGATTCAAGTAAGATCCCGGCAATGTCTTGAGACAAACATCACCAGACGTCCTTTCCATCGAAGAATGACCTTTTTATATCTATCAAACATGAGATATCAGCTGTCGTTGATCTCGATGTATACCTGTAAACCAACAACCGACATCAGACCGACTGACTGAAATCACGTGACCGTTGGAATCCCCTGCAGCTATACGCAGCAGGATTCATCTTGAATTGAAGGTGCAAGTTGGCTGTCACTCATTCCATTTTGACTTGTAGCTCACTATATAATCTTCAGCACTTCCCACTTCTTTTCTTGATCATCTTCCTCACGTTTCTACAACAGCAAGCCATGGCTCCCGAAACACTTCCTCCAGGTGTTATTGGAGCCGAATCAAGCCGAACGACAGGCGCTTCACACAATGAGCCACTTGGCAAGACACAGTAGCAACGCCGGCACCAGTTAGTCCACCGCGACGCTGCGATTGTAGCCACCGAAAATATGACCCAGGACGCACCTTTGAAAAAGGTACCTAAAACCGGAAGCAAGAAGAATACGAAGCAGCATGCAATCGGATGTGAGTCAATCCATATCTGTGTAGACGACGGTCAACTAAGAATATAATGCACAGCTGGCGTACGTAGAGAGCTGCGTGACCAATTCATCGCTTCCCGTAACGGCAAATCGCCATGGTCGACCAAGACATTTCTCCGCACAGTCTGCGGAATTGAACATCATGATGTCGTCAGTTCTGGGATTTTCGCAGATGAATTTCGTGATAACCGTCCCCGGGAATGGACAAAACAGGCTCCAAAGACCTCAGAGGAGGCTACGGAGTCTCATATGGTTGAGGTAATACCCAGATCTCACTGTAGAAGCAGCAACTAATTTCTTGGAGGTTTTCAACATGTCAGCTACTATGGCAAGACAAGGAGGTCGGGTACAGCTTGAACATTCAGACATGCGGATTGCCTTGAATATGGCCAAAATGGCCAAAGGAGGGTTTTCACGCACCGCTGTAGAGGAAACGCAACAACCAATCAAGAATCCTCATGCCGAAGTCAGAGAAGAGAAGAAGCAGGGTGTTGAGTTTCCCAGGCATAACAAGGTGAAGGCTGCGATCGAAAGACACCCGGCAATGGTTCGCGAAAATCAAACAGACGGCTGCCTTCCTTGCCACAATGGCACCGCAAAACATCCACAGGCACGCTGGAGGCGCTGAGGCAAGGGTGCACCACCACCCCGACCGGCGCCACCTCGGCCCGAATCGCCGCCTGTGCGATCTGATGAGGAAGAGAGCTCCAAAACCGATGGTATGCCACCCGCATATATGTATATACATACTCCGCTTCCCAACGCTCGATTTTCGCCAAGGATCGCATGCGTGATAAAGATTTTATTCCAGATTTGCTGACTCATGATGGTCCATTCACAGTTTAGTACACTATCAGCTGCGTGGTAATGCAGCTGACAGCCATTTTGACAATGAGGGCAGCCATTTGAGTGAATCTGACAGCGAAGACGAGAGTTGACTGAAGGGAACGGGAATTTTGAGTATTATCATCATCTACAATTAGTGCACACTTTAAAGTATATTTTAAACGATATATTTATATGCATCATCAAAGAACAATGTAGTAACAAAGGAGAATGTACATGAATAGCAAAGAACGGCTGCCAAAAGACCATTATTGATATACCATGCGAAAGTGAATGGTTCTATATTGCGGATACGCCCGTGGCAAAATGAGCGTCAACAGAGCATCAACAATGTTTGGCTTAGCATCATGGTTACTCTGCATGGCGATTGGTCGCAGAGATGCATAAATGACGTACAGGCTGCCTTTATAGGCAAAAGAGAAATCGATACGCTCCCTGCCCGATTCTGAAACTGAGCGTCAATAGAGCATCAACAACTTTTGGTATTGTAAGTCAGGTACTCAATCAGAGACTTGGCCATCTTGATGCATAGTGAGAGGAATGGCCGCATTTATAGGCCAAAAGGAAAGCAACACGCTCCCTGCCCGATCATGGAAACGAGCGTCAACTGAGCGTCAACGATTCTTGGCCTTGCACTAATGTTAATCAAAGTGCCATGTGGCCGTTAATGGCTATATACAAAGTGTGACCGGTTTTATAGGCTAAAATGCTCAGTATCACTGGATTGCAGCTTTGAAACTGAACTAAATTGTGGTTGTCTGGGAGGCTGTCGCGGGAAAGTTGCTTGTTATCTGCCTATAAAGGCTGCCAATTCCCGGTATATAGTTGTCTGCGATCATTCACCAATTAGATTACCCAAGATGCAAGACCAAAAATTGTTGACGCTCCGTTGATGCTCATTTCCTGAATGGGGCAGGGAGTGTGTCACTTTTTCCTTTGCGTATAAAGGCAGCCGATACGTCATTTATGAACGTCTACATCCAACTGCCACTCATATTACCCAAGGTGCAAGACCAAAAATCATTGACTCGCCGTTGACTGTCATTTTCAGGATGGGGCAGAGAGCGGTTCTCACTTGTTTCTGATCATAAAGGCAGCCAATACATCAGAAAAGGACAACGATATACCAATGTCAATATTTTGCGATTAGCAATAGGATATCTGATTGCGACCATAAATAGAAATACCAGAATACTGGAACCAGAGATTGGAACCGACGGGTCTAGCCAAACACGGCATAACCCGCGGGTTGATGGGTACGGGTCCGGGTTTGGCCTGCCAAGATGCAACAGGTCAAGGTTTTGGACGGGTTTGGAACCGAACCGAACCGTTTTAGCGGTCTGAACCCGGACCGCTGGCGGGTTACCTGGACCCGTTGCTAACACTAGATGTACAACTGCACGGAATGGATCTCTGTATTTGCCATGGTATTGTGGTTCAAGTTGAGGGTTTTGAAGGTGAATGCATATCCCAGATTTGTCGATGGACAGGAAGCCAGAGCTGGCATGGAGGGGACTGACTGAACCACTGGGTGTGGGTAAAGCAACGCCCAGGGAGATGATATGGTGCGCTGAATGGTTGTCTCTCATGGGAACTGAAACGACTATTCAAAATCAAGTTCCTGAACGAGGATGGACCTTTCGTTGAGTACTGGTTAGCCCTGGTGCTCACCACAATACCTGAAAACTCGGGTAACTTGGATCCCATCTCAGAATTTGTACAAGTGAGAAAAGCACCGGCAGCAGTTGCTTTGCAAGATTTCAGTGTGGGAAACATTGTCCGCTGCACGCACGGAATTCCAGAGAAAGCTACTAGTGGTCTGACAGGAGACAGACGGAACGAGCAATGGATTGTCAATAGCCACATAGATCTGGCAACTTGGAATGATGTGTATAATTAGTCATGAGAGAATTGCCGTTTGCACGCAGGTAGAAGGATCACGAGGAGAGATTTTCGCAGCATCACCCATTCCATTGCAATCCCGATGCAAGCAGGTGCCCAATAAACCCATTCCGAAGTATGGTCACAGTTGGTCTTCACTGCCAGAGTGATTATTTGGAATAGGAGACTGACAGAGTGAGAAGAAACGGTGAAACTGCGATGGGAGGGAGATATGCAACACGACGCGTGGTATTGACACTGGGAGCGGAGTAAGCCGCCACCGGGATGACTCTGTCTGCTCTGATGGAGCGTGTCCACTCTGACAGAGACATTCCGCTCGGACGGAATTAATTTTTGCTGATGCCATAGCATTTGAGGCGCGCACAAACGAGATCTTGAAAGAGGTATGTTGCAGCAACGGCCCACGTTCCTCAGCAAAATATATTTCAGTCACTAGAAGACTCCAGGAGTGTCAGAGAGGATGTGGAGTGTAAACTTAGATTCATCAATTTCAGGCGGGTATCAGACCCTAGGAGGGCATTCCGGCAGGCCTTCAGAGTAACTGGGATCTCTGATGACTTGTACAGGAGTACCATGGGAGTGATTGTGATAATTATGAGAACACCTCGGAGCGCCAGAGAGAACTTTGGGACCACCTGGGAGCGCCAATGACAATCCAGGGAGCGCCGGCGACAAGTTTGGGAGCATGTCGAATCACAGTACAGCAGTCTGGGAGAAATGGCAACTTCTTTGGGAACGCTGCTGGTGCACCTGGAAATCATAGCTACTACTTATTGTTCAACAATTTTGTAAACTCATGTATTCAGTTTGTATTCTCATCTATGTATCTATGTATCTATGGACCTATATCATCAGCAAAAACATATTCCATTGGGGCGGAATGGCTCCTTCAGAGTGGACACGCTCCATCAGAGCCGTCAGAGACACCCCAGTAACAGAGTACGCCACACCCGGCATCAGTACAACACGTCGCGTTGTATATCGCCCTCCAATCGCTGTTTCACCGTTTCGTTCTGTTGTGTTCGTCTCCAGCTTCAAACAATCACTCTGGCGTTGTGGCCAACTGTGACTATGGGTCAGAATAGGTTCATTGGGTACACGCTTGCATCGGGATTGCAATGCAATGGGTGACGCTGTGCAAATCTCTCCTCGCGTTCCTTCTGCTGGTGTGCCAAATGCAACTCTCACTTGACTAATTATACACATCATTCCAAGTCGCCAGATCTATGTGGCTATTGACAATCCATCAGTGGTTCCGTCCGTCTCCGGTCTTAATACTCATAGCTATCTCTGGGATTACGTGCGCGCAGCCAACAATGTTTCCCACGCTGAAAACTTGCAAGGCAACAGCTGCTGGTGCTTTTCTCACTTGTACAAATTAAAACCTGCCTACCCTCATCCCCAATCCAGAAGCCCGCGCAATCATTACATATCCACTCCCGACGCGAGCTACCGAAAAGAATCAGAGGCAGGGGCAGTGGACATTGCAACCGCAGGCGGTGTCTACACCTCAATCAATGGTCTCCGGCAGTCACAGCATCCATCGATTTTGTCACTCAGACATGACGGGTCTTGTGTTTGCAACGGGCAGACTGCTGGAGCACTATATTTGGAACAGACGGCTGTTTATGAGTGCAAGCGACATGGAGACAGTAAGTTATACAATGCAACGTGTTTCGAAAGCATTAGCTGAAGCCCCACACTGGCAGATAATAGAGACATACTGGAACACTGCTATGCAGCAAAACAACATTTGGTCCATAACATTTGAGGGGTGCACAGAGGAGATCTTGAAAGATGTATGCTGAAGCAACGGCCCACATTGAAAATTACATGCTCAAACTGGTACCAGGTTCGAGCACAGGTCGATAAGGTTACATCCGATTTCATTCAATCAGCAAGGGACAACATACCAGAGCATTATGCTCTCCAACTCTTTGAATCTGCCGCAGAGCGTTTGGAATTCATAGATTCCTTTCTGGCTGACAATCAGTATCTTTCTCCTGTAGCAGAGCATGGGGAAGATGGTGTATGCAGCCCAAATCCAACGCAGAGAGAGTCGAAAGCTGCTAACGAATGGCCAGCGTCCACTTCACTTCCTGCCGGAAGCAATCCCACAGTTAATCTACATCGAATTTTATCATAGGACGATGATTCGTGGTAAGTTTGCTGATGGATTTTATAATTCCATGATTAACGACCAGGACGGTCATATACCCTGACCCCGGTTAATGTTTACCTGCACCGCGGTGCGCCATCCTTCCCTGGAGTGGCAAAAGAACAAAGGTGTTCATCTGAGAGGTTCTAACTCAAAGCTGAAAGCGGACAGACCTGATCACTCCAACTACTTCAATTACATCAAGGATGATGGGATGAACGCTTCCTGCTGCGCAGCAACGGGTCACAAGTTGTTAACCTCGCCTGGGGTTGCAGACATGTATACAGTCTTGATGAATACCTGGACCACACTACCAGAGAGCTACCGACAGAGGGTGTATAAAAACACTCTTGCTACAGTCAAGGGTCAGATCCGACAGGCGGAGAACCCAACGCCTGCCGTGGTCATCAGCACGGAAGCAGTGCGTGTTGACAATGCTATTCTTCTTGACTATTTGAACTCCGAAATGGCGATTGAGGAATCCGAGATCGGAAGTACTGACCCAAAGATCCCGACAGACAACAATTGCACGGATGACAAACTTGATTTCGGGATGGCAGGGGGCAGTGGGGACTACGAACATGAAGGTGATGAGAGCCACGAGCGCGATGACCTCCCCACCACCAGCCGGCGACGACGGCCGGCAACTGGACTCCACAGGTCTTCCCTGGGAACCCGCGATGTCGACGGGTATGAGGGTGAAGATGGCGACGATGTTGATGTGGATGCGCATGAGGAGGAAGAAGCATCGCAAGCCAATGATGGATCAACGCAGAATGTGGAGGACTGAGGGCTTAGTAAGTTTGACCTGTGAACCAGTCATGTCGACAGGTATGAGTGCGAGGATGGTGACGATGTGGATACCGATAAGGAGGAAGAAGCATCGCAAGACGATGATGGATCAACGCAGAATGTGGAGGACTGGTGGCATAGTGGGTTTCACCTGTGAACCGGTGATGTCGACGGGTATGAGTGCGAGGATGGCGACGATGCGGATACGGATAAGGAGGAAGAAGCATTGCCAGCTGATGATGGATCAATGCAGAATGTGGAGGACTGAGGGCATAGTACTAGAGAGTGTGATGATTGGACAGTATATTTCAGACACGTAAAATACGATAATGGAGAAGCAAATGCAACGGCAAGCAATGTATCCGAAGCGAAGACCGTATTGCAATAAGTGACAATCTCAAAGCTAGACATAAATGAGAGTGTGGCATGTGGCTATCGGCCGAAGTAAGGCATAACCATCGCCAGGCATTGTGTAAATGGCTACAGCATAACTGCAACCCCTGCTAAGAGTGTAACACACGTGTCATTCAGATGGTGCATATACCTCACAACAAAGTAAAGGAGGTAGGTATGCAACCCGACCCGTCGCCTGGGCGATGGGTAGCGTGTGATTCTGCATCAGAGGGTACGAGGTTCCCTCAGAGCTGTCAGAGCAGTCTGGAACATGCGGGTGTTTCTGACAGAAAGTAGGGTCGTTGCTGATGATTGCTACCCATCTACACATGGTATATCTTGACTGGCGGCAGGTGGTGCTTGAGAGCAATTTGAGGCGCGCCTGAACATGACGACTGAGTGAACTCAGCGATGCACTTGGAGACCGTGATCGAGTGAGTTTGGAGATATTCACTTGGTGGCCATGATCGAGCGAGTTTGGAGATATGCACTTGTTGGCCGTGATCAAGCAAGGTTGGAGACACACTTGGAGGCCGAGATCGAGTGAGGTTGGAGATGCACTTGGAGTCCGTGATCGAGCTAGTATACAGATATGCACTTGGAGGCTGTAATCGAGCGAGTGTGGAGATACACTTGGAGGCTGTGATTGAGCGTGATTGGACGAGTACTTGGAAGCAGTCGATGGATGGCGCGCCGGGTGCTGATACTCTCTTCATCAGTTAGTCATCTTGCTACCATGGGAATGTGAGGATGTGACTTCACCTTGGAGCTCTCATTGAGAGCTGGCTGTTGGCGGTTGATCATGTAGGGAGGCCCGCCGGAAGCTTCAGCTACATTCAAGGGTCAACTTGTAATCATGAGAATTAAGGGTAGACAAACAATCTTGAGTGGATGCTGTACTCGGTGTATGGTTTACTCAGTGTTAACTCTTGATCGTGGCATGGATCGATAGAGAGGGATGACTCAACTTTGTGTTCTTGTGATGATGGTAGAGTTGTGAACAAGAAAGAGCGATGGAGGATGAAGTGGGAACAATATGCAGTATACGAGCAGATATGAGAAATCAGGGGTACGACATGCCTGATTGGGTTCTGTAGCCCTAGTATTGGTGTAATTACCCGCCGGATCGGGACTCGTACCGGCCATACCAGGAATGGGAAAATGACTTGCACATGGGATTCTCTTAAGTCCCAGTTTCTCATGATGATTTCCCACCTGCTCTCATCACTCTCTTTGTCGTCCTCAACTCTACCATCACCTAAGAACACGAAGTTAAGTCATCCCTCAGAATCTCTTCATGCCATGATCAAGAGGTAACACTGAGTACAGAATTCACCGAGTACTGCATACACCGAGTACTGCATACACCGAGTACTGCATCATCCCAAGATCGACTGTCTCCCGCTCTCAGCCAGTCTCATCTCTCGGCAGACCATGTTGTACTCAATTCTCTACATTCCCACAATTACGAGTAAACCAATGAATAGAGTCTCAGCTCTCATCGCACCTCCCTCCCAAACTACCTCCTCCAGATTGACCGCCTCCAAGTACTCCTCCAATTTCGCTCCATCACAGCCTCCAAGTGCATCTCCAAACTTGCTCGATCACGGCGTACAAGTGCATCTCTGAGTTGACTCGATCTTCGGTCTCCATGTACATCTCCAATCTCGCTTGATCCCGGCCTCCAAGTGCATCTCTGAGTTCACTCTATCTCGGCCTGCAAGTGCATCTACAAACTCGCCCAATCACCGCCTCCAAGTGCATCTCTGAGTTCAGTCGATCTCAGTGTCCAAGTGTATCTCCACACCAGCTCGATCCCGGCATCCAAGTGCATCTCCAAACACCCTCGATCATGGCCTCCAAGTACATCCTTACGGAGCGACGGCAGGTGTACGGAGATACAGCGGTAACTGATGTGGCCAGAGTGACGGGGAGTGTATATTCGGCAGACCCCAGAGTAGATAGACATCATCTCATTCCCATCTCATCCTATCATCCAATGAAAATACACACTCTATCTTTCCCAACTTCTTGTCTCACTCACTGTTTCCGAGATTTCGTGGATCCTCAACGCTGGGTGGTATCATATCTTCTCACCCGATTGGTATGCGGCTTGAGCCAGAGCCGCTCTTTCCCATGAATTCAGTTCGAATGTCGCGAGAGGTGCGGCGGAGTGTTGATGGTGGGCTCTCTGCCTTCTAGCTCCAAGTGGTGCATCTCTAAGTTCTCTCACTGGGCGTGTTCAGGTGCTCCTCTGATTGTGCTCGAATACCATCTGTGGCCAGATCAACCATATGCATAAATACATAGAGAGACGTAATTAATGCATGCCATAATATGATGTAGCGAATCTTGTGACTGTAACAAAGACGAATATGATAAGACGAAATGCCTTGTGGTTACGTCAGAAGCACTGTTCTGAGAATATGGTACCAAGTCTCCCGCAGGGATCACGGCGGCGCTCGAAGTCTCCCGGAGAGCTGCACTGTGGTGTCACCTCCTCTCGAAGTCTCCCGCAGATTTGCGCAGCGGTCTCAGGAGCTCCAAATTTGACTATTCTATAAGTCAAATCTCGTAGCATCCGGAATGCACCTCGATAACTGCAGGTGCCCTTAGAAGCACCTGAGACTGCTCTTGGAGAGTCTGAGAGCACGTTGCTCAGCTCCAGGGGGGTCAGGGAGCATCTAGAAGTACCTAGAAGCACCAGTGAGGTTGCCCGTAGTCTCTAGGAAGATTGCGTGTGGCTTCCAGACTGATTTATGTTTTGCTGATGTTGCATAGTACACGCTCAAACCGGTACCACGTTTGAGCACAAGTCGATAAGGTTAAATCCCATTTCATCCAATCAGCGATGGATAACATCATAGAGCTTTATGATCCCCACCGGTTTGAATCCGCCGCAGAGCGTTTGGAATTCATTGATTCCCTTCTGGCAGACAATATGTATCTTTTTCCTGTTGCAGAGCATGTGGAAGGTGGCGTACGCAGTCCAAATCCAACGCAGAATGAGTCAAGAGGTGCGAACAAATGGCCAGCGTCCACTTTACATCCTGGAGGAAGCATTCCTGGGCTGTTTCTACATCACATCGTATCATTGGGCGAATATCCAAGGTAAGTATGCCGATGGATTTCATTACTCCATGATTGACAACAAGGACGGTATTATACCCTGGCCACTGATCATGATTACCTGCACTGCGTTGCGCCATGCTCTTGTGGAGTGGCAAAAGAACACAGGTGTTCATCCGAAAGCGTCCAGGTCAACACTGAAAGCGGACACACCTGATCGCTCGAACAACTTCAACTACATGATTGACGGTGGTAAGATTGCATCCTGCTGCGCTGCAGCGGGTCGCAAGGTGTTAACCTCGCTTGGCATTGCAGACATGTATACATTCTTGATGAATACCCGGAACACACTACCAGAGAGCTACCAACAGAGGGTGTATAAAAACACCCTTGCGACAGTCCAGCGTCATATCGAACAGCTGGAGAACCCGACGCCTGCCGAGGTAATCAGAGTGGAAGCAGCGCGTGTTGACAATGTTATTCTTCTTGAATATTTGACCTCCGAAATAGCCCTTGAGGAGCCTGAGATTGGAAGCACTGACCCAAACATCCCGATAAGCAACAATTGCACGGATGACGAACTGCATTTTGGGATTTGAGGGGGCAGCGGGGATGACGAAGATGAAGGTGATGAATGTGACGAGCGTGATGTCATCCCCACCTCCAGCCAGCGACCACGGCCTGTGACTGAACTCAGGAGGTTTGACCTGGGAACCAGTGATGTCGATGGGTATGAGGGCGACGATGGCGAAGATGTGGATGTGGATGAGGAGGAAGAAGCATCGCTAGCTGATGATGGATCAACGCAGAATGTGGAGGACTGAGGGCATATTACGAGAGAGTGTGCAGATTGGACATGGCGATGATGCGGATGCGGATGAGGAAGAAGATGCATCGCAAGCCGATGATAGATCAACGCAGAATGTGGAGGACTGAGGGCATAGTACTAGAGAGTGTGAAGATTGGACAGTATATTTCAGACCTGTAAAAAATGACAATGGCTTAGCAAATGCAACAGCAAGCGATGTATCCGAAGCGAAGACTATATTGTAATATATGACACCATCTCAAAACTAAACATATATGGGGAGAGTGTGGCATCCGATATATTGCAATAGCGGAGAGGTATACTGTGGCACTCGGCCAGAGATTAGGCATAAACATCGCCAGGCGTTGTGTAAACGGCCTCAGCATAACTGCAGCCCATGCGATGAGTGTAACACATGTGTCGTTCTGATGATGTGTATACATCACCACAAAGTAAAGGAGGTATGAATGTAACGCAACCTGTCGCCTGGGCGACCGGTAGCGTGTCATTCTCCCTCACAGGGTATGAGCTTTCATCAGAGCCATCAAAGCCATCCAGAATACCTGGGTGTTTCTGACGGAAACTAGGGTCGTTGCTGATGAATAATGTTAGCAACGGGTCCGGGTAACCTGCCAGTGGCCTGGGTTCAGACTGGAAATTCAGGTCGGTTAGGTTCCATACCCAACCAAAAACACAACCCGCTGCCTCTTGGCGGATCAAACTGCGGCCAATACCGGTCAACCTGCGGGTTTTTCTGGGCTTGGCTAGACCCATTGGTTCCAATGTCCGGTTCTGCGTTTCGGGTTTTTCTATTTAAGGTCGCATTCAGATATCCGACTGTTAATTACATAATATTGACTATGGTACGGCATAGTTATTTTCTGATGTATTGACACCCTTTATATAGGAAAGAAGTAGAGAGACGCTCCCTGCCCCATCCTGAAAATGAGCGTCAATGGAGCATCAACAATTGATGGTCTTGCATCGTGGGTAATCTAAGTGGCGCTTAATCGCATGTATCTATAAACAAGTGGTTGGCAGCCTTTATGAGTAAATCAGCGAGTGATATTCTCGTGATAGCCTCCTGAACAGTAACAACTTATTTCATTTACAAAGGTGCAATCAAGTGTTCACGAGCGTTTTAGACTACAAAGAAGGCCAAAACTGAGTATAAGGACTTTAACAGCCACAGCATACTTTGATGAACCATGATAGACGGCCCAAGATCGTTGACACTCCGTTAACGCTCATTTTCAAGATGGGGCAGGGAGCTTGTCGCTTCCTTTTTGCCACTGAAGGATGGCAATACTTCCAGTATGTGTAATCACTACCAAATCATGTTTTTATTACCCGACTTACAGGACTAAAAATCATTGACGCTCTGTTGACCCCTATTTCTACGATGGGGCAGGGAGCGTCTCACTTCCTTTTTCACCTATAAAGGCTGGCAACACTTCCATTATGTGTAATTACTACCAAGTCGCGTTTTTATTACCTGGCTTACAGGACCACAAATTGTTGATGCTCCGTTGACACTCATTTTCAAGATGGGGCAGGGAGCGTATCGCTTTCTTTTTTGCCTCTAACAGTTGTCAATGCTGCCATTCTGTATTCCCACTACAAAATTACTTCCTAATTACCAGACTAACAAGACCTAAAATCGTTGACGCTTTGTTGACGCCCATTTTCAAGATGGGGCAGGGAGTGTGTCACTTTCTTTTTTGCTTATAAAGGATGGCAATACATCCATTATGTGTAATCACTACAAAACTGCGTTTTTATTACCCAACTTACAGGACCAAAAATTGTTGACACTTCATTGACGCTCATTTTCAAGATGGGGCAGGGAGTGTGTCACTTTCTTCTTTGCCTATAAAGGTTGTCAATGCTGCCGTTCTGTATAACCACTACAATATTTCTTCTTAATTACCAGACTAACAAGACCTAAAATTGTTGGTGCTCTGTTGACGCTCATTTTCAAGATGGGGCAGGGAGTGTGTTGCTTTCTCTTCTGCCTGTAAAGGATACCAACACTTCCATTATATGTATTCCCAACCAAATCACATTTTTATTAACCGACTTACAGGACCGAAAATCGTTGACGCTCCATTGACGCTCATTTTCAAGATGGGGCAGGGAGCGTCTCTCTTTCTTTTTTGCTCATAATGGATGGCAACACTTCCATTATGTGTCATTACTACTGAGTCGCGTTTTTATTACCCGACTTACAGGACCAAAAATTGTTGACACTCCGTTGACGCTCATTTTGCCACGGGTATATCCACAATATACCATCATTCCATTTGGCAGAATTTATCATTAATGGTGTTTTGACAGCCTTTCCATTGTCTTCATGTACTATCTTCTTTATCACTACATTGTTCTTTAATAATACATATAAATAGATCCTTTAAAACAAACTATAAAGTGTCCAGTAATTGTAGATAATACTAGACTCAAAAATCACATTCCTTACAATGAATGTTCTTTTCCACTTGTAGTTTCACTCAATCGGCTGGTGTCATCTGCACAATGGATGTTAGCTCTATTAGCATGCAGCAGATAGTGTACTGACCAGTGGATGTTCCTTCATGAGTCCGCAAATCTGGAATAAAATCTTCCTCGTGCTCACTATCCTTGGTAGATGCATCCTGATTGAACAATTGAGCACTCGGAAGAATTGTAGGTATATATACATATCTGGCAGGCAGGTTTGCAATTTGGGAACTTTGAGCGCCATGATTGTCACCAGGTGGCGCAGGTGGCGTTCCGGGTGGAGGCGGCGTTTGTTCTGGTGTCGGCTGTTTGCGTCGGACTTGAGGAGGTGCACCCATTCCTTTGCGCCTCTAGCGTGTGCGTGGATTTTTCGCTGTGCCATTTTGGCAAGAAAGGCAGCCGACAGCTTGATTTTCATAAACCATTGCCGGGTGTCATTCTATCTCAGCTTTCACCTTTCTATGCCCAGGAAATTCAACACCCCGGTTCATCTCATTTCGGACTTCTGCGCGAGGATTCTTGATCAAGTGTTGCGTTTCCTCTATCGCGGCATGCGAAAACCCTCCTGTGTCCATTTTCGCCATAATCAGGGCAAGGCACATGTCTGTCTGTTCTAGCTGTACCCTACCTCCTTGCCTTGCCATAGTAGCAGACATGATGAAAACCTACAAGAAATTAGATGCTGAATCTAGAAGTGAGAATCGGCAATTACCTCTACCATATACGCTTCCGTAGCGTCCTGTAAGGTGTTTAATGCCTTTTTCATCCATCCTCTGGGACGCTTATCATGAACTTTGTCTGCAAAAATGCCAGAGCGGACAACAGCGTCGTGTTCAATTTCCCGGAATGTGTGAACAAAGGCCTTCATCGACCATGGCGGTTACACATTACACGCAGCGTTTTATTGGTCTCCTAGCTCCCTCCGTATACCCGCTGTTTATCATGCGATCAATTGACGGCCCTCTACCATGATATGGACGTACTCACATCCTATTGCATGCTGCTTCTTGTTCATGCTGCTTCCGGTTTCAGGGATGATGTTTAGATGTGTGTCCAGGGTCATATTTTTGATGGCTGCATCGGCAGCTTCGCGGTGGACTAACTGCTGTGTGTGTTGTTGCTGTGTCACTTCGAGTGATGCATTGTATGAAGCGCCCGTCATTTTGCTCGATTCAGATCTGCTGTCACCTGTCTGACGTGTTTGTGTAGCCATGGATTGCTGGTGTGGAAAAGGACAGGAAGATGATAACCAAAACAAGTGGAAAGTTCTGAGGAATATATAGCTAGCTTCAATTCAAAGTAGACTGAGCGACCGCCAACTTGGACATTCTACTCATGATGAATCCGCCTGCATCAAGCTGCAGATCGCAGGGGTTTCCAACCGTCCTGCAATTTGCAGAGAGTCAGTCCGATGTTGTAAGGTTGTTTACAGGGATAAATTGCAGTTTACAACAGCCACAATCTTATCAATGTTACCTATAAACAGGACATTCTTCGAGGGAAAGGACGTCTGGTGATGTCTGTCTCAAGAGATCACAGGGATCGTACATGAAACATACGCTAAAACTCAAGTCATCTTGTACGGTTATCATGACCATTCCCAATTCAGTGATGGTCAAAACACAGAATTTGGTTTGTTCACGTTGATCAAGCATACCAACCTTGACATAAAAGATGCAGCTTGCCTTCATATGGTCCATATCTTGCAACATCCAACATCTTTCCCAATAACAGTCAACACGAAATACATTGGTCAATGCTTCAAAAATGAACCTTTCCGCTCTCCCGGCCCGCAAATATGGCAAATCCACAAAGCAGTCCCCACCATGAGGTCATCAAGCAAATGAAGGGAAGAGCGGGTCGGAGGCAGAACGGGTCCGAGCACTTGGAGCATTACGTAGCTTGCGATCCAAACAGAAGCTTGCGGCAGAGAAAACACAAGAAACGCACTTTTTGAGCGATGAAGACAAAGAGCAATGGATTGAGGATTATGTGGAGAGAGAGACTGCGGTGGCAAGAAAGCGAGTCGAAGACGCAGAGACAGCGATTAAGCAGAAGCAAGAAGCTATCAGGAATGTTGAAAAGGCGGGATTGACCACCAGAAAGCCTGAAAAGACATTTCAAGAGATGCTGAATGCTATCGGAGACAGTCTGAGCGATCCTGCAAGTTCCGATGATGAGGAGGATACAGAAGATGAGGAAGATGACCACAATACAGAGCGGGTCAAGCTGAGTGAAGATAACAAACCCGGCTGGGTGATGGGCACGATCTCCAAAACGGTGCAACGCCGCATGCAGAGGTTTTGGCAGAAGCAGATGAAGCTTGACAAAATGACTCAACTGGGATGGGGGGACGCGGCCAACTACTTCCGCGAAGGAGATATGAAGTACAGAACGACCGAATTGAAGGTTCAAGCAGTCTTTAAGTCCCAAACAGATCATATTGCAGTGGCTCCTCCCGAGACAACATTTGAATAGGTTATAGAGACCCTTGATATCGTCCCCGGAATATCGCGAATGCTGGAAGATACTTTTCGACCAGGAAGTAGCCATATCAGACGAGGTTCAAAGAAACCACAGTCGCCTGAATGCATATCTCCTCTCCCTCCCGGTGCGGAGTCTGATTCGTCGCAGATTAAGTCAACGACGCTGGTTGAACTTGTAAGATTTTGCCACTGCAGATTGCCTCCCGAGCTAATTACCATATAGAAATCGGATTCGGACGAAGAAATGGTGACAGCTCCTGTGTCTGCGGAGAAATAGATAGGCAAATTGATAATTTTGACGATGTATAGCTGGGAAATGCAATTTGCGTTCCTATTTTGCTATGTGTCAGCTTTGTCTTGATTTCAGTGACCAAATTGTGAGACATGATAATTCATCTGTGCATGTGCAAGGGTCGTACGCACCTTTCGAACGTGGTCAATTCCAAATCACACCATTAGACGACCAGTAAGCCAGTTATCATCATCCCTGTTACTGTTAAGTGCGAAAGCAAAACCTAAATTAGTGACAAAATTTATGAACAACTTTTGAGTAAGTGATGTCATACCAGTCATGGAAGGAGCGGTCGAAGGGGAATACAAACCTGTATGCATGACAACCGTCATGCTGCATTCCTTCATGCATTCAACTATATAACTCTCCGCTTAGCCCTGGTCCACATGGTCGAGATTCTGAAAATTGCGTATGGTATGTCATGGAAATCGAGGAGATGGAGCTGGATCAGGAATGGTGGGACACTCAGGCGATATTGATCACAAAATAGTGGCTGGATCTGCATGCCGCAAATTGCCGGGCGAATGAGCTGGAACGTAATATGGCTATGTCATTTATCGCTCAAATCACCCATGTAGTAGTGAATCAGATAGTGAGGGGCGACAAAGCATCTGGATGCAAATAATAATACGGAGAAAGGATATATTGGTTGTCAATAATGCAAATATACATTTGGACTACAATGATTGAGCTTACAATGAGCATCAACGGAGCCTCAACAATTTTTTGTCTTGCATCTTGGATAATCCAAACACTGGGCAATAACTCTCACTCATAATCACAGTATTGGCTGCCTTTCTAGGCAAATATGCTAGGGAAGACATCGCTCATATCTCATGAAAATGAGCGTCAACGGAGAGTCAACAAGGTTGAGTCTTTTACTTTTGGCAATGAAGAGGTGGTATAGTGGAGGCCTTGAAAAGTGATTTTTTTGGTTGTCATCATACGGCAAACGGAAAGCAACACGCTGGTTACCCCATTCTAGAAATCCACATCAACGGAGCGTCACCAATTTGTGGTCATGCATTTTGGATAATCCAAGGTCTGTTCAATGATATTTGCCCACATTTGACATATCGGCCACCTTTCCACTCAAAAATGCCAACGACGACATTGCGACTACCTTTTAAAATTGAGCGTCAATGGATCGTCAACGATTTCTGGTCCTGCATCTTGCATAATCCAACGGCTGTGCAACGACACTTATCCATATTCCATGTATCAGCCGCCTTTCAACCAAAAAATGCTAGCAAAGACATCGCAACTATCTCCAAAAAAATGAGCATCAACGGATCGTCAATGATTTTTGGTCATGCATTTTGCATAATCCAAGGGCTGTGTAATGATCTTTATCCATAATGAATGTATTGGCCAACTTTATAGGGAAAAATGCTACGACCAAAATCTCAAACACCTCCGAAAAATGAGCATCAATTGAGCTTCAATGGTTTTTGGGCTTGCATTTTGCATAATCAATGGGCTATGCATCGGATTTAATCCCTAACTGATGTATTGGCTGTCTTTGTAGGCAAAAATGCTACTAACGATATCGCTACTGCATTCTAAAAATGAGCATCAACCGAGCGTCAACAGTTATTGGACTGACGCAATCACCTATACAGTAACGAAGTGCATTGTGTTGTACCTAAATTGCATTTTTTAACTGTGAGTCTTTTCAATACATACTTGTATACAACTTCACAACTATGCATGCAGTGTCGGACAGGGCTTACTTTTTTGTCGCTCGTTGCTCCAGAGTCAATATTTGAGCACCAGCATTCATCTCAACAATATCATACATATTGACATCCTTTCAAGTTCTATTACGCTGCTGTCAAATTCCTACTGCCATGTCGGATTCAAAATCTTTGAATACCTAGTTGCTAGAGGTGATGATATCTTCCAAAAATGAATGTGTCTTTATTCGTAATTTGAACAACCTTACGTTACAAATCATATTCGATGCTGGGTTGGCTTCTATGAATCTCGGCTCGAAGTGTTCTATTGCGTGGAAGAATTCTAGACATGCGCCTTCATGACGGTTCTATTTGCACTGTGGAATTGAGGAGACCGTCAGCCCTGGCATCATATGTATCACTTGTCATTGAGTTCTTCGCCATCCGTCATAACATGGGACCAGCTTAATGGGCAAACACTTGGTGGCAAAAGTGCACATCGCGAAGTTGAACGAATTAACAGAGTCGGAGGTTACTGAATTGACCAGTTCCACGGTCGATGAAACAGCACTGGCCATTCTGAAGAGGCAGGGAAGTCGAGGGATTACAATAGTAAGTTTGCAAAGGAAATTCGTTGTCGACATTGACTCCTGGGCTATATTGACCGTGTTAACAGACAAAACGCTCCAAACTGGCAGCTAAGGACTTTCTAACTGCCGAATTTTACCAAGACACTTGGAATCGCTACTGCATGTTAGGATTTGTTTCGGCTCATATTCCATGGAACATTATGTCAAACCTAGAGCTATGACGGTCATATACCGCATTACGCAGCGAGCTGGTGCTACCGTCGGCCAGCACCCTTAGCAACATTTGTCAGAGGGAATCCTCACTGACTGTGGATGCCATTAAAAAGCAGTTGCCAACAAGAAATAAAGTTAGTTTAGCTTTGGACGGGTGGACATCAACAAACAAATTAGCAATAACATTGGTCATTGCATGATATATGGATAGGAATTGGGCAATGCGGGAAGTGCAACTCGCTTTGGATGAGGTTAATAGCCTGTTCTTTTCCTATTTCAACAGCTAATTATGGATAATAGGTCAAGGGTCAACATACTGGAGCAAGGTTAGCAATACATTTGAAGGAAGTGATGGATCATTTTGAGCTTACCAACGGCCGCTTGCTTGGAATTACAACTGATACTGCCTCCTCAAATTACTCGATGACTCGGCAACTACAATCCACACTTGAGACCTCAGGAATCGGGTGGCCTGCATTGAGAAACCACATACCATGCATGGCGCATGTCATTCAGCTTGCGTTGGGTGCGTTTATGAGCAGTCTCAGTGTGAAGAGCCGTACATAGTTGTGGGAAGCACACGAGCACGATCAGTAATTTGGAGAGAATGAAAGCACAGATCTGGGGAAGAGTCAAAGACTTCGAAAAGAGGGCAATGCAAGAATCAACATGGTGTCTGCTATGAAACCAGGTTTGGCAAAGATAATTGAGAAAGTACATAGTTCAAGATATATTGAAAATTCTGAAACTGACCATCATATAGGAGCGAATGCTGCCTGTGTTAATTACGTTGACACCGGGTCGTTGGAATGAGTTCATTGACTGTCAAAATGCCGCAGTACGAATTGCAGTCCTACCTATTATGGATGGGAAATCATGGTGGAATTCGACACTGCAGTTACTTGAGCGAGCCTACCGATTACAAGAATTCACCTGCGAGTGGCTGAAGAATCCAAACGACTGTGATTACCAGTCACTCTACACAACAGTGGATGAATGGATAATTGTCAAGTACGTCATGGGAGTTTTAGGGCCATTCCGATACTGGACTCTGTGGATGTCGAAAAGGCTTTTGGTCACCCTGCATCATGGTATCACTGGCTATAATGACATGTTCGATCATATGGACGGCATTTTGCGAGCTTTAGCTAAGGAGAAAACTCAGTGGAAGAAAGATTTATACTTCACTGTGAAGTTTGCGCAACAAAAGCTTTCCAAATTCTACGCTGAAGTCACTCCAACGACAGGTATGCTTGTCATTTCGGCACAAATCCTTGATCCTTTTCGGAAGTCGCGATCGTTTAGGAAATGGGACAAAGGAATGGATATTTATCTTGAGGACGAGACCTCTTATACTACCCAATACCAAGAGGCATTTCTGAAGTATGTGTAGAAAGAATACTGTGCCACACACAGAAGATTGTCGGTCACTAAACATGAAAAACTACAGAGCAATGACTTCATCCATTCTGCAATGGCTTCTCGATCTGGTCAATCATCTTGTGATCCATATGGTTTGTCCAGTGATGATGATGAATACTTAACGCATAAAAATGTGGCTGAAACAACACCCGGACAAACTGATCGTGCAACACACTTATTGACAGCGGCAAGGCTCTAATTAAATTCCCCACCTGGATCGCCGAAGTACTGGGGGCAGGTAAATTCGAATGTTGATGATTACCACCTGGACCAGATGGAGATTAGCGGTACATTTTGGTTACCGGATATCACGGAATGGTGGCATCAGCAAGAGGAAAACCCTCTCAAAGTACGCCGATCACTCCAATCAGGCATGCGACATATTCTCAATCATACCACATGGTGTTGGAGTGGAGGCCTGTTCTTCCCTTGGGCAAGATGCTATCGGCTGCAGGCAGTCAAAAACCACAGGCAAGACCCTTCAGGAAATGGTTGTAGTCAGGCAGTAAGCTCGAGCCAATAATGGGATATTGGCAGGCGATGACACTGCATTGGATAGGTCAGAAACCAATAACGACTTGGAATTGAAGAGAGAGGCGGAGGAAAGAAAATTACACAGAATGGCCAAGGTCCACGACATTTTGGAGATGTGGCAGGGCAGCCAAAACCTACGTACCACACAGAAGGAATCACACGCTCAAAACAAGCAAATGACAGCCGTAGTATACATTCCAGATATGGAAGAAAGCATCAAAGCATCCTGGTCACTCTTTCAACATGATGGTGCGGCAGCATTTAAATTGTCGGAAAGATCACCGTTGCCACCAGCTATGTCTGCAAAGGAACTCGCTGGAGAACAAACTCAAGTATTGAATGTTAGCCGAATAAGACGAATCGCCAGTCATGCAGCCGAAAGTCATGACGACAGTGCACCCGAAAGCATTTCCGACACAGGAAATTGGCTCAACTGGAATGGGGACTTGGATAAACAAAATGAGTGCGATGACGACTGTGAGGCAGACAATGAATCCGATGTAGAGCTGGACAATTGCTTCGAGGATCTGGAATGCCCTGAGCAGCAGGATGTGTGTGCCGCTCCAAATGTTCCCGGATTGATTGGGCTGACACGGAGGTCAAAGAAAAAGACTGGAAAAGTGTTTGTAATGGTCAATGCTACTGAAACATGGAGGATCAGGGGAAACAGAAAAAAGTAGGACAGAATGGGACAATATGTTTTTAGCAGGTTCTTTGTGTTGCTTGACCGAGAATTTCACTTAGAGTAATATGATGGGAGAATATTGACCACTGATGCCTGAATGTTAGCTTATAAACACAAGCATAGCAGGCGAAATGCGTCATTCAACGTGATACATAACTTTCGATACAATGAGAGTGGCCCATGCAAGAATATTACTCGGGCCACAGGATCCAGCCTTAATCAGCCCGAAAAGCATCCAATAAGTTTAAATAATCATCCTTACAATTATCGATGGCAGCAGATGTTCACTGGACAATACATTAAGATGAGCATCAATGGAGCGTCAACAATTTTTGGTCTTGTAAGTTAGGTAATTGAATATTGATTTGATGACTGACATGCAAAACCAATGTGTTGGCAGTCTTTATAGGCAAAACAGATAGCGACTTGGTCAGTGCCCCATTCTGAAAATGAGCATCAATGGAGGGTCATCAAATTTTGGTCATGTAAGTAAGGTAATTACAAATCAATTCGGTCACTAATTCACATAACCAACGTATCGGCAGCCATTATAGGCAAAAAAGGAAGCGACACCGTCACTGCCCCATTCAGAGAATGAGGGTCAACGGAGCGTCACCGAATTTTGGTCATGTATGTAAGGTCATTACAAATCAATTTGGTTGCTGGTTCACATAACCAATGTATTAGCACTCTTGATAGGCAAAAAAGAAAGCGACATGCTCGCTGCCCCATTCTGAGAATGAGCGTCAACAGAGTGTCAACGATTTCTGGTCATGTACACAAGGTAATTACTGATCCATTTGGTTGCTGATTCACATAAGCAACGTATTGCCAGCCTTTACAGGCAAAAGAACACAGCGACATGGTCACTGCCCAATCCTGAAAGTGAGCGTCAACGGAGCGTCAACAATTGTTGGTCTCGTATATCTAGTAATCAGAGATCGGTCTGGTCAAAAGTATTCATAATCGACTCATTGGCAGCCTTTGTAGAAAGAAGAGAAAGTGACACAGTCACTGACCCATTCTGGGAATCAGTGTCAACCCAGCATCAACGATTATTGGCTTTCCATCCTGGGCAATCGAAGTGCCAACTGGTCAAAAATCGACATAAATGAAGTATTGGCAGCCTTCTGTGTGAAAAACCAACGAAACACACTCCCTGCCCCATCCTGAAAATGATTGTCAATGGAGCATAAATGATTTTTGGTTTTGCATCTTGGTTAATCTAAATGTCGCTGGATGGCCCAAATTCATATGCGAAGTAATGGCCGCCTTTTCAGCCAAAATATTGAACTATATCTTTGTTACCCCATCATGAAAAGAGCGTCACCGCAGCCTCAACGATTTTTGGTCTTGCATATTGGGTATTCTGGGTACCGCGCAGTCACTAGTGCTCATAACAGAACTATTGACAGCCTTGTAACTCAAAAACACACAACAGACATTGAAAAATACTGATTCCAAAATAATCAAGATTGCAATCTCCAAACCATGCAAAAAGTCATTATTGGATGTTGAAAATACAATTTTGATAAGATAGTATTATGAAATAGTAAAAACAAGACCATTATATGAATCTACACATTGACACGCTGAACAACGTGCTGACAACCCGCCCGATTCAGACGGGTCATGAGATGTCCATCGAGCCGCACTCGAATTCACGGTTCGGGTGTATTGACGACCCGGACCACCAATTTGAAATGGGGTAGGTTCCGACCTGAACCCGGACCCGAAGCGCTGGTCCAGAACCGTTGCTATCACTACCGATGCATGATCAGCAAATCCAAGGAGCACCTCCAGCTTCTTTGCGCCATTGATGAATTGTGTGTTCCTGCTTTCGTTGGGCATGATGAGATGGGAGATGGAGTGGATGACATCGACACCATGTTTGATTCATATTCTTTGATTGCTTAGTTGGGTTATTGTTTTGGTGTCCCTGGGTTTATGTTTCAATCTCTCGCCTTTTCCTTTCGTTTCCTTAATGTAGCGAGGCGCCAAATACAATGTTGAAGATGACGGCTAATATGATTCATAAGTGATAATGAACAATAATCCATGCATCATATTCACTGTTGAAGGAAGTCGATTGCTCTTATACATCCAAAGAGTGTCAGATAACGCCTGCAGTCCTCCGAATGAATATCCATAAGAACCCAGGCAACTCTCAGAGTTGGTTTGTGATTTCTGCCTTGGTTTGGCGACACTCCCAGGTGCACCCAAAGTTCTCTCTGGCGGACCAGCGTGCTCCCAGACTTATCACAATCACTCCCATCGTACTGCTGTATCAGTCATCAGAAATCCCAGTTACTCCTGTACTTCTCATCAGAGATCCCAGTTACTCTCAAGGCCTGCCGGAATACCCACCTAGGATCTGATACTCTCCTGAAATTGATGCTTCTAAGTTTACACTCCACATCCTCTCGGACACTCCTGGAGTCTTCCAGAGACTACAATACATTTTGCTGATGAAAATGGGACTTGGAAAAACTTTCACCTCGGTGGCAGCAGCAATGATTTGCAAACTGCTGACTGAGAAAGTTGTAATGGGGTTACCGCTGTCGATTTTGTGGGGGAATACCCTGGATGAGTGGGTCGATATGGTACAGAACGGCTTTCCCGGGATAATCGGTGAAGAACGGGCATGGTATCCACTGCGGAGACATAATTCAGTGCCCCGCCGCCTCATAGAGATCCAGAAAACTCCACCGCAGGGGCATCCAGTGCTGACATCTGCCGTTGAACCAATCCTGGTGTTCGTTCCTCGTGAATGGATGAAATGGAATTCTAATGTTGTTTGGCTCGATTTGTGATATCTAACACAGGGGTAGTGAGATGTTAGCTAGCTGCGAACCTGAATGGGGGTATGAGAGGCAATATGATACATTCGAATGAAAAATGGGAACAACTACCAGGGGAAAAGAGGAGTGCCAGATAGGGAGTGTTGCATGGAGAAGAGAAGTACCACAAAAGGTGTTGCAGAAGCACGGAATGAAGAAGAAGAGGATCAAGTTCAAGCTGAGGAGCGCCGAAAGAGGAGGGGTTAAGGAGTGTGGAATGGAATTGAGGAACGCCGAAATACGAGGGTGGAGGAGTGCGGAATGGAATTGAGGAACGCCGAAATACGAGGGTGGAGGAGTGCGGAATGCAATTGAGGAGCGCCGAAAGAGGGTGGGTTGAGGAGTGTGGAATTAAATAGAGGAGAGCCAATCCAGGCAGAGCGGAGCACCGATGGGATTGAGGAGTGCTTATCCCAGAGGAGGAGCGCCGAAAAGGGGTGGGGTAAGGAGTGTCGAATGTATTATAGAAGTGCCAGTTGGAATTGAAGAGCTCCCATCCCGGGCTGAGGAGCACGGATTACATGGTATTCAGTGCTGAATGGGATAGAGGAGCGCTGAGAGGAGGAATTGATTGCCGAATGAAATACCAAAGGTTCAATCTAGGCTGAGGAGCTCCGACGAGGATTGAGGAGCGCCTATTGTGGTGGAGTTGAGCTGCAGGGGGGGGGGGGGGGGGGGCGTCCTGCAGCCGCTGAAGTTTTATT
>Ga0307515_10003903_pt1 | contig 31108 bp, 27 predicted proteins | sample 17_EM_MG_FD_194513 | JGI IMG/M metagenome (GOLD analysis project Ga0307515, IMG submission 194513) | Populus trichocarpa ectomycorrhiza microbial communities from riparian zone in the Pacific Northwest, United States - 17_EM | ecosystem: Host-associated > Plants > Roots > Unclassified | place...
GATGGCACTGACGCCTCGCGATCCCGACTGCTGACACTTGCACGGTACAAGGCAGAGCAAATCCAGGCATGTAAGGCCGTTCTGCTGTGCACTGATTTGCCGCGAGCTGCTGACTGCGGTGCTACGTAACTGGTGGTTACCTACGGTGAGGTGCCGTGTGGACGCCGGGCAACGGTGCCGCCAGTTGGCTGATTGGATGGTGTCGTGCAGCCGGACATCGAGTGGCTTGATGATCAGGTGGTCGACGGCATTGTCGAGCGGCCCTTTCGTACTACCCGGTCGGGGCGCTGTGTTCCAGGCGTGTTGTGGCTGCCGCCGGCGGCGTCGGTCCCGGTGCCGCTGGTCCTGGTGGGTCATGGTGGCAGCGGGCACAAGCGCAGCGTCTGGGTGGTCGAGCATGCCCGCTGGTTCGCCGGTCACGCCGGGTGCGCCGCGGTCGCGGTCGCGGTCCGTACCACGGCGAGCGGGTGCCGGTCCCGATGCCGGCCGAGCTATATCAGGCCCGGATCGCCGAGGTCGGAATTGAGGTAGTCCTCGACCTGATGACCGACGACTGGAAGGCCGCGATCGACGCCGTCGATGCCTGCGCTCGGATCGACCCCGGCCGGCTCGCCTATCTCGGCATGTCCATGGGAGCACGGTTCGGCCTCGCGCTGGCGGCCGACGTGAACGACCGGTTCCGTGCCGTGGTTATCGGGAAATTCGGTCTGCGGCAGTGCAGCACCATGCACCCCGGTACTACATTTCAAGATTTTCGTGACTGTCGGCGTGGTTGGTCGTTGACTCAACGTGGTTGAGACAGTGACGGTTGTGGATCTTGCTGGTTGGGATGCGGAGCTTCGGTTTCTGACCGACGGGTTGGGGTGTTTGTTCAAGCGGCCGGAGCCGCGGGTGACGTTCACGTTGATGGTCCGGGCGATGCTGGCCGATGTGGCGAAGAAGAACTCGTGGGGCCTGGCGGAGTACGCCGGGTTGCCGACGCCGCAGGCGTTCGAGCATCTGCTCAACGGGGCGAAGTGGAGCGCTGACGAGCTGCGTGACCAGCTGCGAGGGTATGTCCTTGCCGGGCTGGCCGATCCGGGCGGGGCGCTGGTCCTGGACGACACCCAGGCGATCAAGAAGGGCGTCAAGAGCGTCGGGGTGGCACGCCAGCACTGCGGCGCGACCGGGCAGGTCGAGAACTGCCAGTGCATGGTGATGCTGTCCTACGCCTCGGTACACGGACACGCCTTCATCGACCGGGAACTGTATCTACCGGCCTGCTGGACCGACGATCCGCAACGCTGCCGAGACGCCGGGGTGCCGGCCGGGCGGGGCTTGGTGACCAAGCCCCAGTTGGGGATCGCGATGCTGGCCCGGGCCCTGGCGGTGCTGGCCGATGATCCGGCGCTGGTGTGGAAGTGGCTGGTCGCCGACCCGGTAGTACTTATTAGGGTCAGCCACCCGCGCCCGGGTTCACGCATACCCTGCTGATCCGCCGGGCCCTGACCGCGAAGGTCACCGCCAAGCACCCGGACGGTATCTACGAGGTCGAGTACTTCCTGGTCCACGCCCCGGCAGGGACCGCGATCACCGCGATGATCACCGCGGCCGGGCTGCGCTGGAACATCGAGGACGACAACAAAGCCGGCAAGGACCAACTCGGCCTGGACGCCTACCAGGTCCGCAAATGGGACCCCTGGTACCGCCACGTCACCATCAGCATGCTCGCCCACGCGTTCCTCGCCGTTACCCGGGCCGACCTGGGAAAAGACCCGACCTGCGCTCCGCCGCCGACGACCCTGCCAACCCCGGCCCGCTGATCGGCTACAGCCTCGCCGCGGTCCGCGGCCTGCTCGCCGCCACCACCCTCGCCCGCGACTGCCTCGACTGGGCCGCAGCGATAACCCGAGACCTCTGGCGCCGCGCCCACCAGACCAGAGCCAAAATCAGCCACTACCGACGCCGAGGCGACCCAATCCCAAAAGATCTATGAATGTAGTACAGGTAAGCCATCGGACCCAAGAACCTCCCTCCGAGTTCTTCCCGGCTGCGCCGGGGATACAACAAGGCGCCTCGTGGCGCACCTCATCTGCCGCGACAAGTGCGCAGCCCGGCGCCTTGCACAGGAAACGCGATCACGTAGCGTTACCGGCAGGTGCTGCGGGGTCAGCTCGATACGCCCGAGCCGCGGTCATGAGCGGTTGATGCCCGCACGCAGCCCCGCATCGCGACGCGAATATGTATGGTTTTCAGGGTTTCGGCTTGCCTATGCCAGCCGTGCCGGACACCGCGGAGATCGCCACGGTCGGCCGGTCACCGGCCGGAACCAGCAGCGCGTGCAGCCGGGCGAGTTCGCGGTCCCGGCCGGTAAACGCGCGCGGCGGCGCCGGCAGCTGCCGCGGGACCGGTCCGCGCACGGCCTGCGGCCCGGACCGGGCGGCCGATTCCGGGGCGGTCAGCACCGGATCGGCCTTCACGATCTGATGATGCAGGCGCCGCAGGGCCGGGCCGGGGTCGGCGCCGAGCTCGCCGGCCAGCCTGCGGCGCAGCTGCTCGTAATGCTCCAGCGCATCGGCCTGTCGGCCGCCGCGGTACAGGGCGAGCATGAGCTGCCCGGCGAGGCGTTCGTCGAGTGGATGGGCGGCGGTGGCCGTGCCGAGCCCGGCCAGCAGGCCATAGTCCCCGCCGTAGCGCAGTACGAGGTCGTTACGGTCGAGCTGGGCGGCCAGCCGCTGCCGCTCGAGGTCGGTGCGGACCGCGGCCAGCCAGGGGTGTCCAGCCCGGCGAAGGGCTCCCCACGCCACAGCGCCAGTGCCTGTTCCAGCAGGGCGAGCGTCTCGGTGTCGCCGGCCGCGGCTGCGGCCCGGCCGGCCAGCTGCTGGAAACGGTGCAGGTCGACCGTGTCCGGGTCGACGGTCAGGGCGTAGCCGAACGGGCCCCGGACGATACCGGCACCCGTGACGGTCAGGGCACGACGGAGCCGGGACAGGTAGGTGTACAGGGCGTTGCGGACCCGTTGCGGCGGCCGGTTACCCCAGGCCCGGTCGACGAGCTGGTCGACCGACACGGGCCGGTTCGCATCGATGAGCAGCACAGTAAGCACACACCACTGCCGGGCATGACCGATGTCGACGGGCTGATCGTCGAAATGTGCCAGGCGTTGCCGAGCAGCCGGAACTCCAGCGGCATCACGACCACCTCCGAGGACCGCCTGCCGGATAGGCCGCCGGTTCCGGCATAGCGGGTCCGGCCAGCCGATTCAAGACGCGGGAAAGGTTTGTGCGTCATCCGCCGCCCACGCTGCGGGGCAACTACCACCGGATGGAGAACCCGGATGAGACCCGTTCTGCAGGCGCGGAACCTGCTGATGGACCTGGACGAGCAGGTGCACTGGTTCCGGTATCTGATCCGGGACCGGGACACCAAGTTCGGCGCTGCGTTCGACGCGGCGTTCGGTGCGGCTGGCGTCGAGGTGGTGAAGTTTCCGCCGCGGGCGCCTCGGGCGAACGCGCACGCGGAACGCTGGGTGCGTACAGTTCGGTCCGAGTGTTTGGACTGGACGCTGATCTGGCGTCAACGCCAGCTGCACCGGGTACTGACCGAGTACTTACGGCACTACAACACCGTTCGTCCACACCGTGGCCTGGATCTGCGGTCACCGCGTCCGGCCTCTGGTCTGGCGCTGGTCGAGCTGTGCACCGGCGAGTCGTCGGTGCAGCGAGTCGATGTGTTGGGCGGGTTGATCTACGAGTACCGCCGCGCCGCTTGAGTCCCCCGAAGGTTTGTCGCTGCGCTCGTATCAAGCCTCTGCTGTTCTCCGTCACTATGGCCGGCGCAGATCAGGCAGCGATCCTACGGGCGGTTGATCCCTTTCGCGCCTGGAAACCGCGGAATCCTTGAGCTGGCACCCTTCAGGGTATATGCAAGATCGGTTTGGTGCCTTGATGCGAGCACGCCGCTCGTGGACCCCTTGACTCGGCTGGGGTTGCGGTATGCCGTTATTGAATCTGAGGAATTGTATTCGGATTTGGAAAATGGCGACTGGGCCGGGTTCCTGCGCGACTGGGACCGCAGTCTCCGGGCCGGACGGCGCCGGCACGAAAGGTCACGTCACTTCCCGTTGCGTATGCGCTGGCCGCGACGCTTCCTCGAATCAGCACCGTTCACCAAGCTAAAGGCGACGAGGCAGTGGCCGTGCTGATGTGCATGGCCAAAGGAAAGAAGGCAACGGCCGGCACAGGAAAAGACAAGGCCGCCGCGGCCATGGAGGAATTGCTGGGGGCCGACAACCTGTCCAGCGAAGCTGTGAGCGTCCTCTACGTCGCAGCCACGGCCGTTCTGAGATCGTGGATCATGGTGTGAGTCTGAGGATGGCGAAGGGTCGCTTCGGCGATGTCGTTGCGGCACCTTCGCGCACGAATGGAAGCTGCAGGGGCGACAACGAGGGCGATCTGATGTTGCTGATGGGCTGGACGTCCGACGAAATGCTGCGCCGCTACGGTCAGAGTGCGGCAGCGGAACGGGCGCAGGAGGTTCAGCTGCGGTTCGGTATCGGTGAGCAGTTCTGACACGGCGGCTGCCGTAGGCCGGTCGTGCTGATAGGAGCCGTCCCGGCCGCTGCTGCCTCGTCGGTGTTTCGGACCGGACGGCCCACCGCGGCGTCCTGTCCTAGGGGGTCGCACACGAGCGAGGCGTCCGAGCCAACCCGGCAGCGCCGATCGCGCCAAGCCCTGCACCCAACCAGCGGTTTCCCTCCCGGCCGTTCAGAGGGCCGTTACCAGGGGTGTGTCGACGCCGAGCGGGCCGGTCTTGGCGGCGCCGCCCGGCGAGCCCACCGGCGCACTACGGCCGGGCAGCACCTCGAGGAAGAACCGGCGATTGTCCTCCTTGGCGGCGGCGTCGGCCTTGCGGTCGGGCACGATCGCGTCGGTCGGGCAGGCGACTTCGCAGGCGCCGCAGTCGATGCACTCGGTCGGCTGGATGTAGAGCTTGCGGCTGCCCTCATAGATGCAGTCGACCGGGCATTCCTCGATGCAGGAACGGTCCATCACGTCGACGCATGCCTCGCCGATGACGTAGGCCATGTCAGCGCTCCCGTTCTGTTGAGGGAAAGTCGGTCGAGTGTCCGGGGAACAGGTCGGCCGCCGGGTCGAGGACGGTGGCGGCGTTGTTGACGGCGGTCGCGGCCTCGCCGAAGCCGACCGAGATCAGCCGGACCTTGCCGGGGTATTCGGTGATGTCGCCGGCGGCATAGATCCGCGGCAGATTCGTGGCCATCCGGGTGCCGACGACGATGTGCCGGCCGTCGATCTCCAAACCCCAGTCCAGCAGCGGGCCGAGGTTGGTGGTGAAGCCGAGCGCCGCGATGATTCGCTGCGTACGCCGGAACCGCACCGACCCGTCCGGCAGGTGCCTGATGTCCACGCCGGTCACCGCGGAGTCCCCGCGCACCTGCGTGACCTCGCAGTTGACCAGGATCTCGACGCTGCTCGCCTGCACCTGGGTGACCGTCGCGTGATGCGCCCGGAAGCGGTCCCGGCGATGCACCAGGGTGACCGAACGGGCCAGCGGCTCAAGCGTCGCCGCCCAGTCGAAGGCACTGTCCCCGCCGCCGACGATGACGACATCGTGGTTGGCGTAGTCGTCCAACTGCCGGACGAAATACGACAACCCGTGATTCTCGTACGTGGAACCACCGGCGAGCGGCCGCGGGGTAAAGGTGCCGATGCCGCCGGTGATGACGACCGCTCCGGCCCGCACGCTGACCCCGGCGGACGTGCTGACCACCGGCCGTCCGTCGTCGTAGGAGAGCCCGAGCGCCTGCTGTCCGAGCAGGTACACCGGTTGAAAAGGCGCTGCCTGGTCGAGCAGGTTGGCCACCAGGTCCCGCCCGCGCACCGCGGGCAGTCCGGCGATGTCGAAGATCTGCTTCTCCGGGTACATGGCGGTGATCTGGCCGCCGGGCTCGGGAAGCGCGTCCAGCACAGCGGTGCGCAGCCCGCGGAAACCGGCGTAGTAGGCGCCGTACAGGCCGGTCGGGCCGGCACCCACGATCAGGATGTCGACGTCGAGCGCGTCGGGCGGCGGAATCTCGGGCGGACTCATGGCCGAGACGCTAGGTAGGCGCCCGGCCGCCGCCAACGGAGTTGTTCCGTTCAGCAGGACCCGCGATCACATTCCGGTGAGCGGACTGCACTGCTGTCCCGGCCGCCCGGGCCGACCTATCGTGGCCGGACCGAAGGCCATGACTGGAGGCGCAGTGCGGGAAACGGCGGTGCGGTGGCGGCCGTACGAGATCGAGCTGTCCGGGCCGTGTGCCGGCAATCCGTTCGTCGACGTCACGCTGCGGGCGGAGTTCCGGCACGGCGAGCGGACCCTGATCGTGTCCGGCTTCTATGCCGGTGACGGGGTCTACCGGATCCGGATCATGCCCGACGCCGAGGGACGCTGGGTCTTCCGTACGCTGAGCGACGCTCCGGAACTGGACGGGCGCACCGGCGAATTCGATTGCATGCCGGCCGGCCCGGACGATCACGGCCCGGTGCGCGTGCACAATTCGTTCCTCTACAACACCCATGAGCCGCAGCGCTATCCCTTCGCCGACGTGGGGGAGTTCCGACGCCCCGATCCGGCGTTCTTCTCCCATCTCGAGCGCCGGATCGGTGAGCTGGCGAGGCTGGGCATCGAAGCCGATCTGATCCTTTTCCATCCGTACGATCGCTGGGGTTTCGCCGATATGGGCGCCGAGGCCGACGAGCGGTATGTGCGCTATGTCGTCGCCCGGCTGGCCGCCTTTCCCAACGCGTGGTGGTCGATGGCCAACGAATACGACCTGTTGCCGGGCATGCGTGACGTGCCGATCGGCGGCGTCGAGGGTGCGTACTATCTGGCCTACTTCGGTTTCATGCAGCCGCGCCGGCGGACCTTCGTGCTGCCGCCGGAGATCCGATTCCGCGTCGACGTCCTCGACACCTGGCAGATGACCGTGACCCCGGTTCCGGGCACCTTCGCCGGCACGTTCTCGGTCGACCTGCCTGGGCGGCCGTTCATCGCCCTAAGGCTGCGCGCGGTCGACTGAGCCGCGAGGCCCGGTCCGGTCAACGGACCGGCACACTTTGCGGCCACCTCGCCGTCATGCAGGATTCCCCCAACTCGCCACCAGGCAAAACAGGGAGGTCCCGCGATGACGAAGCAGGCACCGCACCCCGAACCGCGCAGGCTCGGCATCCTGGGCACCGGCAACATCTTCGGCCGGTACGTCGAAGGGCTCGCCCGCTACCCGGAGCTCACGGTGGTGCGGGTCGGCGACATCGACACGATCCGTGCCGAGAAGTCGGCAGCAGAATACGGCATCGCGGCGTGGGGCGACGACAACGACCTCTACGGCGACGACAACATCGAGATCATCATCAACCTGACCCCGCCGGCGCACCACGCGCCGACCACGTTCGCGGCGCTGGCCGCCGGCAAACACGTGTACGTCGAGAAGCCGCTGGCGACCACGCTGGTCGACGGCACCGCGGTGCTCGCGGCGGCACGGGACAGCGGGCTGCTCCTCGGCTCGGCGCCGGACACGTTCCTGGGCAGTGCCGCTCAGACCGCCCGGCACGCCATCGACCACGGGCTGATCGGGGAGCCGATCGGCTGCTCCGGCTTCGTGCGCAGCAGCCGGGTCGAGACCTGGCACCCGGACCCGCGGCCGTTCTTCGCCGAGGGGGGCGGCCCGGTGCTGGACATGGGCCCGTACTACGTCGCGTCCCTGGTCAACTGCCTCGGCCCGGTCGCTACCGTGGCCGCGGCGACCCGGATCGGTGCGCCGCGCCGGGAGGTCACCTCGCCCGGCCGGGTCGTGGACCACGTCAACGTCGCGGTGGCCACGCACGCGTCGGCCACGCTCACGTTCGCGTCGGGGGCCATCGGCACATTGCTGATGAGCTTCGACATCTGGGACACCGACCTGCCCCGGATGGAGATCTACGGCACCGAGGGCACGCTGTCGATGGCCAACCCCAACACCTTCGACGGCGACGTACGCGTCAAGCGCCACGCCGACGACGAGTGGCACGTGCTGGCGCCGGTCGTCGAGCTCTTCGGCGCGCTCAACTCCCCGGAGCAGTTCCGCCGCGGGCTCGGCGTACGTGACCTCGCCGGCGCCCTCGACGGCGAGCCGCACCGGACCAACCCACAGTTCGCCCTGCACACCCTCGATGTGCTGACCGGCATCGACACCGCGAGTCGCGAGTCGCGAGTCGTGCCGTTGAGCACCAGCTGCGAACGCCCCGCGCCCCGCTCCTGACCCTTCTCGAGAAAGAAGCACCGATGACCATCCGATCAGAACGGGTCGGGATCAACCCCTTACAGTGGGTCGCCTCGGCGGACGGCTGGATCGACCCGTCGCTCGCGCCGCCCCTGCGCGAACAACTCGCGGCGATCAGCGCCGCCGGCTTCCAGTCCCTGTACGCCTCGGTGCCGGAAGGCTCCAGCGCCGAGCAGTACCGCGCGCTGCTCGCCGAGTACGGCCTCAGCCCGGCTCCCGGCTACATTCCAGCGCTGTTCACCGATGACGACAACGCCCGCAAGCAGCTACGGGACCGGGCCGAACGGATCAGTGCCGAGCACGCCGAGCTCGGCGTACCCGTCCTGTTCCTAGCCCTGGGGATGGCCAAGGACGCCGAACGGGTCGCCCATCCCGCGGTCGGCTACGCGGCCGACCAGGACCGGCTCAAGCGGGCCCGGGACCTGCTCGTGGAGATCGCCGAGCTGGTCCGCGCGGCCGGGGTCACGCCGGCCTTCCACCCGCACGTCGGCACCTGGGCGGAGACCGAGCAGGAGACGCGCTTCGTGCTGGACAGCGTCGACGCCGACCTGCTCGCCTTCGGCCCGGACACCGGCCACCTCGGCTGGGCCGGCGCCGACGTGCCGCGCCTGATCACCGACTACGCCGACCGGGTCGCCAGCGTGCACATCAAGGACTACCACGCCGAGATCGCCGCTCGCGGCAAGGCGGAGGGCTGGGACTACCGCACGACCGTACGCAACGGGCTGTGGGCCGAACCGGGGCAGGCGTCGGCCGACCTCGACTCGGTCATCGCGGCCCTGCCCGCCGACTTCGGCGGCTGGCTGATCATCGAGGTGGACCGTGGAGCCCAGGCCACGCCGGCGGAGAGCATCCGGCTGTGCGGCGAGTGGGCGCGGCGCTTCGGCACGAGCGATGAACCGGGACGGACGGAGACATGATGCGCAAACTCTTCCTGGCGGCCGGCGCCGCGCTGCTGCTGGCTACGGCGGCGTGCGGCGGCAGCAGCAGCGAGGCCAGCACCAAGACGGGCGGCACACTCACCGTCGGCATGTCGCTGGACGCCACCTCGTGGAACCTGGCCAAGGCCGGCAACGGCAACGACGCGGTGTACAACCAGCCGGTCTACGACTCGCTGCTGCGGATGGCCCCGGACGGCTCGCTGACGCCGAACCTGGCCACCAAATGGACCTACGACGACAAGCAGACCACCCTGACCCTGACCCTGCGCGACGGGGTGAAGTTCACCGACGGCAAAACCCTGGACGCCACAGCCGTACGCACGAACCTGTTGCACAGCAAGGGCGGTAACGCGGCGGGCTCCGAACTGACCGGGATCACCGAGGTGACGGCGCCGGACGCGAACACTGTCAAGATCACCCTGGCGGAACCGGATCCGTCGCTGCTCACCGCGCTCGGCCAGGTGCCCGGCATGATCGCCAGCCCGGACGCCCTGGACGCGACGTCCGGCCCGGTCGGCTCCGGCCCGTACGTCCTGGACAAGATGGGGACCACCGCCGGGCGGCAGTACACCTACTCGCGCAATAAGGACTATTGGAACGCGAGTGCCTTCCCGTACGACAAGATCGTTATTCTGCCGATGACCGACGCGGCCGCCAGGTTCAACGCGTTGAGCTCGGGGCAGGTCGACTGGACCACGATCAGCGCCGACCGGGTGGACGCCGCGAAGGGCGCCGGGCTCACCGTCGCCACCACCCCCGGCGCCACCGAGGGCCTGTACATCTGGGACCGGGACGGCAAGATCGTGCCGGCGCTGAAGAGCCCGCTGGTGCGCCAAGCGCTCAACTACGCCTTCGACCGCGCCGCCATCGTCAAGACCGTGAAGAAGGGACTCGGCACCGCGACGGAACAGCCGTTCCTGACCGGCGACGCGGCCTACGACCCGGCGCTCGACAGCCGCTACCCCTACGACCCGGCGAAGGCCAAGCAACTGCTGGCCCAGGCCGGTTACCCGAACGGCTTCGAGGTGACCATCCCGGACCTGTCGGCGAACTTCCCGCAGGAGCAGGCGGCCATCAACCAGGCGCTCGCCGACATCGGGCTGAAGGTCAAGACTGTGCCGGTGCCGCTGAATCAGCTCTTCACCGCATTGCAGGGCGGCAAGTACGCCATGTCGTACTTCAAGCTCTCCGCATTCGGACCGTGGGACATCGTCCAGAACGAGTTTCTGAAGAATGCGGCGTGGAACCCGTTCCACACCACCGATCCGAAGGTCGACGAGCTGGTCAAAGCCATCGCCGCTGCGAAGGCCGACGCGCAGCCGGCGCTGTTCCGCCAGCTCAACACCTACCTGGTCGAGCAGGCCTGGAACGCGCCCTGGGACGTGCTGGACACGGTCCTGGCGATGAACAAGAAGGTCACGATGACAGCGCAGAAGACGACCGTCTTCCCGCCGATCTACTCTCTCAAGCCGGCAGGCTGAGCGAGCCGATCCGAGCTGGTGCGGGGCTCGCTGGTTCGCGAGCCCCGCCCCGGAATGAGAGGTGAGCGATGGTGATGTTCCTGCTCCGGCGCGTGCTGGCCGGCCTGGTGCTGGTGCTGGTGGTCGCGACGCTCACGTTCGCCCTGCTCAACCTCACCGGCACCGACGCGGCCCGGAACATCCTCGGCGAGAACGCGACCCCCGAACAGGCCGCCGCCGAGGCGGTCACCCTGGGCCTCAATCGGCCACTGCCGGTCCGCTACTGGGACTGGCTGAGCCACGCGGTCCGCGGCGACCTGGGCACCTCCTGGTTCAAGGGTGAGGCGGTGACCTCGTCGCTGGTCAACACCATGCCCATCACCCTGTCCCTGGCGCTGGCCGGCCTGCTGCTGTCGGCGCTGCTCAGCGTCGGCCTCGGCACCGCCGCGGCGGTACGAGGTGGCCGGCTGGACCGCGCGGTCCAGTTCCTGGCGGTCCTCAGCAGCGCCGCACCCAGCTTCCTGGTCGGCCTGTTGCTGGCCGTGACAATCGCGGTCAAGCTGCGCTGGCTGCCGGCCACCGGCTACGTGCCGTTCACCGACTCGGCCGGCGGCTGGCTGCGCTCGATCACCCTGCCGGCGATAGCCCTGGCGATCGCCGCAACCGGCGGGACCACCCAGCAGGTGCGCGGATCGCTGATCGACGTGCTGGGCAGCGACTACATCCGGCTGTTGCGCAGCCGGGGGATCAGCGAGCGCCGGGTGGTCTTCAAACACGCGCTGCGCAACGCCGCCCCGGCCGGGCTGACCGTGCTGTCGCTGCAGTTCATCGGGCTGATCGGCGGCGCCGTGATCATCGAGAAGATCTTCGGACTGCCGGGTGTAGGCAGCCTCGCGAACTTCTCCGCAGTCCAGGGCGACCAGCCGGTCGTGCTGGGTGTGGTGGTCGTGACGGCCAGCATCGTCGTGCTGGTCAACCTGCTGATCGACATCGCGTACGGCTGGCTCAACCCGAAGGTGCGTGCAAAATGACCGTCCCCGTGCCGACCCCGGTCGCCCGGCGCGCGAATCTGTTTCGTCGGCTGCTGCGCGATCCGGTGGCGGTCGGTTGCCTGGTCATCCTCGCGGTGGTCGTCCTGGCCAGCCTCTTCGCACCGCTGCTGACCAGCCACGACCCGGCCCGGTCGGTGCTGTCGGACACGCTCGCCCCGATGAGCGCCGGGCACCCCCTCGGCGGCGACGGCGTCGGCCGGGACGTGCTGGCCCGGCTGCTCTACGGCGGCCGCACCAGCCTGCTCGGCGGGCTCATCGCGGTGCTCGTCGCGTTGCTGCTGGGCGTGCCGACCGGCCTGGTCAGCGGCTTCTACCGGGGCGGCTTCGACGCGACGGTCAGCTGGCTGGTCAGCCTGGTGATGGCCGTACCGGCGATCATCGTCCTGCTCGTGGTGATGGCGATGGTCTCGCAGAACGTCTTCGTCGCCATGGTGGTCCTCGGCGTAATCTTCTGGCCCGCCGTATACCGGCTGATCCGCGCCTCGGTGACCTCGGTGCGCGAGGAACTTTACGTCGACGCCGCCCGCGTCTCCGGCCTCGGCGACGCCCGGATCATGCGCCGGCACATCCTGCCCGTGGTGCAGGCGCCGTCGATCATCCAGGCCGCCCAGATCTTCGAGGTCGCGATCGGCATCCAGGCCGGCCTGGCCTTCCTCGGACTCGGCTCGGCCAGCCAGGCGAGCTGGGGCGCGATGCTCAACGACGCGTTCACCAACATCTACACCAAGCCGATCCTGCTGCTCTGGCCCGGCCTGGCCATCGGCCTGACGGTGGTGTCGCTGGGGCTGCTCGGCAACGCGCTTCGCGACACGGTCGGCGGCCGCTCCAGCCCCCGGACCAGTTCTTCCCGTACGCCCGCCGCTGAGCCCGCCGCCGCGCCGCCGCCCGCCGGCGACGATCTGTTGAGCGTCGTCAACCTGCGGGTCTGCTATCCGCGCGAGGGCCGGGAAGTCGCCGTGGTCGACGGGGTGTCGCTCACCGTGCGGCGTGGTGAGATCCTCGGTCTGGTCGGCGAATCGGGCTCCGGCAAGACCCAGACCGCGTTCGCGCTGCTGGGGCTGATGCCGGCGCTGGCGACGCTGACGGCCGACGGGCTGGCCTTCGACGGGCAGGACCTGCGCGGGCTCGGGCGGGCCGCCCGCAACAGCTACCGCGGACGCCGGATCGGCTACGTCCCGCAGGAGCCGATGTCCAACCTCGATCCGTCGTTCCGGATCGGCTCGCAACTCGTCGAGCCGATCCGCCAGCACCTGAAACTGTCCGCGCGGGAAGCCCGGGAACGGGCACTCGGCCTGCTGGACCGGGTCGGCATCGCGGACCCGGCCCGGGTGTTCGCGGCCTACCCGCATCAGATCTCCGGGGGCATGGCCCAGCGGGTGCTGATCGCCGGCGCGGTGTCGTGCGATCCCGACCTGCTGATCGCCGACGAGCCGACCACCGCGCTGGACGTGACCGTGCAGGCCGAGGTGCTGGACCTGATGCGCTCGCTGCAACGGGAGCGGCAGATGGGCATGATCCTGGTGACGCACGACCTGGGTGTGGTCGCCGACCTGTGCGACCGGGTGGCGGTCATGCAGACCGGGCAGATCATCGAGACCGCACCGGCGGCGCAGCTCTTCGCCGACCCGCAGCACTCGTACACGAGGATGTTGCTGGACAGCACACTCGAGGGCGCCAAGCCCCGCAGTGCCGTCGTCGCAGTTCCGGCGCCCTTGGAGGGGATCTCATGAGCCTGCTGGCCGTTGACGATCTGATCGTCGAGTATCCGGCGCGGGGCTGGGGTAAGCCGCCGTTCCGGGCGCTGCACGGCGTCTCGATCAGCGTGGCCGCCGGCGAGACCGTGGCCCTGGTCGGCGAGTCCGGCTCCGGCAAGACAACGCTCGGCCGTGCCGTGCTCGGGCTCGCCCCGGCCACCGCCGGCACGATCCGCTACGCCGGGCGGGTGATCTCGGGGCTGGGCCGCGGGCAGCGACGCGCCCTGAGCGCCGAGATCCAGGTCGTGTTCCAGGACCCGTACTCGTCGCTCAATCCCGCGATGACTGTCCTGGACATCCTCGCCGAGCCGCTGCTGGTGGCCGGCGCCTCCCGCAAGGACGCCGAGGACCGGGTCCGCGACCTGCTCGGCCAGGTGTACCTGCCGGCCGACGCGGCGCACCGGCTGCCCCGGGAGTTCTCCGGCGGCCAGCGGCAGCGCATCGCCATCGCCCGCGCGCTCTGCCGCGATCCGCGCCTGATCGTCTGCGACGAGCCGGTCAGCGCGCTCGACTTGTCCACCCAGGCGCGCGTCCTGGACCTGTTCATCGAGATCCAGGAACGCACCGGCGTGGCGTATTTGTTCGTCACGCATGACCTGTCTGTGGTGCGGCGGATCAGTCATCGGGTGGCGGTGATGCATCAGGGCCGGATCGTCGAGACTGGTGACGCTGCGGCGGTCACGACGAGCCCGGAACATCCGTACACGAAACGGCTTTTGCTCGCCGCGCCCGTCCCCGACCCGGCGCGCCAGGCCGAACGCCGAGCCGAGCGCCATCGCCTCGCCGAACTCGCCGCGCCCGCGTGAGCGACCGCACAGGCCTGAAGTCCGGCACGAGCGCACCGAGCGGCACTCAGCCGCACAGAGCAATGGCCTCGGGGGCGAGGGCCACGAAGGGCCTGCCCAGTCGGCTCAGCATCCGAAAGGTAGGTAACGGGTGAGCGCGACTGCCCGGATTCATCAACTGCCACGTGCATCTGCGTACGGCCGCGGGCGAGAGGCCCGCCGATTCCGCGACCGAAGATCCGGTCATCGGCGTCTTCGGGGTCGCCGAGCGGATGCGCGCCACGTTGCTCGCCGGCGTCACCACGGTCCGCGACCTGTGCGGGATTCCCGCGGGATTCCGCACAGCGGTCGACTCCGGGCTGGTCGCCGGGCCCACGCTGCAGGTGGCGGTGCGCGCGCTGAGCCACACCGGCGGCCACGGCGACGGCACCCTGCCGAACGGTTTCAACACCACCGCGCACCTGTCGGACCTGGTCGACTCGCCGGACGAGGTTCGGCTGGCGTGCCGGCGGCTGCTGCGCGAGGGCGCCGATGTGATCAAGGTGTTCGCGACCGGCGGCATGGGCAGCATCCACGACGACCCGGCCGACGAGGACCTGACCGAGGAGGAGATCCGCGCCGCCGTCGACGAGGGGCGGCGGCACCGTAACCGGCCGGTCGCGGCGCATGCCCACGGCGAGCGCGGCATCCTCGCCGCGCTGCGGGCCGGGGTGCGCAGCGTCGAGCACGGCTCCGGCATCACCGACGAGGGCTGCGACCTCGCCCTCGCCCAGCAGACGGTCCTGGTCCCGACGCTGGCCACCTCGGCGTCGCTCGACCGGGCGACGATGGCCGAATACCACTACCAGAAGAAACTTCGCTGGCTGGACATCACCCGGCGAAACATCGCGCGGGCGATCGAACGCGGAGTCCCGATCGCCATGGGCACCGACGCGGGGATCACCCCACACGGCGAGAACCTGCGCGAGCTGGCCCATCTCGTACGCCTCGGAATGGACCCGATGCGGGCACTGCAGGCCGGCACCCAGACCGCCGCCCGGTTGCTCGGCATCGACGACCAGGTCGGCACCGTGCAGGCCGGCAAGGCCGCGGACCTGGTCGTGGTGGACGGCGACCCGCTGGCCGACATAGCGATCCTGAACCGGCCGGAACGTATCCCCGCGGTGATGCGGGCCGGCCACTTCCACAAGGGCTCGCCTGTCCCGGCCTGATTAGTGACGAGCGCGTGGTAGTCGTACGGGCGCTCCTCCTGCAGGTGGTGCGACGCGCGGCACGATCCGCCTGACCGAATCCTGGGCCCGGCGTCGCCGGCCACCAAGGCGGCGAGTCCGCTCAGCGGGACGGATCGATAGGCATCCGGTGCCCCGCCCCGAATCATCGGACCATGACGGATTCCCCCGACGGCAACCCCGCCCGCGGCGGCCGCGAGCCCAGCCGTGGGCCCGGCCGGCAGGACTGGTCGACGTGGCCGCACTACGACGCGGCGGGCACCGGGTTTCGTGGCTACTGGTATCCGGTGACCTGGTCCAGTCACATCACCGGCACCCCGTCGGCGTTCACCCTCTGTGGCGAGAAGATCGCGCTGATCCGTGACGGCGGCCAAGTGTACGCCCTGCACGACCGCTGCCCGCACCGCGGCGTTCCGCTCTCGCAGGGCAACCAGCAGTTCCCGGGCACGTTGAGCTGTCCCTACCACGGCTGGACCTACGATCTCACGGACGGGCGGTTGTGCGCGGTCATCACCGACGGGCCGCAGTCGCCGATCCGCGGCAAGGTCAACGTCCAGACCTATCCGGTGGCCGAACGGATGGGCATGGTGTGGGTGTACCTGCCGCTGGCCGGCGAGGAGCCGCACCCGATCGACGAGCAGTTGCCCGAGGAACTGGTCGGCAACGCGTTCGTGCTCGGCGGGCGGATCGACCCGCGGGCCGGCAACTGGCGTTTCGCCTGCGAGAACGGTTTCGACGAGGGGCACGCCAAATACCTGCACCGGACCTCGCTGTGGCGGCTGTTCAAGGCGATGCCGACGTGGAACGTCACCCGGATCGTCACCGCGGGCCGGTGGATCTACCGGGTCCAGGACGAGGTGTACTGGGACGCCGAATATCCCGGCGTCGGCCGCTGGTCGAACAAGCGCTGGTGGAAGCTGAAGCCGCCGGAGGGTGCCTTCAACCTCGGCAACACCGGCGCGCCGAAGCGGGTCGACCCGGTCATCGAGGCGCAGGGCTTTCCCGGTTTCGCGTCGCTGTCCATGCCGGGCGTGCTGCGCATCGCTTACCCGAACTTCATCCACTACGAGTTCTACGTGCCGGTCGACGCCGATCATCACCGCTACGTCGGGGTGATGGTCAACTTCACCGAGGGCTGGGACACGCTGCGCTTCTACGCGAAGTACCTGGGCGCGATCCGGTGGCTGTTCCACGGCGAGTTCTCCGGGCAGGACGCCTGGATGGTCGACATGACCGACGCACCGCCGGAGCGGCTCTACCGCCCGGACGTCTCGCTGACCGCCTGGCGCAACCTGGCCGAGGACGAATACGCCAAGAAGCTGGGAGCCTGAGCATGCGATCTCGTACGCTGGCCGCGCTGCTCGCCGGCGCCGCCCTCGCCGTGGGCACGCCGCTGCTGTGGCGCTGGTTCGCCCGCACCACCAACACCCAGGTCCACCGGATCAACCAGTGACAGCCGCCGGACGAGCCGAGGAAACATGATCCGGTACGGGTACGCCGACACGCCGTACGGCCAGTTGCACTACGCCGAGTCCGGCACGGGGCAGCCGGTCGTGCTGCTGCATCAGACCCCGCGCTCCTGCGACGAATATCGCGAGGTCCTGCCGCTGCTCGGGGCTACCCACCGGGCGATCGCGATGGACACCGTCGGCTTCGGCGCGTCGGCACGCGCGGCCGAACACACCATCGAGACGTACGCGACAGCCGTGCTGGCCCTGTTCGACGCGCTCGAGCTGGTGTGCCCGGCCCTGGTCGGCCACCACACCGGCGGAGTGATCGCGGTGGAGGTGGCGGCCCGGGCGCCCGAGCGGGTGTCCCGGCTGGTGCTGTCGTCCACGCCCTACGTCGACGCCGAGGCCCGGGAGCGGCGCCGCGGCCGGCCGCCGATCGACCGCGTCGAAGTCGACCCGGACGGTACGCATCTGACCGAGTTGTGGCGCCGCCGCCAGGGCTTCTACCCGCCGGACCGGCCCGATCTGCTCACTCGTTTCGTGCGTGACGCGCTGGTCGTCGACGCCGGTGACCTGGAGGCCGGGCACGAAGCCGTCGGCAGCTATCGGATGGAGGACCGGATCGGGTTGGTCCGCTGCCCGGTGCTGTGCATCGGGGCTTCCGGGGACCCGTACGCGTTTCCCGATCTGGTTCCGCTGTCATCGCGCCTTGACGGGGCCGAAACGGCGATCGTCGAGGGTGGCATGGTGCCGTTGCTGGAGCACCGTCCGGCGGAGGTCGCGGAGCTGATCGGGAGATTCTTGTCATGACCCTCACCTCGATTCCCCAACACCTGGCCGCCTGTCCGGACCCGGCGGCGATGAACTCCGTGCTCGGCAAGGCGAAGCTGATCCTGGAGGCGTTCACCGCCGCCGACGACGTGCTGTCGCTCACCGACCTCGTGCGGCGCACCGGGGTGGCCAAGGCCACCGTGCACCGGCTGGCACAGGAGTTGCTCACCTGGGGTGTGCTGGAACGGGTCGGCAGCGGCTACCGGCTGGGGCTGCGCCTGTTCGAGATCGGCCAGCGGGTGCCGCGTCAGCGGATCCTGCGGGAGGCGGCGCTGCCGTACATGGAGGACCTGCTGATGGCGACACAGGAGACCATCCATGTCGCGGTCCACGACGGCCTCGACGTCCTGTACATCGAGAAGATCATCATGCATCGGGGGCTGAGCGGGCAGTCCCGGGTCGCCGGTCGGCTGCCGTTGTACTGCACCGCCACCGGCAAGGTGATCCTCGCGTTCTCGCCGCCGTCGCTCTTCCTGGAGGTGGTGCGGTCCGGGCTCACGGCGCTGACCCGGCACACGATCACGGCACCGGCGCTGCTCGCCGACCAGCTCGAACGGGTGCGCAGCCAGCAGTTGGCCACCGAGCACGAGGAGACCCGGCTCGGCTACGCGAGCATGGCTGTTCCCGTGTACGGCGGCAGTGGCGTGCTGGTCGCGGCGGTGTCCATCACCGCGCCGACCGCCCGGATCGATGTGCCCCGGCTGTCCGGGCTGCTGCGCACCGCCGGCGTCGGCATCACCCGCACCCTGCGTGCGCTGGGCTGACGGGCGGCGGTCCGTTCCTCGGACCGGGTTAGTTGACGCCTCCCGGCGGCTGGCCGCAGAGTCGCACCATGACATTGAGCGGGGATCGACATGGCGATCCGGACTGGTCGGTCAACGAGGTCATCCGGCGATTGCTGACCGCGGACGGGCTCGCCGACCCTTACCCGATCTACCGGGAGATCCGGGAAGCGGCCGACGCCGGCCGGCCCACCGGACGGTTCCTGTTCCGCCATGAGGACGTGCGCGAGGCGCTGTACGACCGGGAGCTCAGCTCGGATCGCGTATCGGCGATCCTGCGCCCACTGCCCGAGCCGGATCGCGCCGGGGCAGCCCTGTTGGAGCGGACCCTGCGCGACATCATCGTCTTCACCGATCAGCCCGATCACCGTCGGCTGCGCCGGCTGCTCGGCCAGGCGTTCAACCCGCGGATGGTGGAGCAGGCCCGGCCGGCGCTCGCCGAGATGGTGGACGGGCTGCTCAAGCAGCTCGACACCGGCGCCGACGTGCTCGACCTGCACGCCTCGCTGACCTATCCGCTGCCCGCGCTGGTCGTCGCTGCGCTGCTGGGCATCCCGGCGCAGGATCGTGCCGCGTTCGGCGCCTGGGCGCTCGACATCGTGCTGGTGGTCGGCTCGGGTGCGCTCACCCCGGCGCTCGCCGAGCGCGCGAACACCAGCGCCGCCGAGATGCGCGAGTTGCTGGCCCGGCTGGTCGTCGAGCGTACCGCCGACCCCGGTCCGGACCTGCTCAGCGCCATGATCAGTGCGGTCGACGAGGGCGAGCGACTGAGTGTCGACGAGCTTTACGCCAACGCGTTGTTCCTGATGACGGCCGGGCACGAGACCGCCACGAACATGCTCAGCAACGGCATCCTGACCCTGCTGCGGCATCCCGACCAGCAGGAGCTGTTGCTGGCGGACTGGTCCCTGCTGGGCACCGCGACCGAGGAGATGCTCCGGTTCGAGAGTCCGGTGCAGATCGGCGCCCGCGTCGCCGACCGGGACCGCGAAGTGCAGGGGCTCCCGCTGCGGGCCGGCCAGCCGGTGATCGTCATGCTCGGCGCCGCCAACCGTGACCCCGAGGTGTTCCACGAGCCGGACCGCTTCGACCTCACCCGGGATCCCAATCCGCACGTCGCGTTCGGCCACGGGATGCATTTCTGCCTCGGTGCCGCGCTCGCCCGCGCTGAGATGGAGACCGTGCTGCCGCGGCTGTTCGACCGGTTCGGCCCGATGCGGCTGGCCGAGGACACCGTCGAGTGGCAGCCGACGCTGGACTTCCGCGGCCCGACCCGGCTGCTGGTCAGGAGGTAGGGGCATGGGACATGACCTGGATCCGCTGTTCGCACCGGACAGCGTCGCGGTCTACGGGGCGTCGGCGAGCGACCCGGGCAAACTCGGCAACACCCTGCTGCGCAACGTCCTGGACGGCGTGGGCCGGGTGGTGTGCGTGCACCCGACGGCGAGCGTCATCGACGGCGTACCGGCTCGGCCGAAGCTGGACGGACCGGTCGATCTCGCGCTGGTGTCGGTGCCGGCCGGGGCGGCCGAGCAGGCGGTGCGCGACGCGGTGACTGCCGGCGTACGCGTGCTGGTCCTGCTGTCTTCCGGGTTCGGCGAGGCCGGGCCGGACGGGCTGGCGACGCAGGACCGGATCGCCGACCTGGTACGCGAGCACGGGGCGCGGCTGGTCGGGCCGAACTGCATGGGTGTGGTGAGCCACCTCGACGGCGATCGGTGGCTCAACGGTTCGTATTTCTGGTCCGTGCCACGCCGGCCCGGACCGATCAGCTTCATCAGCCAGAGCGGCGCGTTCGGCGGCATGTTCCTTTCCGAGGTGCGTCGCCGCGAGCTCGGCTTCGCCCGGTTCATCAGCCTCGGCAACGCGCCCGACGTGTCGGTGACCGACGCGCTCGGCTGGCTCGGCGCCGACCCGGCAACCGAGGTGATCGGCGTGTTCACCGAAGGGCTGCGCGACGGGCGCGAGTTCATCGAAGTGGCCCGGGAGATCACCCCGCGCAAGCCGGTGGTAGTGCTCAAGGGCGGCCGGGGCGATGCGGGTGCGCGGGCGGCCGCCGGGCATACCGGCTCGCTGGCCGGCAGCGCGCGGGCGTACCAGGCGGGTTTCGACCGGGCTGGGGTGACCGCGGTGGCCGGCTCGGGCGACTTCTTCGACGTGCTGACCGCGCTGGCAGCGCCGGCCGCCCGCTCGCACGGGCCTCGGGTGGCGGTGCTGACCATCTCCGGGGGGCCGGGCGTGCTCGCCGCCGACGCGGCCGAGCAGCGCGGGCTGGTGCTCCCCGCACTACCGGGCGATCGGCAGGCCGCGATCCGGCGGTACACCCCGGAGTTCGCGGCCACTGCCAACCCGGTCGACCTGACCCCGCAGTGCCCGCCCGCGGGGTTCGGACCGGCGATCCGGGCGGTGTACGACGAACCGGGCGTCGACGGCGTGATCGTCATCAACTGCGGACTCGACATTCCCGAGTTCGGTGCGGGAGTGGCCGCCGCGGTCGCCGCTACCGGCAAGGCCACCACGGCGTTCCTGCTGGACGTGCCGCAGGTCCGCAAGTCCATCGCCGCGGCCGGCGTCCCGTGCTTCGATTCGCCCGAGGCCGCCGTCCTCGGCTACGCCGCGGGGGTGCCGGCGTGACCGCCTGCACCGAGCGGCACACGGCCGCGCGTGCCCACGGCCTTGCCGGCGAGGGCCAGAAGGGCATGCCTAAGGAGGCTCAGTCATGACCACGATCCTCAGTGAGTGGGACAGCAAGGCGCTGCTCGGGCCGCGGCTGCCGATCGCTCGGGAGTTGCGCACCACGTCGCCGGAGCAGGCTCGCGGTTTCGCCGCGGAGATCGGCGCGGCGGTAGTGGCCAAGGCCTCCGGGGTCGCGCACAAGTCGGACGGCGGGCTGGTCCGGCTCGGACTCGACCCGGCCGGGGTGACCGGATGCTGGGCCGAACTCGCCGCGGCCGGCGACGGTACGGTGCTGATCGCCGAACAGGTCACCGGCGAGCTGGAGCTGATCGTCGGCGGCAGCCGCGACCCGAGCTTCGGCCCGCTCGTGACGATCGGGCTCGGTGGCGTGGCCGCCGAGATCCTCGACGACGTCGCGGTGCTGCTGTCCCCGCCCGAACCGGGGGAGCTGGACAAGGCGCTGTCCGGGCTGCGCGGCGCCCGGCTGCTGACCGGTTACCGGGGCGCGGCGCCGGTGGACCGCGGGTCGCTGGCGCTGATCGTCGACCTGGTCGCCGGCCTGCTGGACCTCGACCCCACCGTGGTCGAGGTCGACTGTAACCCGGTGCTGGTCCGCGATGGTCAACCTGTCGTCCTCGACGCCTTGGTGGTGAAACTGTGACCGCACTGCAGGACGCGATCGAGCGCGCCTACGCCGGGTCGGCGCATCTGCGCGACAAGCTCGACGCGGCCGACGTCAAACCGGCGTCGATCAGCACGCCCGACGACCTGATCCGGCTGCCGTTCAGCACCAAGGCGGAGCTCCGCGACACCCCGCTGCTGCGCTACGCCGCGGTGCCGAACAGGGATATCGTCCGGGTGCACGCCTCCTCGGGCACGACCGGCCGGCGGACCGTCTGCGCGTACACCGCACAGGACGTCGAGGACTGGACCGAGATGTTCGCGCGCTGCTACCGGTATGCCGGAGTGACCGCGCAGGACCGGGTTCAGCTGGCAGTCGGGTACGGGTTGTGGACGGCCGGGGCCGGCTTCCAGGCCGGTGCCGAGCGGGTCGGCGCGATGGTGGTGCCGACCGGTCCCGGCAACACCGAAATGCAGCTCGAGATGGCCCGCGAACTGGGCAGCACGGTCATCGGGGCCACCTCGTCGTTCGCGCTGCTGCTCGCCGAACTGGTCGAACGGCGCGGCCTGCGCGACGAGATCGCCCTGCGCGTCGGGATCGTCGGATCGGAGCGCTGGGGCGACGTGGCCCGCCGCCGGATCGAGTCGCTGCTCGCCATCAAAACCTTTGATCTGTACGGGCTGACCGAGCTGTGGGGCCCCGGCGCGGGCGTGGAATGCGAGCGGCATGACGGCATCCACGTGTGGTCCGACCACTATCTCGTGGAGATCATCGACCCGGAGACGCTGCTCCCGGTGCCGCCCGGAACCGTGGGCGAGGTCGTGGTGACCACGCTGACCAAGCAGGCGACCCCGCTGATCCGCTACCGCACCCGGGACCTGTCGTATCTGTACCCGCAGCCGTGCCCGTGCGGCAGCCCGTACCCGCGGATCGCCCGGATCGAGGGCCGCTCCGACGACCAGGTGAAGATCCGCGGCGTGATCTTCATGCCGGCCCAGGTCGACACCGTGCTCGCGGACGTCGACGGGGCGGGCCCGGAGTTCCAGGTGCACATCGGGCGCGACGCCGCCGGCCGGGACGCCCTGGCGATCCGGGTTGAGGCCGACGGCGGGCCGGGACTTGTCGATGAGCTCGCCCGACGGCTGCGGGACAAGATCGGCCTCCGGGTGGACCTCGAGCTCGTGGCGCCCGGCTCGTTGCCGCGCAGCGAGGGCAAGACCCGGCGCGTCTTCGACGATCGGCAGCTATGAGCCGCGACTGGTCGGCAGTCATGATCGGCTCGGACGAGGACTTCGCGGGAGCGCCGCTGCTGCGCAAGGAGTTCGTCCTCGACGACGGCGACGTGCGCCAAGCGACGCTGTACGCCACCGCCCGCGGCGTCTTCACCGCCTCGATCAACGGGGTGAACGTCTCCGACGACGTGCTCAGCCCCGGCTGGACCAGCTACGAGTGGCGGATGCGCTACCGCGAATACGACGTGACGAATCTGCTGACACCGAATTTGCTGACAACGAGCGCCGCGGTCGTGCTGGGCCTCGAACTCGGCAACGGGTGGTTCCGGGGACGCCTTGGCTGGAACGAGGGGCGGGCCTTCTACGGCTCCGAACTCGGCGCCCTCGCCGAGCTGGAGATCCGCTTCGCCGACGGGCATGTGCAGACGGTCGGCACGGACGGCACCTGGCGCGCGGGACCGTCCGCGGTGCTGGCCAACGACCTGTACGACGGCGAGACCATCGACGCACGCCTGCTCGATGACGCCTGGAAGCATCCCGGCTTCACCCACGACGGCTGGGTCGGCGTACACGAACAGGATTTTGCTCTGGCCACTCTGACGCCGTATGTGGGACCGGCCGTGCGCCGGCAACAGGAGATCCGGCCGGTCGCTGTCTGGACCTCGCCGACGGGCCGAACGCTCGTCGACTTCGGGCAGAATCTGGTCGGCTGGGTTCGGTTCAGCGTCCGCGGCGAGGCGGGCGCGGTGATCACGATCCGCCACGCCGAGGTGCTCGAACACGGCGAGCTGGCGACGCGGCCGCTGCGCTCGGCGCAGGCGTGCGACCGGTTCATTCTCAGCGGCGCGCACGATCGCTTCGAGCCGGGACTGACCTTCCACGGCTTCCGGTACGCCGAGATAAGCGGCTGGCCGGGCGAGCTCGGCGCCGACGACGTGGTGGCCGTGGTCGTGCACTCCACAGTGGAGCGGACCGGCTACTTCGAATGCTCCGACGAGTTGCTCAACCAGTTGCACAGCAACGTGGTGTGGGGCACCCGGGGCAACATCCTGGACGTGCCGACGGACTGCCCGCAACGCGACGAACGGCTCGGCTGGACCGGCGACCTGGCAGTTTTCGCGCCGACCGCGGCGTTCCTGTTCGACGTCGACGGCCTGCTGCGGGACTGGCTCGCCGATCTCGCCGCGGAACAGCGTGCCGCCGGCGGCCGCGTCCCGTTCGTCGTCCCCGACATCCTGAAGTACGAGAAGCGCCGGGCGTTTTCGGCGACGGCGAGCACGGCGATCTGGGGCGACGCCGCGGTCTGGGTGCCGTGGGCCCTCTGGCAGGCGTACGGCGACGCTCGCGTGCTGGGCGAGGCGTTCGAGTCGATGGCCGCGCACGTCCGGCGGGCCCGGTCGGCGACGTCCGAGACCGGCCTGTGGGATCAGGGCTTTCAGTTCGGCGACTGGCTCGACCCGACCGCACCACCGGACCAGCCGTTCCTCGCGAAGGCGGACCCCGGCGTCGTGGCCACCGCCTGCCTGTACCGAAGCGCCCGAACGGTAGCCGACGCGGCCACGATCCTGCACCGCGCGGCCGACGCCGAGGAGTTCGCCGCGCTCGCCCAGCGCACCAAAGCCGCCTTCAACACGCACTACGTGACCGCCGAGGGGACAGTCCACAGTGACTGCCCGACCGCCTACGCGCTGGCGATCGCCTTCGGCCTGCTCGACACCCCGGTGCGGGCGCTGGCCGGCGACCGGCTCGCCGCGCTCGTGGCGGCGAACGGCTACCGGATCGCCACCGGCTTCGCGGGGACCCCGTACGTCACCGACGCGCTCTCCGCGACCGGGCACCTCGGCGCCGCCTACCGGTTGTTGTCGCAGCGCGAATGCCCCTCCTGGTTGTACCCCGTAACCATGGGCGCGACCACGATCTGGGAACGCTGGGACGCGATCCTGCCCGACGGCACCGTCAATCCCGGCGAGATGACCAGCTTCAACCACTACGCGCTCGGCGCGGTCGCGGACTGGATGCATCGGGTCATCCTCGGCATCAATGCGGGGGAGCCCGGCTACCGCACGATTCGGATCGCTCCCCGGCCCGGCGGCGGACTCACCTGGGCGCGCGGGTCGCTGAAGACACCGCACGGTCCGGTTGGGGTGTCCTGGCAGCACAACGAAGGCGGCTCGACAGTCACCGTCACGGTGCCGGACGGCGCGAAGGCCGAGATCGACCTGCCGGGAAAGGCGCCGGCGACCGTCGGCGCCGGAGAACACACCGTGCGATGGTGAGAATCCCAGCGCTCGAATGGCTGTTCAGCGATCCGCCGCGCGGCTTCGGCCCGACGCCACTGTGGTGGTGGAGCGGCGGCCGGGTCACGACGCCGCGGTTGCGTTGGCAGCTCGAACGATTCGCCGCGGGCGGGGTGTTCAACCTGGTGGTCATCAACCTGGCCCCGGCCGGGCCGATCGCCGGCGCCCGGGCCGATGACCCGGCGTGGTTCAGCGACCAATGGTGGGACCGCTTCGTCGACACCTGCGAGATCGCCCGCGAGTTGGGGATGCGAATCTGGTTCTACGACCAGATCGGCTTTTCCGGCGCCAATGTCCAGGGTGCCGTCACCAGCCGGCATCCCACGGCGGCCGGCCGTGCCCTACGCCTGCGGGAGACCCGGGCGCAGACCGAGGAGTTTGTCGCCGAATACGACCGGTCGGGCCGGCGGCTGGTGGTGACTTCGGTGCGCACGGCGTTCGACTACCTGAGCCAACCGGCGGTCGAGCTGCTGCTGGACAAGGTCCATCATGAGTTCGACCGCCGCGTGCCGCACCTGCTAGGCAACGTGATCGCCGGCAGCTTCCAGGACGAGTTGCCGGCCACCAACTCCTGGACGCCCCGCTTCCCGGCCGAGTTCGCCGCCCGGCGCGGCTACGACCTGCTGGACCACCTGCCGGCCCTGTGGCAGGGCAAAGACGACCAGGCAGCGAAGGTACGCGGCGATTACTACGCCGTACGCGCGGAGTTGGCCGAGGAAGCGCTGTTCGCCCCGCTCGGCCGCTGGCACACCGAACGCGGAATGCTGCTCGGCAGCGACCAGAGCAACCCGGCCCGAGCCGGCAACCCCACCCAGGCGACCCAGCTGTACACCGACTACTTCCGCGCCCACCGGTGGTACGGCGCGGCGGGCAGCGACCATGAGGGCGACGCCAAGGTGCACAGCTCGATGGCCCACCTGTACGGCCACGAACGGGTTTGGATCGAGGCGTTTCACTCCAGCGGCTGGGGCGGCACCCTGGAGGACACCTACGACTGGCTGCTGCCGTTCCTGCGCAGCGGAGCGAACCTCTACAACCCGCACGCCAGCTACTACGACACGGCCGGCGGATGGTTCGAGTGGGCGCCGCCGTCGACGGACTGGCGCCAACCGTACTGGCGGCTCTACCCGGCCTTCGCCCGAGCGGTGGCCCGGATCGCGTCGATCATGACCTGGGGCTCCTACAGCGCGGAGGTCGCCGTGCTGCACCCGACCGCCACCGCGCAGGCGCTGCTGACGCTCGACGCCCCGATGGACCACTTCGGCACCGGCCGGCTCGGCGGACAGTTCGCCGAGCTCGATCAGACCCAGGCCGACTATCTGGCGCTGTGCGGCGCGAACAACTGGTTCGACACGAAACCGGGAGCTCTGGACAGCGCGGGCATCGCCTTCGACATCATCGACGACGCCTCCATCCAGCGCGCGGAGATACTCGACGGCGGATTGATTCTGCGCGACCTGCGTTTCACGACCGTCCTCCTGCCGTCGGCGAGCGTGCTCGAGGAGGCAACCGCCCGGCAACTGCTGCGGCTGCTGGACGCCGGCGGCACGGTGATCAGCGTCGGCCGGGCCCCGGAACTGGCCGCCGGGCGCGGCGGCGACGACCAGGTGGTCCGCCGGCTCGCCGCCCATCCACGAATCACCCGAGTCGCTCAAGCCACCGGCATCGGCGCGGCTATCCCCACGCCCGGGTACGCCAGCAGCGACGTCCCACTGCTGGTTCGCCGCCACGGCCCCGACGCTGTCGCCCTGGTCACCGCCGCCTTCCCGAACGCCAGCCGCTACCCGCTGCGCACCGACACGTGGATCTGGCCGGACTACGACTTCGAGCCGAGCCGGTACGCGGTCGCCCGGACCGTCACAGTCGAAGCGCCGGTGTCGTGGGCGCAGATCTGGAACCCGGTGTCGGGTGAGCGGCACGCCGCCGAGGTGCGAGTCGACGGCTGCCGTTCGCGAATCTCGGTGCGCCTCGAAGGGGCGCCGGCGGCACTGCTCGTCTGGCATGAAGGCGAGCCGACAGGCGGCACCTCGATCGACCCGCCCGCTAAAACCTGGCAGACCCGAACCGACGACCTGACCCGGGGCTGGTCCGGCGAGCTGGTGCCCACAATGGACAATTCGTGGGGCGACCTGGCACTGCCGCCCGGTGCCGACGTCGACGAGTTGCAGATCTGGACAGTCGACTGGGCCGAATCCGAGGACCCGCGGCCAGTTCAATGCGAGCCTTCGCGTTGGCAGCCCGTGAAGGTCACCTTCGGCCAGCGGCTGCGGGTGCACCGGCCGGTGCCGGCGCGCGATGCCCCGGCGCCGCTGCAGGTGGGCGACGTCGCCGCGATCCTGGACGGACGAGCTGCGCTGGCCGATGACGAGTGGGATACCAGCACCTACTCGGCGAGCCGCGGCGTCGAGAAAAGCCGCGGCATGCTCGGCAACAAGGCGCTCGTACCGGAAGAATTCGTGCAGACGCCGGCGCCGGGGGCCGGCGAGGTCGCACTGGTCCGTGCCCTGATCCGGTCTCGTCGCCCGGGTGCGGCGGAGTTGGTGATCGGCGCCGGCGCCGCCAAGCGCATCTGGTGGAACGGACGGGAGCTGACCGGTGGCGACGGGTACCTCGCGACCAACCGCGTTTGCGTGGATCCCGCGGTCAACCTGCTCGAATACCACCTCGGCCAAGCCGAGAACGTACCCGGATTCGACGTCGCCGGCGCACCGCCGACGCTCGGCTCGTTCTTCGCCCTGGTGGCACCCGACGGCTTCGGCAGCCGGCCGCGGTTCATGACGGCCGGACCGGCGGTCGTACCCGACGGTCAAGTGGCGTATCAGAGCACGTTCGACATCCCCGCGCCGGTCCAATCCGCCCGCCTCGTCGTCGGCGCCGCGACCGGCCTGACGGTGTCCATCGACGGGGCGCCGGTCGCCCGGCAGGAGAAGGTCGAATACTACGAGTCGTCCTGGGGTGCCAAGCCGATGTATTTCAGCCACGACGTCGCGGCGCATCTCGGCGCGGGCCGGCACACGCTGCGCATCGTGGCCGATTCCACGGACACCCGCGATGTGGTCTTCGCCGATCTCGTGATCGAGCAAGCCGAAGGTGTGACCACTGTGGTCAGTGGCGACGGCTGGCAGGCTTCCTCGGGCAGGACCTCCGGCGTCTCGACGGAACACCGGGGCCAGTGGGCGGAACTCGCCTCGGCACACGCCGCGCCGCGACCGCACCCGTTGCCGGACACGGAATGGCTGCACGGCGCGCCGGCCGTCGGCAACCCGGTGGACACCATCCACGTCGATGACATGGTGACGCCGGCCAGGCAATGGTTCCGGATGGTCCTGCCCGCCGGCACGGTCTCGGTTACTCTGCCGCTGGTTCCGAAGAGCGGGGTGACCGTCGCCGCCCAGCACACCGTGACGGATGACGTGGTGCGTTTCGCGGAGCCGCTGGCCCGCCCGGCGACGCTGACGGTCAAGACGGCTCCGGTGTCCTTCGACCGCGGCGGTGCCGCGTGGCGTGGGCCGGTCAGGATCGTCTGCGCGCCGGCGCCGATCGAGCTGGGCGACTGGCGGGAGATCGGACTGCGGTCGTGGAGCGGCGGCGTGCGGTACCGCCGAACGGTCGATCTACCCAGCGGAGCCCACGATGTCGTGCTGGACCTGGGCCGAGTGCGCGGCGGCGTCGAGGTCCGGGCCGACGGGACTCAAGTCGGCGAGACCTTCTGCGCTCCCTACCGGTTCTCGCTGGGCGACCGCACCGGTCCGGTCGAGCTCGAAGTCACCGTGTACAACACCCTGGCACCGTTCTTCGACGAATCGACCCCGACGATGTGGGTGTTCCCGTCGCAGCTTTCATCCGGCTTGTTCGGGCCGATCCAGCTCCGCTACAAGATCCAGTCCACAGATTGACCTGAGCGTGCTGGGCGCCGGCATTCGACATCCGCTGGTGTCTAGCCACGAACTGCGACTCGACCTCAACACCTCAACCGCAACGCCCGTCTTCCGGGCGAACATCCTGCCCGTCGACGAACGTGCCCTCGCCGAAACGTGTAACCGCAGCTCACGCCTGGTCGAGAGTGCACAAGTGCAGAGGTAGGGCGTTGGTCCCAGCATACGAACCGCATCGACCTCGCTGACCGTAGTCAGATTTACAGGATCTGACCTGGGCTTTTGCAAGATCATGTCCAGTCGTGTGTGCAGTAGGTAGTGGATTTGCTCGCCGCGGTGAACAGGTGGGCCGGAGGCAACACCATGCGAACCAACCGGCGACAATCGCCGGCGACCCGTTGCCGTACTGGCCCGCATCACGTCCTGGCGGGTGAGACCTCGACCGTCGGCCGGCGGGGAGCGCCGATCTCGGCAAGGCAGGCCCAAGCACCCGGCACATCGAGCGCACGGGCGGCGTACGCAACGTCGAGCAATTCCGCGCTGAGGTACCGGTCGTACTTTTCGTGAATCTTGGCCCGTACCGTTCCGGCCAACCACACCGGATCGGGTCGGGGCGCGGCGACGAGCGCACGGACCAGTTCGTGCAGTTCCGCCGGTGAGCAGTCGCCGACCGTGACGGCGAGCCCGTCCTGTCCGACCCGACGGCCCTGACCGGCCAGCACCACTGCGATCGTGTTCATGATCCGGTCACCGCGCCAGGGAAAGAGCACCGCGTCCGACCCGGACGCGAAGATGCGCAAGGTGGCGTGTCTGGCCTCACGGAACACCGTACGGCCCTCGGCCAGCATGGTCCGGGCGGCCGCGTCGAGATAGCGGGGCGTCTCGGTCGAGAGGTACAGCCGGCGCATGGTGCGCCGTACCTCGTCGGCGATCTCGCCGCCGGTGCCGGGAAAGACGGGAGGGCGGCCCGCTTCCGCGGCTGTCAACTCGATCACCCGCAGCGCGACATCTACGCTGAGCACCCGCCATCGCGCTCCGCTGAAGATGAGCATGGTTCCGGGCAGGATGGGACGGTCGACCGGCAGCGAACCGAGCGTGTAGCCGTCCGCGACGAGCCTGTAGTGCTGCGAGGTGCGAAACGACGCGTAGAAGCTGTAGTGGTTGACCAGGCGGTCGCCCGCACTGCCCGGCAGCAGCCGCCCGTCCTCCTGCTGCTGGAGCAGGTCGTGCCGGCCCATGTCGCGCAGCAGGCTCGCGAAGGTGGCTCGGTTCGCCTGGACGAAGGGCCCGCGTGCGCAGAGCATGTCGAAGAGCTGCCCGGCCGTCGCGCCGCCATGCTGCGCGGTGATCGACAAGACCTGCTGAATGAGCGTCGACAAGTGCAGACCCGTGGCGTCCGGCGGCTCGTACCAGCCGGTGAGCAGCAGCTCGACCATCGCCACGCTCTGGAAGAGTTCGGCGCGCAGGGCGTCCGTCGGATTGTTGCCCGGTCCGAGCTCACGTTCCGCGACATAGATTCGTAGTATCGCCGGCCGGCCGGGCCGGCGGCCGGAGCGGCCGAGACGCTGGCGCAGGGCGGTCACCGTCGGCGGGGCGCCGACCTGGGCGACGGAGTCGACCGAACCGACATCGATGCCCAACTCCAAGGTGGACGTGCAGATCGCGGTCACCGGTGTGGCCAGGTCCTTGAGCCGCTCCTCGACGTGCTCGCGGATCTCCTTGGACAGGCTGCCGTGGTGAGCGAGGAACTCGGCGCGCGTGCCGGCGTGCGCGGCCCGACGGCTGATCATGTCGGCGTAGGTTTCCACCGCGGCACGGGAGT
>Ga0307515_10003904_pt1 | contig 31107 bp, 29 predicted proteins | sample 17_EM_MG_FD_194513 | JGI IMG/M metagenome (GOLD analysis project Ga0307515, IMG submission 194513) | Populus trichocarpa ectomycorrhiza microbial communities from riparian zone in the Pacific Northwest, United States - 17_EM | ecosystem: Host-associated > Plants > Roots > Unclassified | place...
CTAACCCTAACCCTAACCCTAACCCTAACCCTAACCCTAACCCTAACCCTAAGCCATCCATATACACAAAGAAATCCGTATTCCAAAAGACAAGTCAAACAACCTTAAGCTTAAATTGACCTGCAATTGCCACACACCCATTGCTCTCGTGAACTTCGTATGCTTATCGTTTGTAAGTGCTTTCGTGAGTATATCTTCCACATTTTCGTCCGTCTGTCTGCAGGAGTAGTTGACTCTTCGGCGTTTGTGCAGATCTTGACTGTTGTGGTAGCAAACGTCGATGTGCTTAGTTCGAGCCTTGATGATTCCTGAGGTGATTAGAATGAGAGCACCCTGATTGTGGCAGTTGATTGGCAGTGGTGGTGAGTCTCTCTGAGAACGGTGAATGTCTTTTTGAAATTGCAGTAACCATTCTGCTTCTCTGGAGGCCTCCAAACAGGCGATAAACACGGCATGGAAAGTTGACATGGCGAGGAGACTTTGCTTTCGAGACTGCCACAAGAGAGCGCCATTCCTGGCGAGAAACCCATGGCCTCCTTGAGACTTGCGCTCGACCCTGTCATTGGCCCGATGGGAATCCGAGTATCCTACAAGACTATTGCAGATGTCTATGCCTATGCCAATCCGATTGAAGTGCAGTCGAAAATCGTCTGTCGATTTAAGATACTGAAGAACTCTTGTAGCAGCGGTTATATGGCTGGTGAAAGGCCGTGAGTTGTAATGAGAAACAGCAGCGACCACATATGAGATATCTGGCCAAGTTTCAAGTGCCGTGTATATTAGTGATCCCACAACTGCTTGATACTCTGGGATATCTTCCAATACCTTCTCCCCCCGATCCTCAGCCAAGTCCAATTCTACATTCGGATCCATGGGAGTCAAGTAGTGTTAGCAACGGTTCTGGCTTATGCGGCTGCGGTGCGGGTTTGGAACCGGACCGGACAGTGCAGTCCAGGTTGTTACCTGGAATACAGGGGTACCCACCGGTGTTGGGGACGGGTTCGAACCGGACCGCGATTCCACTTTACGGTTCCTACAAGGTTGTCTGCAATTAAGTATTTGAGTTCTCATTGTATCATGATGTGATCAGTGTGCAAATTGTGCAGTTCTGGCCGCTGTTTCACTTCGCACATTCCGATTTGCGATCTGACTGATATTCGTTGAGTGGCTGTGAAAAAAGGCTAAATTCAAGCGAAATTAGCGGGTTTTCGACAGCAACTCAACGAATATTGGTCGGATTATATATCTGGGATCGGAAGGTTCCAGAGCGGCTTGAACTGCACAATCCACATACTGATCATATCTTGATACGATCAGAACTCAAATACTTAATTTGAGGCAAAGTTGTGATGTTCAAACGCCGGGTGTTGTGTGGAAACCCGTTGCAATGGTTCAGTTCCGGGTTGGAACCGGACCCGGAACCGAACCGGGAATTTGGACCCGTTGCTAACGCTAGCGTCGAGATATCATGAGTGTGCTCCATGCTGAATCATCTCAGAATTGTGATGATATAGGCTTTCTGTCTGAGACTGACCCCGGGACCATCGCGATGGATTTTGATGCTGAGGAACTGGCATGTCCGGCCGATGTTCCTTATCTTCTAATTCTCTGAGAGATTGGCTTTGAATTCAATCACAGCTTTGGAAGCGGCCTCCGGATATGACATCGAAATATCGTCAAGATAGTGAAATATGTGCAGTGTTCCTAAGCGGCCAGGCTGACCATAGCGGCGGCTGTCAAATGAGGGCTGGGCCGGGACTCGCAGCTTCCCGGCCTGCCTGGCGGCTTTTCTTGGCGGCCATGTGTCTTCTTCTCAGCTGCCGGGCGGCTTTTCTTGGCGGACTAAGCCGAAACAGAATATTTTGTTTCGAAAGATTGTCTGCTGCGTTTACTAAGATACTGTCCAAAGTACAAAACATAAACCATATTCCACTCAATTATCGTAGCCCTACCATTGCTATATTCCATTTATCAACCAGACCAAGGTTTATGCAGGCCGATGCAGGCTTCATAAATCGCGTGCAGGCCGTGCAGGGCTGCCCTCAACGCAGGCTTTCTAAATGGAGGCAGCTGAAAAGCCGGGCGGCCGGCCAGGCCACTTAGGAACACTGAGTATGACAATGCCGTCACTACAAAGTTCGGGGTTAGGATCCGCAAGGGATTGAGTGAACTGCTGTGAGAGTAGAAAGGCATTGATATTGTAGTGCCATAGCCATGTAGCTTGTTTAAGGCCGTAGAATGCTTTCATGAGTCTGACAATGATCTTTGGTGTGTTGAAGCCCTCTGGCCATCTGTCTAGCAAATTTATATAGATGTCGTCATCGTCAATTTCAGGGTTGAGGAAAGTGGTCATTACATCCAAGTGGTCAATATTCCACCTGTATCTCCCGATGAGAGATGAGATACCAAAACGTAGTTAGCTTCGCAACAGGAGCATAAGTCTCACCCAAATCAGTCTGTTCGTATCCTGCTATGACTAGTGGTGGTTTGTACCGTGTGGACCCATCAGGATTGTGTTTCATCTTGTAAACCCACTTAGAGCCAATCACCTTAACTTGCAGTTGCCGTGCTTCCCAGGAGTTGAGAGCGGAGAAGGTGTTATTGAGCAGGATTCATGTGCATTCTTCGTCCATGGCTCATTCCCACGGATCTCGTTGAGGGCTCTCCATAGCTTCTGTGTACGTGAATGGATCTGTTGCGGATGCTGTCAATACTTCTGTGGCAACTTTACCATAACTTCTTGTAACACGACTCCATATTGGCAAAGCTGAAGCAGGAGCTGGAGATGCTGGCAGTACTTGGCATGAATTCTTGATTGCTGCGGCCGAGTGCCTGGCAGTTTGATCGTCTCTGCGGAGGCGCCACCTGTGGGCAATGTTTTCTGCATTTGCTGCCGAATGCTGGGCAGTCTGATGCTCTCAGCAGATGCGCCGGCTGTGGGCATTTTCTCCTTCCTTGTTAGGATCTTCATACAGGTGAGAAGGGGATGTCTTACCTATCTGCATAGTTGGAGTATCTTGTCCTCGGAGAGGCTCATTTCCAGTATCTCTTTCCTCGACATATTCCTTATCTTCTGGTAATCCAAATATGTCGATTGCAATGCTTCCATGCTGACACAACATGTGTGCATTTCTTTCTTCATTGAAGTCGACTTCAGTTTGTGCTTTTATCTTCTGGTATTCGCGATCGCATATCCTCCACAATGTCTCTGAGTCGTGTGTGCAGCCTACCATCATGCAGGGCTTGGACCTTGGGCTGAACATACCCCAGCAGCGTTGAACATCGGGAGTGAGTCTGCTGGTGTAGCATCTGAATTGATGTAGATTGAGGAGTGAGGCTTGATACAATATTTCGTAGCCATCACCATAGTGGGGCAGTTGTGCAAATCCATGCAGCAGCTCGTATCGCGTTTCGTACAGTGCTTTGCAGCCCTTGCAGCCATGTCTTGTCAGACCATCATTCGGTGATGTTTGTTGGAGATAGACTGCTGTACCGGGCGGGGTTGGATGTAGGTGATATTCGTAACAGTAATGTGATATCGTTACTGGGACAATACGCTTAGGGGTTCGTATTGAAGGAATCCAGACAGCACAACAATCAAGGCTGGATCAAAGTCATGCTTGCTTTGCTATACAAGAGAACGAGTAAAGAGAGAAGAAAATGAAATCCTCCAACACCAAACAACCTCTCTTCATATACACTGTGTCAGCAAGCCTCGAATCATCATTCATGCTCCAATATACCATCCGAATATCCAACCATGATCCTACACACCATCAACACAACTTATATCCATACAATCACACCACATCACCCGACTTCGCAACACCTCAGCCCACTTCCTTATTATAACAAATCATACTGCCACCACCTCGCAACATCCTTACATCATTCCCGCATTCCTCAACGTCTTGCTCTTTGTGTAACAGCAATTCATTCCATCCATCCGATACTATTCCTAAGTATCCTTCAACCCGTCACTCGCAACCTGAACTGTGACAACTGCGGTATTAACTGCCTCTCCGCACCACTGAATGGAAGCCTCAGTGTCAATTTTCATTGCCCAGGCCTTTGCAGTGATTATACGGATCATTCGTTCTGCAACAACCATTCATATGGGGGCGTATGGTGGGCATAGCTCATATGTAGTACTGCAGGCTGCGAGGACATACCGGAAAATCTCATTGTCGTATTCTCCCATCCATTATCCAACTGGAATCGCTTGATCTCGTATCCCATTGAGTCTACTCCGGCCTGAAATGACTGGTAAGCGGAGGAGCAGGTCTTAAATTCCTTTTTTGGCAGCAGCCATACAGATGTGTACCTCGTGTAGTTATCGATGAATGCAACATTGTATGGATTGTCTCCCACGGTCAGTTTAGCGAAGGGACCATACACATCCGAATGTACAAGTTCAAACGCTTCGTTGTGCGCTTAACTGGCACTCAAATGCACATTTGCTTGTGCTTGGCTTGGATGGAGACTGTGCACATTGAATCATCGTGTGTATATCCACCAATCAGAGTGGTCATGGCAGTAGGATTCATATGGGCTACTGATCGGTGCTATAGTCTTGACAGTGTGATTGTGAGAGACTTTCGAGTGGACTTAGTTTTGGCAGTCGAAGGTGCACTTAGAACAGAGGATCCAGGTGGATTTGTAGATGCAGTCGTAGGTGTCTCTGAAGACTTGATTGTAGGTTTGGTCGTAGGTTCTGTGATTGGTTCTCTTGAAAGGGGGTGTTCACTCTGTCTCCATTGTGTGTTCACGGTTGTCGATGATAAGAGTGGGGTCGGGGGGACTGTGATACATATGCCATTGATTAGTTCGCCGGCGAGATTGCAGGAAGATGACAAAGTTATGGAGCATTTGCTGTTCCGAAATATAGTTGTATGCCAGCCCAAATGCAATTGGTTGATCGATAGCAGGGAATGTCAAACAGTAGGAGTATGGAGGGCTGTGACTTGACAGCCCTGCATGATGTCGACGAATCCATAGTGTGTGGAGGTGACTGAATTATTCTCTCCAAGATTGATTACTATAGGCAGTGAGAGCTTTTTCAATGTTGAGAAGCTGCTGCAGTCATTGGACATGTGGTGTGACGCTCCGGAATCAACGACCAACTTCAGAGCCACGGCAGTGGTGGCAGTGAGAGCGCATGCAGTGAGTCAGATGGGATCGCAGTCCCTGGTCATAGCGAGAGCTGCTGTAGCGGTGGCTTTCTTCACTTTCCACCAGTCCTTGACATGTTTCTAGGAGATGCAATCGACTTTGATGTTTCCTGGGAGCCTGCCAAGGAAACAAATGTGCTCATTGTTGTTTCCTCCCTCCTGAGCGCGTTTCCGCTCTCTGCATGCATCTGGATTATGGCTGTCAATGTTGCAATACGTGCACTTACTTTCGTGGCTATCTCAGGTTCCACTACTTCCACCAGGACCACTGCATGCACCACGTCCTCCAGGTCCACCACGCCAATGGCCTCGACCATGGTATCCGCCACGCTGAGAGAAACGGGTGGCCCCCATAGTTGTATCTCCAAATTCTTTGGTGAGGCTGGCTGTAGTGTCGTCTTCTAGGAGGTCATGCATGGCTTCTTCAGGTGTAGAAAAGGGCCTTCCATGCTTTGAGACCATTAATATCATCGCATACTGAGATGGCAGTGATTTGAATATTTCCATGCAGAAATCTCATTTGGTGATTGCATTGTTGGTATGGTCCAGTTGTATGCAGTAGTTACTAAGCTTGGTGAAGTATACTTTATTGTTTCATCCTCCTTAGGTCACCAAGCTCGGAACTGGCAAAGAATGTCCTGTCTGCTGATATAGAATCCGGCAGGGTCCAGACTGGTTTCTAGTGTGTTCCACCTTTCGTGCGGATTTCGTATACCTTTGATGATGCACCTTACTTCAGGGGAATAGGACATTCTGATTATTGATGCAGCCTCCACTTCCTTAGCCTTCCAATCATCATAGTTGGCGTCATTGTCGAATTCAAGTGGCTGCAGTTCTGAATCCTCTCTGGTGACAATTGTATATGCTCCCATGGCTGATGGGATGAGTATCATATCATCTTTCCATTCATCGTAGTTGGTGTAGGTGAGCTTACGGATGTCCCCCCACCTGGTCTTGTTGAAGGCAGGTTCTGAGGAAGTCATCGTCAGATTGTGCAGATGGCTCATGATGGTATTGAGTTCTAGTGCTTTTTATGCGGCGGTTGCTACAGTGACAAGGTTTAGGGTTCGTGAGACTCTTTTGGAGATTGTGGCAGAGATTGTAGGAAAGATTGTGAGATTTCAGATAGTAGCGATAACCGGGCTCACAACCTGTTGAAATACTGATTGCTAGAAGCTTATCTATTCTAAAGTACAGGTACATTCCTGAACTTATATACGCAGTATTCGGAGTATGTCCTGTATGTCTTGTACGCATGCATGCGCACTCAGCTGGCATCTCCAGCTGAGTCTGGAATGACCATCATCTTAGAGAGATTATGCATCATACAACTGAAGCCATACGCCAGGGAGATTAACCATATATGCAACAAACGGTGTTATCACCCTGTGTTCTCATGAGTTAATTGTCGAGATGCTTGATGCTCGAGTTTCTCAGTAGCACGGACATGGTATCTCTGTTCACTTCTGCTCGAGTGTTCAACGACGCCTAGAACGACAACTACATCGCGATTTGCCAGTCGCTCTTGAGGGGCGAGGCTGCACAACTGGGAAGAGGCTCAGGCTTTGTTGCATGCGCAGGCAGGTGTCACTGATATGAGCTCACCCGTCTATTCGGTACCGTATTTACTCGAGGATAAAGTACTCGAGCGGAAGAAGATAAACCTTTGAACATCAAGTTATTTGATCACCTTTTTACATAAAAAGGCTGATGATTGATTAGATTCAAAAATAAGAGAGGGAAGCTATGTATGGTGATATTCCTGCGTAGGTTACAATACTCACCGATTGGCATCATTGCCCGTTTGTAAGCGTTATTGTATCCAAGCCATTTATTCGCTTTTAACGAGGATGTCCGCATCGGCGAGAGTGCTCCGCCATGCAACCCAATGAGCGCGATTGGTTCATTCGCAATTTTTGTCAGGCACGGATGTTTATTGGGTCCGGCTACCGCAACTATCTTTCATCGATTGGGGCTCGCGCAGAATGGAAGAGGTGGTCATATGGGCCATTTGTTGATCTTCGAGGCTTAGAGAACTGGATAAATGGGATCCATAGAGTTATATACAGCTCCGCGATACACGAGGAGCGTTTGGTGCTTAGGATTTACTAAAAGCATATCAACCTAAGAATCTTGGCGGTTTCTACTCTTTATATGATCAGTGGCGAATTATTGGGAAATTCTGCCAATGAGCGCGGGAGCATTTTAGACAATAATCATGTACTGAGTGAGATAAAAAGCCTGGTGATATTCTTAGAATTGCCGTTATCCCTCCCGGCGTCAATTGCGTGCGACTTTGGTTTCTGTCCAGGCGTGTAGATAATTGTCGTATTCCTAGTTTATCTACCTATCGAAATTTATTTCGCCACTACTGAGTACGAGAGTATGTATAAACTAATCCGCTAAAAGGGCAGTTGTACTCGGAGGTTTGAGCCGGCTCAGAATCTCTTCTGAACCGCCCAAACTGATGCGCATCGATTCCAGCCATATATGCCCAGCAAGTCTCTCGCCTCGACCGCTAGAGTTTCCTGCTCTGAGAACATGAGGTGAGTTATTCGTAGATTGAATTCAGGCCGATCTTGACAGGTTTGACAAGTGCCCAGGATAGCCTGAACTGGCCCAATCTACTCTGTTGCTAGGTACATATACTCAGGTGCTGTCTAAAATTTCGAGGTAGCAAGAATACAAGCAAAAACAATTATACAATAGGATCCTATTATATAATCCTCCATGTACAGTCTAGACCTGATGTATACTCATAAATAGTCCAAGAAAAGAAGACAAAAACAAGTAGAAAAATCTACAATTACCGTATAATTACAGTAATGAAAGTATTAAGTTGAGGAAGTAATCTATTTAATTCTATTAAAATAACTTGTAACTTGCCATCTAGACCTGCCAATGAGACACTTGGTAAAGCAATGCCACAATGGGTTGCCCCAGTGGCGTACCGACAGGGCAAACACACACCTCCGACAACCACATTCAACGCCTGGTTTTGCCAAGCTTTCCCCTCTTTGGGGGGGAGCGGGGTATTACTTTGGCTTCACGATTTCCCTTCGTCTGTGTCCGCTTGCTTTTGCAAGTGTATCTCGTCATTTTAAAGCTCTCTGTACTACTCAGCATTGACGGACAATCGATAGTCTCCTTGTGTGGAGCAACTCGCCTTTTTCGACACCTTACGCCAGTTATTGAAGCCTACGACAGGCCTGTGGACATACCAGTACGTGAGGTCCAGAAGCGTCAAAGCCATGGCCTATCAGCGCAGTATCAGTGAAGTTCCATCAAGCGGCTGCCTAAAAAACCCCGCCAGATGTGAGTGCTGAGATACACGCTCCATACAAACTCTTCAAACCAACTACGACGGACAAGACCCGCTTCTTGGGCACCACGAGGACGAACTACAAGAAGTGGCCTTAAACGTATTATCTTGGAATGATAATATGACCCTCCGCCCCCCCATCCCAGCAAAGCCCAATGATGGTCAGCGTGCCGTGTATGACCTAGGGAGTTTTCATTTCTGGACCTCCGAGAGCCCTGCCTTTCTCTATTGTTTCCTGAGTTAGGCGGTTGGGGTATTCCACTGCGATAACATCAACGAGACCCTGGGCCAGGCGTGAGCGAAGAATTTTTAAGTGGTAGTCGTCAGATGATGGGATGTGCAGGTAATCCTCTAGGAAGGGGGGCCAATTAATTTGAAGGAGTTATGGGGGAGAGGACAGTTCTCCGGGGAGCGTGGCGGTTGCGACTCTGCCGTGTGGGAGTTAATTTCGGTTTTCATTTGCGCGGAAGCAGCTGCGGAGGGGGAATTGTGGTATTTAGAAAAGTGTAGTCTATGTCATGACCGCTATGCGGCCGGCTGGCTTATGGTAACTTAGCTGGGCACCCCTTCGGGGTCAATACAAAATGATTACAAACAAACAAACAAACCGACAGGGCAACATAGCCTGCTAGATACTTTTATAGTCAGCATGGGGATCAGGCTAGAGAGATGCCATATCCGCAAGCGGGTGAATGCAAAATGATTACAAACAAACAAACCATCGACGTGAGTTTCATAAACACTCAGTGATGTAGTCAGCCTATCTATCGGCAATTCACCTACGTCTAACTTAAAAAAAGTGCTGGTACAGCTTAGTTTGTAGAGTTCTCCCCCTCTGCTACACTCTGCGTTGATGGGGATCCATTATATTAATTGGAGGCGTTTTGGTTTTATACGAGATATACTGTACAACTGATTGTTACTACTAGACTGAGGGATTATCGAAGTTCTGCTCTGTATGCTGCTAGCTACGGGTGTTGTAAACACTTAAGCTCGAAACCGGTAGTGCTTGTTCTTCTGCTCTCTGTTGTCCGCCGTGCCCAGAAGAGCTACTCATTCCCCTACCTACATCGAAGAATCCTCGAGTTACGGCTGTCGTTTTCGGATGGGAGCCGGGACTCCGACCATACCGCCAATGCAACCGCGTACCAGTCCAATCCGAAGTAATGAGCGAAAGAACTTACCGTTTGCATATCTAAGAAGACGTATGTGACAATATAGAGCAAGCCTGCAATGAAGCGAAGCAGTTAGAGGCAATGTTCATCAAGTCACTTGACAACCCACTCAGAATTGGCATAGTCACACCCATCATCTTGGTCTTGTATCTAGGTACTACAGCCTTAAGGTGGGTAGGACTCTGGTTCTGCGATTTGGGAAGGAGGATTTCCATGTGCTAAGCTTGCCAGTTACACGTTGTCGAGGGTGGCCATGGTTTCATGCAGCTTGGTCGGAATTTAGCCAATCAAATGTACGTATGTATGTAGACTACGTATACTACGTTTACTGCGTTTTCTACCCTATATGGTAACGTCCCCACCCGGGCCACTTTCCGAGCCAAATTTGGACACATATACTAGACTGTCGAGGTGATATTTATCCGAACCCTGACAGTCGTTTCGCATCACCCAAGTCGGGTCATATGCATGCTGATACAAGAGAGCTACCGGTCCAGGCCGTCTTACCAACACCTACCAAAATACTACCCAACAAGAAACGTCCGGCGCTTACGTGTGATATGTGATGATTGAGCACGTTCCAACATGAAGCTACAACCTAATTTCAGCCCATGTTGTAATTGTAACAGCATCTAGGCGCCTTCTGTCTGCATTTATGCAGCGGGGCGGGGATCGAAAAAGGAATAGCCAAATAGTGACTTTTTTTGGAAACCGGGACCTATAGGGGGTCAGAATATACAGTGAAAAATACAAATACAAAATATACAAGTAGTTGTTTCCAAACGCCAGTTCAACATATGCGAAAGTATGTACTCTAGTATAATTAATATTACATCCTCGTTTGTCCTGGACAAAGGAAATCAAGGGTAAAGAGAACGGAGACCGGTCTCGGTGGGGCTAGGGTGCGCCACGACACCACCAGTCTACACCAGCGTAAAGGAGATCCACACTCAGCCATGGGTACCCCAGGTACCGCATGAAGTGCTCCTGTCCACCGCCGCACATATTATCCAACCGGCCGTCCACCTAGATGTGCGCTGACCTGATTACCACCGGAGCCCCCGACTCCTGCACATTGTCATTCCGCCCCAAGCTTCGGGCTTGTGTTCTGAACCACTTCAAAGAGGCTCTTAGTGGTGCCAGTTTGTGTATGGCTGTGAACCTCTTTCAGCAACTCATCCCTCCTCGCACTGTTTCCAAGGTCTTGTTCTCTTTCGACATTGACAAGCGGAACTCCCGTTCGTGACGGACGACTCGGCATTCTCTTAACGGTACTTAGACGTGTGGGCGGCATGGGGAATAACGGCGAGTTCGTGGAGACGAGAGGGGAATTGGAAGAGCTAGAGGCTGTTGAAGCTGTTGAAGCAACGCTTGCGGGGCGGTAGTGTGTGTATTGTCCCAGTTTTTCCGACTGTTGCGAGAAAGGAACTGCAAGTTGCGGGAATGCCGCAGCTGATGGAGAAAGATGCGTGGTACTGCGTGTGGAATTCAGCAATGTTACCATAAGAGGTGTTATCTCATCGCCAACCCGGTTCAACGTGGCGGTGCTGGCAGAGAGACGATTTTGCTCGAGAGTAATGGACGACGGACGTGTGGATTCGAGGATCATGGCGTGAGTCTGGATTATGCGGGGAGTCCCATTCCTAAGGATAGTGGATGAATCCGCCGAGTGCAGTCGGACCATGCCCTTGCTGCTGTACGTTATCGTGGTGTCAGAAGAACCATGGCGGGCTATGTACATGTTGCTTTTTCGAAGGTAAAGATGCAGTGCGAGGGCAATTATTCCAGAGATGTTGATGACCACTGTTGCAAGAGAGGATATGATCTGTAAATGGTTCCGGCTTGATCCCGTGAAGTAGTTTGGCAAGATGAGGATCTACCATTGTTAGCTGCAATTTCTAACATATTGGGACTGGATATATACCCATTGGAGCACATTGGCAAGAATAAAGAATAACTCCCTACTAAAAGCAATCCTTTGTTCCATCCCAATCTTTGTGCCTCGAATCAAACCCCACAAAATTATCCCCGTCAAAAAGAATGTGCTGAGAAGCATTGCAGACAAAGCGACAACTCCAATTGCTGAAAATGGCGCCATCAGCGTCATCAGATCACCAGTGCATACGCCATCTTGTGCTTCCCATTTTCTCAGCCCCGCTGGTATCGACGTGAGAACTAATAGTACGATGGCACCTGCCATCATTTTTGCTACACCTCGCCAGGAACGTGGTTCCAATTGTAGCCTCGTAGTTACTCGGATGGCGGTGTCTGCTGCAAACACAAGGTTGATGTAAATTGGTATCCATACCCCTAGGAACATCAGCTCCGCCATACTTTATTTCAATGAGAAATCTTACCAGGCCACGCAATTGTTGCCCACCTTTTGCACGTCCCGTCCAGTACATCATAACCCCTCATTCCGTGGCTTTCCACAACCACCAAAATCCCACCCTGCAGCAACACGGCAATCCCGAAAATCAGAGGGTAGAGCTCCTTCCCCGATAATGATGGCCATGTGGGCGATCTCCCGGAGCCGCCCTTCTCTATGTCTTGTGGAATCTTTCGGTAGCTACAGGCGTCCCAAGCGACTCGTGCGCACAAGGCGAATGCAGTGCTGTTGTTGATGACTGATAAGATCAGAATCGCAAGCCTGAACCGGCTCTGAGAGGTTGTGCCCACGCCCGCACTTGGCGGTGTCGTTGATGCTGGTGATGTTGATGGTAGCATTTTACATCAATTGCGACAGTTGAACCGGTATATAGGGAGGAGGTATTAGCCAGCATGGGTTACGATGACCCCCGAGCGTAGGTAGTGGTTTGGGTTGTTCCTTGACGTCTAGCAACGGCCGGGGGGGAAACAACGGCTGAAATCCAGTCAGACCCTCGATTGAAACGGTGCGGGGCTGGGGAGACTCTTGCTTCGGAAACCGGGACGTGTAACTATGTTAAAGTTCTCATCCCGGACGGAAGGCTTATTATCCTACCGAATATCAAAACGTTTCTGATACCGCTACTTCGTATGCGAGAAATCGCTCACAGTAGTTAACAAGCGTATCGCTGATAAGACCTTTGGCAAATGGCTTATTTCCCGGAGTCAGCATGACGAAATTGGCATCAGGCATTCATGCGATATCCATGTGATATCCTGATAGAGTACCACCCAACAGGAAGTTAGAGATGTGAGAGACGACAATGCCGTCACCGAATCAGGTTAACCACCCTACTGAATATCGAAGAGCGGGTCGGATATGAATCATGTATTCATATCAAACGTGAGCAACCAGCCAACCAATAAGGCATAGCCGGTGGCATATTCGCCTTCTCGGCCAATGGTGATGAATGTTCGATTATTTCTGCAGTTGGAACATGTTTCCAGCAGTTTAGTTTCGTTTAAGAGAAGGTACAGATTAGGTATTAGTTCGGGCGTTATCCCGAACACTTCCGTATCAGTATGAATGCATGAATGATGCTCTAGCCTACAGCAAGAACTTGGTATCTATTTTCCACTCGTCGCTAAGCGAGGAATCTGTGAGGGGGATTCTGCACGCTGCTGTGAAACTTCGTATCGTCGCTGCTTCTGCTGCTACCGCATCTCGCTGTTGGGGCTGGAAGTAGCAATGCAAGCGCCCCGGCTAAGTATCCTGTTTGTTGATGCAGCACCTGCTCTAGATGGAATCCGGAAGGAAGTCTTCACAGCTAAGGAGCACCTGTCGTTATACCAACTTATATGGCTTGGCACCTACAATAGATCACGCTAGAACCCATGCCTTGTTTCGTCTAGAAGCTGTCAAAACCCCATGCGCATATCATGAAACGTGGTGTATGCAGAGTAAGGCTTTTCATCACAAATCGTCCAACAGACGTATTTATTATTACTTATCCACCTCAGAAAGTTTGCTCCCATTCGTAGGCGCAGGTACCGAGAAATAGACCAATCGGGGTATTGTGCGTACTCCCCACAGCCTAGCGAAATGGTGCCGCATCGCCGCCGAGTGTCCATGCTATGGCTCTCATAAACACGAAATCTGGTACTAATGCGCGTTCAAGTATGAAACAATGGCGACATTGGTGAATGTTTCGGCTACTCAAACTATAGGGAGCTATGATCACCTACAACCCTAGAGCCCGCCCGGCATACCCCGCGAAGAAAGGTGATCCACAGCAATGAAGATGAGAATACAATGTGGATCTCAGTCGGGAGGGCGGAGACTTTTGGAGTTAGGAACTCGGAATCTGTGGGAGCTGGAATAAGAAAGCTAGCAGCCGGGAGTGTGAGGTAGATTACTGTCGGGAATATAAATTTAAGTGCGCCTAAGAGAGTGAAGTCGCTGAGGCCTGCCAGTGAACCGGATCGTGGCGTACACTATAAGTGGCAGCACACCCCAGTCATACTTCGTGTATCATTCATTTTACCTGGCGTTGACTAGTGAAATTAAAGAGCAAAAGGTTGACTAAACTGCAGGTTTCGAACCTACAAGATAATATTTATAGCACCATACTCAGCCAGCGAAACTAATTATATTCACATTAATTCAATTTACTTGATGGGAAATTTACTCATCCGAATTCCGTCGAAACTTGAGCAACGTTCACGTAAAGAAAAAAGCTGCAAAGTGGTAGTCGCCTAGGACTGGTGTTTATAACACCGATAGTAGGTGAGAATCTACTACAGTTTTTGAATTTGCACGCTAGTGTTTCTAGCACCAAGTTCAGTGACAGCCATGGTTTCAAGCCTTAGCAGTGCTGTTATAGCACCAAGCACCAATAGAGTTGCAAGTTTCGAACATGCAAGTCGGCACCTATTCAGCTTGCTGAGCTAAGCTCGCTTTCTACTAATTCAATGATTATCTAGTAATGTGAAGCGTTCATAGCCGGCTAGCACTATTGATGTTAGCAATTCAGGTGCCCAAAACGAGAGAGGGCTGTGGGATTGGTATTAGCACCCGCGGAATCCGCGACTTCCGCGGTTTCCGCAATGATCAGCATCCCTGGCGCCAATCAACAGCTTCAGTAGATCTATAGTTGGGGACGCCTTTAGCTGGGGTCGCGACATTCATTTGGGCCCTGAAAATTGCCTAAAATGGAAATTTATTATAAGAAATTAGGCTTTTAGTCAGATATTGAATGCCAAGCATTAGTTTAGGCATGATCCATAATTACCTAATCAGGTAATTGACATCCAAATCACTCGATTATACTTAAAATGTAAGGTATCTCTACCTGGGTATAATAATTTTGTATGGCGATATTTGTCTGGGACTCTATACAGAACCCGACATTTTAAAATTCAATGACTCCACAACCACAAGTAGGAAAAATATTTGGGCTCTGTTAGGTTGTAGAGGACACCTCAAAGAACAACATTACAGAGCCCTTTTAATTTTTCGGGTTTTTTTTGGTGGAGTGATTCGACTATAAAAAATGGGCCTAAAATGCACCGGGACTAGTAGTCCTCAACTGTACCACAAGCATTAGTCTGTGGTCGTCTCACCACGCCAGACTATATGCTTATAATTGAAATACAATAATAGCCGGCATAGTACGCCAGAAACGCCGAACACCCCGAACTGATGATGTCATGGCTACTTGGAGGGTAATTAATTAATATCTGCCCGAAACCGGTATGCTAGTATCTTCGGATGTTTAGACGTCTGACTACAAATAGCATACATCGTCTCCAGATTTCTCATCAAAGTAAATCCTCCGTCTGTCTCGTGCGTTGCTTATGCTAGTGCTTAATTGTTAAACTCCATGCCTTAAAAAAGCCCATATCAACCCTCGTGCCAACGAATTTCAGGGACCGTGGGATTCATCGTGATCCAGAATCCCATAATAGTCGGATACGTAATAACACTCTAACTCAACTAGTAGAGCATGGCGCAATAAACACCCGGTATGTAAACATCCAAGGTCACAGCCTCGAAACCTGCGGTGGTGAAAGATTATAGCTGTACAACCTGTGAAAACGGCGAGTAGCGATGTTGAAGTCAAATTGCTCCCATGGACCGTTGTGCCTATTTGCACGAATCAGCAGCATGATCAAGGTCTGAATGTTCCAATAGACAAGAGTGGATGCTTAGTTCAGTTAGGAATTCATGGTGTCATTGCACGCCAGGCGCTACAAACGCCAGGGATGCTACAAACACAAAGGTTCCAAAGCTTGAATGCTCATTTGTTGTTCTCTTTTTTGTCCTCCCTGCCCGTAACAGCTACTCTCCGAAAGAAAAGCGCTTGGAACCAAACAGGATTGCTGAGGTCTTACCCTCACACCTGTGTTCGAACACGTACTATAACCTAGGCTAAGACTCTATTGTTTTACAGTACAGTCACTTTGACACTGATATTTTCATTGCTAAAGCGGCTTGCGCAATCGTACGGACGCCTGAATTGCGAGCAAAATGCGAGCAACTGCATGGAGTGGGGTTCAGTGACCTAGGATATGGAAATGAACAAAATTTTCCTAACTCGAATGGCAGAGAATAGTGGTATATAAATGCTAGGAGCTGTAAATACCAAAGTCACAGGCTTAAAACTTATGGCAATCATTATTTTTCGATCTCGCTCGTCAATAAACTAAATCTTGCGGCTTGGCAGTTGTGGATAACTAAGGGTTTACCCTAGCAAATAAACATCGTTACGAAGAAAACTTGTTGCATCAGCGGCTAACCAAGACTGCTTGCTTCTATTTCTGTAGGGAAGAAGGATTGACTAGAGCGTGTAAAGGACGAGTACATGCTTCGATGAATTACCAAACAGTCTAACGAACCAACACCCCGGAAATTCATTACACAATTGATACCAGATTACCTAACTCAGTTGGAGGGGTGCTACAAAACAGCCCGGTGCTCTAAACACCTACCTAGCCACAAGCTCGAAAACCTGCACTGCTCTTGACTTGGTGACAGTTTTGTACCGACTGTTAAGGCTCAGGAGTCAGAAGACACCGCTATTCAGATCTAAGTACGGTACGTACTAGTCCCCAAAGTTAAGACTGTAACCTTGTATACTGAACCATGCCTATAACTAGTCCTATATTAGTCGCAGTCCTCCCCTCTGCAACAGAATTAGGGAAATATAAAAGCAAAAAGAGTGAACGTTGCTGGTCTGCGGTTTATAGCGCTTGGCGTTTACAGCACACAATATTTATAACAACACTGTCTTCCAGCTAAGCTAGTGTTTATTCATGTTCATTGCTTGGTTTAGCGTCAACATCGGTAATTCAGAAATGGACGGCTTTCTTATTGAACGCAGAACTTCAGACGGCATACCACACTTCAGCTTCAGTGTCTATGCGGGGGTGCTTGTCAGATTACGTACTATGGCTCTACCTAGTGAGGCACCGTTGGAACCTCAGGTCCTCTGAAGGAACGTTTCGAAGGTACCCTAACCACTTAAGTGCCTGGGTATAATATCTCAACTGCAGCCAGGGTAAGGGTTCGGACGTCATCCCGCACCGCCCTCGCACCTCCGAAGCTCATTGAACCCCGCTCTCGTCCAGTCGCTGCAGCGACCGCCGTATAGCGCCCTCCACCACCACCAACTCTCACGCTCACTCCTCCTTCCATCTCACTCGCGCTTTCCCGCCATGCGCCCGAGTCTGCGATCCCATCTCGCACAACTACCCCGCATACGACCGCCGACCGTGGCGACTCTCGTCCTTCGCACACCACCGCCACACCCACCGCGACGACACCACTGGCAATGCTCAAACCTCCTCTCTCCGCACCGCCACCCGCACCAACAGCACGCCCTCAATGCCACCGCGCTTTCCTCCGCGCTCTCCACCACCCCCGACTCAACGACCACAATCTACGCGCTCTCCACGCCGCCCGGAAAATCTGCCATAGCCGTCGTGCGCATCTCCGGCCCCGCCTCTCTCGACGTAAGGCTCTCCCCCATTCCTCTCCCGCTCGCTAAAAATCCAGGTCTACACCACCCTCACAACCCCACCCGCCTCCGCGATCCCCTCCTCACCCCCAAAACCCCGCTACGCCCTCCTCCGCCGCCTTTACCACCCAAAAACCCACGATCTCCTCGACCCCGGCGCACTATGCCTCTTCTTTGCCGCACCACACTCACACACAGGCGAAAACATCCTCGAACTACACCTGCACGGGGGCCCGGCAATAATCCGCGCTGTCCTCGCCGCGATCCCGTTGTGCGCCGCAAATACCCGATATGCTGAGCCGGGGGAGTTTACGCGAAGGGCATTTTATAGCGACCGGCTTAGTCTTCCCGAGATTGAGGCATTGGGGGAGGCGATGGATGCGGCTACGGAGGAGCAACGGAAGCGTGCAGTGCGTGGGAATAGTGCGAGGCTGGCGGGACGGTATGAAGAGTGGAGACGGGGGTTAGTTGAGGCTAGGGGGGAGCTGGAGGCGTTGATTGATTTCTCTGAGGACCAGCATTTTGAGGAGAGTAATAAGGAGCTTGTGAGGAGTGTTGCGCTGTGTGTGGAAACGCTAAGGGAGACACTGAGGGTGCATGCCGAGAATGCGGTTAGGGGAGAGTTGTTGAAGAGTGGGATTTCGTTGTCGTTGGTCGGCGCGCCGAATGCGGGGAAGAGTTCACTGCTTAATCGAGTAGTGGGAAGGGAGGCGGTGATTGTTAGCGAGGAAGCTGGGACGACAAGGGATGTTGTTGATCTTGCTGTCGATGTGGGGGGGTTCATGGTTGTGCTCGGCGACACCGCAGGACTACGGGTCAACGATGTCGAAAACAAAGTCGGGCGTATAGAAGACGAAGGGATCCAGCGTGCACACAAGCGTGCCATGTCCGGCGACATAGTCGTGGCTGTGGTCGAAATCGAAGGTCAGGGCAAAAGAGTCAGCTTGCGGATCTCGCAGGAGCTGGTGATACTCGTCAACGAAGCAGAGCAAGCCGGGAAGGAGGTGGTAGTGGTAGTCAACAAGATCGACCTTCACCCCTCCACATCCCCCCCAGGTCTTCCCATGGACCTCATCCGCCAACTCAGCTTCGCATTCCCTTCTGTCAAAGAAGATCGAATCTTTGGAGTCTCCTGCGTCGCGGGCGAGGGAAAAGACGGGATCCAGAACTTTTTGAACGGGCTTACGGAAATATTCCAGCACATGACCTCGCCACTTGGCGCAGCGTCTACGGAGGAGATGTACGAATCTATCGGGGCGACTGAGAGACAGCGGTTGCTGGTGGAGGCATGTATTTCATTCCTGGACGACTTCCTGGAGATGGTCGGGATCGAGGGTGAAAATGATGCTGACGAGGTGGATGTGGTTGCTATGGCGGAGGAGTTGAGGGGTGCTGCTGAGTGCCTAGGGAGGATCACAGGGCGTGGCGAGAGAAGTGGAGATGTGGAGGAGGTTTTGGGGGTTGTGTTTGAAAAGTTTTGCGTTGGTAAATAGATTTATAGCAGTACGGTATGTATACTATAGAGTGATCAAGGAATCGGTTCTTATTAATGCTTTCTTTGGTCAATAGAAAAATTTGTTCATATTTAGTCCGCATCATCCTATCACAAACATACTTTCAGGTACCTGAGTCATACCTTGTGAGCAACTTACGACGTTTTTAAGAAGCCATCGATGCCTCTCTATAACCCTTACACCACTGGTCACATTTCATATAATATATTATACCTCTTGTGGAACCCCCCGCACCGCAGCCTCACCAGCGAGTCAACGCCCGCCACGCTCGAACTACCACTCTCGTTCAGCCAGCCGTGATTATTTCCGTCTTATCGTTCCCACCTCTCGCGCAACACATTCTAACACAAACTCACGTTCTCAAACATGCGCCTCGCTCTCATTTTCACCGTTCTCCTCGGGTGGCTGCAGCTAACACGTACGTTCCCCGCTTCCGGTGACTAATCATGCAAGCTGACACCTTAGTGGCGGGTTTCCATTTCCGCGATGCGGGCATCGACACCGCCCGCCTACTCGAACGCATATCCACCGAGCGACTCACACACCTACACGAGATCCTCCGGGAGAGACTCACACACTTATCGGGGATCTTGGACAGTAGGGTGAACACACTGGACGAGAAGGCTTCGGCGCAGCTGGACAGAATTGACGTTTTGATCCAAAGGTTAGATGGGAAGACGGATGCGCATATGGAGATGCTGCGGGTGCAGATTGAGAAGGTGGAATGGATGAGCAAAGATCTTGGTGCGAAGGCAGAGGAATATTTAGAGCGGCTGGAGAGGATTGGGAGGAAGGTGACGAGGTGTTTGTACGGGTTTCAGGTGCTGATAGCAGTATATTTCGTCGTAAAGGGGAGGGGGGAGTATATTGTTGCGTTGATGGTTGCGGGGGCTGTTATGGGGGCGTATTGGGTGGCTTCGAGGTCGGTGGTTGCGGTAGTAGGCTATGTTAGTGAGACTGGATGGGGTGGTATTTGAGCTCGAGCAAGTAGACATTATTACTTTAAGGAAACAAAATGGAACGGTTCAATAGCATATCTAAATATTTCTAGTAGGTACTAGTATCAACTACGAATACACAAAAAAACACTTAGGAGCTCCAGGAGGGTGCTTGCATATTGCCAGTGCCCGAAACTACTTTTGATATCTTTTCCTGAAGAAAGAAAACTGAAACAATCCGGCTTGATTATTAAGTACTGCAGCGAGAAGTGGAGGAGTATGCAGAGGTTCTGCAGCAAGATCATCTGCTTTAGCTTGCTATTCAAACACAAAGCTCTCGTTTTTGGAACCTTCTGGCATATATCTATTGAGGTACACACTCGTGCTGACAGGTCTTAAGTCAACGCTAAGTACAATGGCTGTCTGACGCTGATCAACATCTGTAATATAATATTTCAAATACTTACAGCCTGTCTGGCTGCTGATGTACCAACCCCAAAACCCGTTACAGCATATTTTCCGACCCGTTGACTATCTCTACCCATTCCCGAACTATGTCCGGTTTGCAAACTGAAAATCCAAGTATGCGAGTACTAGTAACTAATAGAGATTTAATCAAACAATTCTATTGCTTCTCACACCCATGCAACAAGAACGGTGTAAACCATGTAAGACCTCAGACCGGTAATACTCGGCATCACAGCTGCCTCAAGCACTATTTCAACGGTTGATTTCGTATCACTATGCAGCTAGCCACGACCGTCACTTAGGCAACCTTAAGCCTCTCGGCCAGCGAACTGAATCCTCCTTGATTTTCAGGAACCTTTACTTTGGAACATTGTAGGATCTTGGCATCTCAGTTCCTACACACATATACTCTGCACTTGCAGGCCCAAGAGAATAAAACAAGATTTAGAGTCACTCCTTGCAGGAGAAATACAAGGAAGCGGTGACTTGATAAAGGCTCGGCGGTTGCTTCATGCGGAATTCAAGGGAGGTTTGAACCAGCTACCATATCCACCCCTGCAAATTGTAGTGACTTTAAATGGGTATGGTTTGCATAAATTGAACAGTTGGCGAACCTCTTGTCCGGTTTACGAACGGCACAAAATATCGCGAATCGGTCCGTCCGGTTCACAAACTGGTGAATTCACCATGGATCAAAACATATATGTTCCGTACCATGGATGTCCATTTCAGTTCGCGAACTGCGGTCGCCGGTTCGCGACATTTACAGTCTATCTCAGGAATTTGTAAACGTTTGCGAAACGTCTTCCATCCCCAACTACATTGGTCCGTTCTACATACAAAAAGCTTCTTCTGGTTCGCTCTCTTGGCTAACTTCCCCACGCGGTGTGAGCATAGTAATGGCCATGAGATTGAGTGAGACACTAATTAGTATACGTATGAGATCTTGGTCCCATCTTTGCGTAGCTCACCCAATCCAATAAGTCTCAGTAGTGTTGTGGGGTCCCATCAAAAGTCCCAAGACCTTCAATCACATAGATAGTGGTGGTGATTGGTTGCGGAGGTTGGTTACAATCTCTCTGGCTAAAAAATTCGCGGGGTCGCAGATGGGCTGTCGAGCTGCTCTGGGTTGCGAGTTATCGCGGGTTGCCTACCGTACGGAACATATATTTATTGAACCCACCCACGTACCAGGATATGTTATGTCCTTTAAAAGAACAATAATATGTTGAGACGGAAGTTTTTTATTTTTGCCCTTTTAACCGCAAGCACACACCCTCTCCTGATGGCAAATACAGTTGCCAAGGGAAAACGTTCTACCTGGTTGGGTTAGATCACCCTTCGCAATCCTTATCTTCAGTTCCCTATTCTCATCCTTGAATGCTTGAATCTTTTTCTCCATGATTTCATTCTTTGCCTCACGCACCCCAAAAAAAAGCCAGCAATCGACTCTCAAACCATTCATGACACCCCAGAGATTCAACGTAACCCCATATTCCGCACCGTCTGAGCTTATGTCACCTCAAGTGTCAGTATCACTGTAAACAATGAGCTTGAATCCTGTTGATTCATACCTAGTGTAACCTAACGACGAGGATTGCGTTGCATGTGCTTCGTTCAAGTAGATCCTGCAGGAGAAGATGGTAATGCCCCGCTGAATAACTGTATGGTTGGCACAGCGCTTCTCGGAATGTATATGGAAAGAAACACGAAGAGGACTATAAGTTGCTAATAAGCCTCAGGTAGGTTGTGACAGCCTCGCTGCAGGCGTTAATCTTGACGGGATAGTCGCCGTTGACCATCATGTTACACATTCGAGCGCTTCCATGAGGTTAGACCTTTTTGTTATATACCACTTGAACCATTCGTACGGGACATCTTGATCTAGTCCCGGTGACTTATGTACTGGTCTCCTAATGCTTCAGGACTGCGATTGCCTCCATCATACTTGCGTTTTCCACCATTTTCTGATCCATAAGGCCGTTACATCCTACACCTGTTTCAGGAGGGTATCCTGGCGTCAGTTGACTGCTGGTGCTAGAGAAATCTTAAGCATACGTGATTTCTAAGACTCTGTCATGGATCCTTGAACCGTTCATGTTTAGAAACTCTTCTCAGGTGATATTATCGCCACTGAAGTCCCTGTAGAGCCCTGCTACCATCTGTTTTCGTTCTACTCTATGCAGAAACTTAAACTTGAGTCTACAAACCTAGTATCGTTGGCGTCATGACAGGTAAAGTAGCAAAGTCCATCACTTCACCTCGAGTGTAATGCCATGCATGCTCCCCAGGCTTTGCATGAGCACTAGCATATTCCGGACTCCTGTCGGAAGATGAGCAGTGTTTCTGGTATGAAGATAAGTGTGCAGCATAATCAAGATGGCTTCCGACGTAACCAAGCCTCTGGGTTCTGTTGTTGCGTCTCTATTTAATATATATTCCCTTCGAAATGGATTCGACGATAAAAGCGAATTCATTCACTACCTGAGGAGAGACAGAAACGGGGCAGGGGTACATGAAACCATAAGTCCCAGACCTCTGATAAGTCGCTCGGACCTTCAACGAAGTCCGTAAGACATGTTTTGCAGACGTAAGAGAGTAGCGTGATGGATCAAAAGAGGATATACTATGTGAATCGAGGCCGAGCTAATCGCTTAGATAATAGTGGGCAATTAAACGGATCCGGGGCTATCGACCATCGTGATCGTAGAAGTGTGGGTTTGCGGTTAGGGCAGGTCTATGTGGACTCTATTGCTGCTCAGAGTGGGCTTTGTTGGTTGGTTTGTGTTTCTGGAGAGGACCTTGTTGGTCAGGGTGAGCGGGTCAGTTGGATAGTGATGTGAGGGTTGAACAATCCGTGCGGAAACCTATTTATTGACATGACATTGCCAGCCAACTATGCCCTAGGGCAATGATCGATCATATCCAGAAGACCCCTTGTTCTCAGGCACTGTATATACTTAAACCATTACTGCTAGTCTGGCTGATTAAACTTCCCTTCTAATAATGAGCCCATTGGAGATATACTACGTCTATGTAATGCTAGTATGTTTTTTTATCTTGTGATGGAGCTGATTCGGGCTTTCGAACGGACCAAAGAAGGACTAAGCAAAAGATAATTCTGATTCAGCCGGGATTTGAACCCGGGTCGGGCGCAGAGTTGCTGATGGCAAGCGCCTATAACGCTAAGCTTGTAGCTGTACTAAATTTAGAATACGTGCAATCGCCTCTCGCTAATCAATCAATCCTCCACAATGATTCTAGATGCTCTCTAGATGCTCTCTATAACGCCGGTATCTAACAGATCAATCCTTCCGCTCTCGCATATACTTAAAGAACTTCTGCGCGTCCGAAAGAACTTGCCCTGGCATCGCCATATTCTGAACCCACCTCGGAATACTTCCTCTCGCGTCGCACTACCAAATTCATCAGTATATACCATTTTCCGATACACGATCCACTGAATCTAGGAAACTCACACAGCACGCCATTATGACCTCGACCTTCCCTTCTCCTAACTCACGAACCAAATCCACCGACGAGTAGACCCCAAGCGCGTGCAAAGTATCCTTGATGTCGCCTGTCTTCGGCACAGACACAATGATGCACGACCTCTTTCCCTCATCCTCTTCGAGATCTCGAGAAATTATCGATTCAATGAATTCGCGCGCCGAGAACGCTTGTATGTGAAGGAGTTTATGGACATCTACGATTCAGTGTCAGCACCCTTAATTGCGGGCGTGGGGGACAGGAATCTTGACTTAGCACATTGATATCTCCAAACTGCTCCTCTCCAATATTCTCAATCTCATCGTTCTCCTGCAAAAATGCCGCCTTCTCACTGAGACTCTTTTCGACCAGAAGCCCGCGCCGCAACACGTCATACGAGATATCGGAGAAATTTGACACGCGCGCTATCCATGGTTCCTTGTTGTGTGTCGCTCTCCAGATCTTGTTTTCCTCGTCGCCTTTGGCGGAGGACCACGAGATCTTTGTAGACTCTAGAGGAGAGGGTGCAAAGATGCGTTTTGGAAGCGTATTAACGAGGTCGAGGGCGAGTGCGAGTAGATCTTGGAGAGATTCGAGCGTGAGGGCGTCAGAGGAGACTGGCGTGAGGGAAAGGTCGAGTGGCATGATAGCATGTGTAGAGGTAGTAAATGGGGAATTGATTAGAGCGCGTTCGGGTTGGGAGTAGATTTCGAAGTTCAAGATTTGGCACACGTTAGTTAGCGGGTTGAAGTCTAAATATCGCACAGAGCGCCCCCACAAACCAGCCGCATTATTTCTCCAGGTGAATATTTTGTCGCACGCGGCTGCAGGGATGCTATGCAAGGGACTGCAGCGCATACGTATTCGTTTCCATCATGGTAGATCACTCGCAGAGATTCGGAAATTCTAACAAACAATAAACACAAGCGAGTGTGGTCTAGTCTGGCAGACTGAGTATGGTCAACAATACTCTATACCATTCTTAGCTTTGGCCGAGCATAGCGCCTGCTCTCCGAACTCATTTGCATGCAATGCTTGTATGGTTGGAGAGGCATCTCATAGATAATAGCATGAGAAAAAGATACACGTTACAAGCGACCCGATGTACTGTACTTAAGAACAAACGAAACGTTGATGCACAGTGGGTTGGTACACTAATCCCTATCACTCGGCACCACTCTTGTCTGCATCAGAGAGCGAAACCACAGGTTTTGCCGAATATGAGCCGAGAAATGATATCCGATGCATCATGCCCTCACTCGAGTACTATGCAATTAATTGTTGTGAAGGTCCGAGGGTGAGTGGCAGCTTTCGAGTGACGGCTTATAAGTAACGGCAGTGATCAATTTTCCTGCGCGGCTGCTCGCAGGTTGGCATATACGCCTGCATATCCGAGTCGAGCTCCTGCCTAAGCCGGGTGTGCTCGATCAATACCACGGGCAACGCGACGATTGCAGTAGGCAGTGCGTAGAAGTAGCACTGTGCGACGGTGAGGAGTTAGGCAGAGGCTGCAGCGGGCAGGTCGCCATAGCGGTCGTCGCCGCGCTTCACCTCGACGACTGCAATCAACTGCGCGGCCTGTTGGAGCTGTAGGAGGCAGCGTGAGTAGATGGTAGTCGAAGCGCTGCGGAAGAATAGTCGGAGGGCACTATCAGGGTCGCGTGTGTTCTGGCATTCAAGTTGATTTGTCACATGGAGATAATGGATAGGTTTGCCGACACGGACAATGACAGCGAGAAAGCGAAGGATCTTGGCGGCATAACCGGCGTAGTAGGTGTACTGCAGATCCATTAATCTGTAGCCTAAACGGCTGATTAGCGGCGCGGTAGTAGCTGGAGACCTTTGGCAGCCTGGTAGTCCTCGTAGGAAAATGCATCGGGGTCATGGAGCAAGCGTAGGAATAGGGCGGCAACGGCTTGCAAGTCGGGAGTTGGGAAAGCTTGAACGACGTCGATGGCGGAGGGAGTGGTGGAGGAGGAGGAGGAGGTGGTGGTGGTGTGGCAGTGTTGCCAGGAAGGAGGTGGACGTCCAAGGCTCAAGGTAGACGCGTCGCCAGCTGGATGGTTTCAAGCGGTACTCAAGTCCTCGCACGAAGCAGATATTGTTAGGATGGATAAAGAGACGACAGGATTCTGGGGAATGGGAGTATGAGTAGGAGTGGGAGTGGGAGTTGTAGGAGTAGGAGTGGGAGATAGGTGACAGGAACGGAATGGGATTGAGGGTGACGATGGCGGAGGCGCACTCGGGATTAGCATGTGGTAGCTTGGCATGTTTTTGTTTTTGTTGCGGCTCTGTCTTGTTCTACGATCATCGATCATCACTATATATGTTGTATACGATGGATGGCGAATATGGACGATGAGACGATGAATGAGAAGTGGGGTTAGGGTTAAATAGAGACTCCAGCAACATATTCTAGACACGTGAATCACGTTCTTGCCTCAATCTACACCTGCTGTTAACATGTTCCCTACACGGAAAATGGGTACCTTGGACATGAGCGCAGGATATAGGAACCTTTGACCGACGAGAGTGACTGATTCTTGGTTGAGACGAAATTGGCTGTGCTCCGAGCGCGAGCTCAGTGATATGCGGTAACATGTCATAACGAAAATATGGGATTGCAGTCGTGGGAAATGATGAGTGGGAGCGTGTGGTATGTTTTCTTTAAGCCAATTCCTCCGCACACTTCACGGCTCCGCAGCGACATGCACACGATTCCACAGTTCCATCCTAGAGTTCTACAAAAATCAAGTGGCAATTAAGGACAAGGAAGCCGCCCATACGTTTCTACCCAAAGAACAGGCAGGGCTCTAGCAAGTTCGATGCTGATGACGAAATGGAACCAAGCCCTCAGTTGCTTTCCCGGGCACCTGCTATTTCAAATAACCCCTTTTGGGCAATGGCTGTCAAAAAATGCCTTGAGCTTCCGCCGCTGTCTCGTACCCGACAGTTAACTGTGGCCGTATACATGTAGGGTTGCAAAGAGGTATGATTGGAGTCAGGGGAGAACTTCCGCCGGATCCGCGGATCCGATACTGATTCAAAACTGATTGGCCACCCCCTGGAAGCAGCACAATCGAAGAGTCAATCTCAAAATCTCAACACCTTGCGCACTATTATGACTAGGAAGGATGAAACGGGTGCTGAAGTTATGGTTGATTAGAGACCGTGGGCCCCGCCCTTTTTTCAAAATTCTGAGTAAAGAAATCTTGCTCTTAACCGTGCTGGTACAGTGGATTTTACCGGAACTCGTAGGTGAGAATTTTGGAAAATGGGAGGGGCCCGCGGCCACTGTGGCAGACTTGGTTTGTAAGTCAACGAACCTTCCGAGTGCCGCGTTCCAGGTGTTGTTCGTCTGTTGCGGCAAATCTCTGCAGCTCTAGGGTATGTCAAAGACAAGAAGGCAGGATGTAACCGGTGTGGGTGGGGCCTCCTACCGTATTATCTGGGGGTTTTTCGAATGCGGTTAACGTTGGGTGAAGATACTGTAGTTCAGTGACTTCACCACCTTTACCGCAATTTTGACTATTGGCGAACCTCAGGTATCTATTATTGATGAGTTTGGTAATCTGCAGAGCTGGGCATTTAGAACTTGGGCTTTGCATTGATCTGCTGAGTAAGACAGTTATGAATATTCGCCGCTCTCAGTCGAAGCTTTCGCGGTCAATTACAACCTTGTCCTCTACATGAAGAGCAAACTTAAAACTGGGTTTTTAATCGACAGGGTTCCCGGGTTCCCACACCTGCAGCTTGTAGTCTAGCCTCGTTTGCCTACCTTACGATTCTCCCCACGTGCACCCCGTAGGATACAGTGTCCATATTATTGGATGCGAAGGCCAGTGTGAACGGAGAATACGATGGAAGCACTCCTATGGCTCTGGCAGTGAGCGAGGTTCAGCGAATAGACGGGGATCAATGAATCGATCTCGATGATTTCCATCTACGTCTGTAGTACGGTGCATGTCCGCATACTTTATTTGAATACCTAGACTGCGGATGGCGGCAAAAGCCCAGGTACGTAATGTATGCTTTGCACTAGGCATTGGAATGTCAGAACAACATGGGAATGGAGATTCTTCTGAAGTACAAAGCAAATCCGGCGATGGAAAATCTAATTTGTGAACTTCTGATAGATGTCATCCTAGCTAACCTAGTGTTAGAGCTGAATATGGTCCTGTTCAAACTTGTCGATATTCTGTTAGTTCATTGAGTAGGCATCCGCAAGGGCAAGACAGCTCTGCTATGACTCAGTGGGAGATTATGGTGTAATATCAAGTGCGAAGAGAAAACATATCACCATAGATCGCTTGCTGTTGCTTTTTAGGCTCTTGTTGCATAAGTATCTGCATTGTAAGCCTTACTGTTTAGGTCTGGTTGATATGTAGTTGGTATAAAAGGATATGCCTGTAAGGGCACGTATGCCTTCGTTCGGCCTCATAGGGATACGTTTGGTAATTATAGGAATACAGTTGCAAACGTGGATGCGAGTGATAGTAGGGGTAGATGTATATGTAAGATTATCGCTAGAGATCTAAGGCTTGTGGCGAGCGGACTATATAGTATGGCCGTTACCCGGCCCCGGATTATGTGCTGCTGTTATATTATCCCCCTCTTTAGGCGCACACCTGCTGGGCTGCATAAACCGTACAAGAGAAAAGAAAAGGAATGGGAAGAAAGCATTATATAGTCATGCTGTATGTACTAGTACAAACTCAAAAGTCCCTTTACTGATTGGCACAGCTTAATGATGACCTTTCAGCAGATCCAACATACAGTGAAACTCCTCCTCCAGTGGCAGGTGATAAAAACCCATACTGATGCCATTTGTACCAGGCTGAGATCCAAAGAAGACAAGAAGAGAAGAGAGAAACAAGAAATATCCAAAAGTGATTCTGTTTGCAATATCTCCACTTCCATACCGGATCCAAACTTCTCTGACCATCCATTTTGGTAACAAGTATATTTCAGTGTTGGTCAATATTAGAATTGTCAGGGAGGTTGAGCTTTGGCTCATGATTCAGCGATGGTGGAAGTTGGTGCTGGTGTTTTCATTCGTAGTCATTAGTAATGAAAAATTCAATAGATCGATTCCATATAGTTTCATTTTCATCAGAAAAAAGCGAAATTAGTTTTCCAAACCAGACCCCACCGACTGACATCAGCCTGGTTTCACAACATTATGAAACAGGCTGCGACTGGATTTTCTTCAATCAAGTTTCTGGAAGCTTTATTTCGCTATTGCGATGACCAATTGCAATGCTTGATATGTGAAACCTCAAAAATTGGTGGCGCTCCGTTGACTCTCATTGTCAGAATGGGGCAGTGACCGTGTCGCTTTCTCTTTTGCCTATAAAGGCTGCCAATACATTGGTTATGTGTATTCGCGACCAAATTGAATTTTAATTACCTTATTTATATCATGTAGTGTTAGCAACGGTTCTGGACCATCACTTCGGGTCCAGGTCCGAGTCGGAACCGACCCTGAGCCAGATTCGCTGTCCATGGTGTCAATTAACCCAAAATGTCAATTCGGGTACGGTTCCATGGACATCTCCCTATCTGTCTGAATTGGGCGGGTTGTACAGCGGGTTCATCTGTAAGTACATATAACACGCTTGCCTTTGTGATTTGATAATGGTACTCAATCAAAATCGATTATTCGACATCCAGGAATAACATTTTGCATGTGTTGCATTTTGCGACATCGACAATATTTTAATTCATGTTTTTCTTTTAATAATTTGTATTTTTGACCATGGAGGAGGTCAATAGTTCAATTATAAGCTCAAATATCCATGCAATGCCCTCATTACCTGATCTGCATCACCAGAAATTGATGACCTTCAGTTGACACTTGGTTGATGGATATTGTCAGAATGGCGCCGTGACCGTGTAACTTTCTCTTTTGCGCTTACTGTGTGGCAATACGTTGGTTATGGATAGCAGCGAGCAAATGACATACCAATTATCTTATTTACAATACTAGAAATTGTGGAGGCTCCATTGATGCTTGTGGTGTAGCGGCATTGACACAGACAATATTGCCTATAAAGGCTGCCAATACTTCGATTATAAGTAAATGCCGTAGCACAGCCCTTGGATTATACAACATGCAACACACAAAATCGTTGACGCTCTGTTGACGCTCATTTTCAGACTGGGGTTGTGACCATGTCGCATTCTCTTTTGTGCATAACGGCTGCCAATACGTTGATTATGGGTAAATGCTGTAGCACTGCCCTTGGATTATACAAGATGCAACTCCCAAAATCGTTGACACTCTGTTGACACTCAGTTGACGCGGTGTTGATGCTCTGTTGATGCTCTGTTGACGCTCTGTTGACGCTCTGTTGACGCTCTGTTGACGCTCTGTTGACGCTCTGTTGACGCTCTGTTGACGCGCTGTTGACGCTCATTTTGTGGTGTAGCAGTACCGACACACATGATATTGCTTATAAATGCTGCCATTACTTTGATTATGGGTAACTGCCGTAGCACAGCCCTTGGACTATACATGATGCAACACACAAAAGCGTTGACGCTCTGTTGACGCTCATTTTCAGACTGGGGCTGTGACCATGTCGCATTCTCATTTGCTCATCACGGCTGCCAATACGTTCATTATGCGTAAATGCCATAGCACCGCCCTTGTATTATACAAGATGCAACTCCCACTATCATTGACACTCTGTTGACACTCTGTTGACGCGGTGTTGATGCTGTGTTGACGCTCTGTTGATGCTCATTTTGTGGTGTAGCAGTATCGACACACACGATATTGCCTATAAAGACTGCCAATACTTCGATTATGAGTAAATGCCATAGCACAGCCCTTGAATTATACATGATGCAACAAACATAATCGTTGACGCTCTGTTGACGCGCATTTTCAGACTGGAGCTGGGACCATGCTGGGATCCCTGTTGCTCATTACGGCTGCCAATACGTTGATTATGGGTATATTCTGTAGTAGTGTAACGGGCGGGGTCGGGCGCAGGTGATATGGATGTAGCGGAACTGAACTCGAAGTGCGTATCGAGGAATAAGATCAAAGTATGTTTCAAAGTCGTACTATTGCTTGCTATACAAGAGAACGAGTAAAGAGAGAAGAAAAGGAAAACCCTCCACCACCAACTATCCT
>Ga0307515_10003905_pt1 | contig 31100 bp, 30 predicted proteins | sample 17_EM_MG_FD_194513 | JGI IMG/M metagenome (GOLD analysis project Ga0307515, IMG submission 194513) | Populus trichocarpa ectomycorrhiza microbial communities from riparian zone in the Pacific Northwest, United States - 17_EM | ecosystem: Host-associated > Plants > Roots > Unclassified | place...
TTAGTGGCAAAAACAACAGCGACATGCTCCATGCGGCATCCTGAAAATGAGCGTCAATGGAGTGTCAAGGATTATTGGTGCTGGATCTTGGGTAATCTAAGTGTAACAATGTGGTAACAACTCATAGACAATGTCGTGGCAGCCTTTTCAACTGAAATAACGTATGACACATATGTTACCCCATCATGAAACTGAGCGTCAACTGAGCGTCAACAATATTTGATCTTGCATATTGGGTAATCAAGGCTTTCTGCACATAGGTGCCGCCATAGCAGAACTATTGACAACCTCTCTAGCGAAAAATGCAATGGGTAGAAGGCAAAACACGTATTCCAACATAATCAATGTCGCTGATTGCAAAACATCCAAAAAGAGATCATTGGCTGTCAAATACCTAATTTTAATAATGTTCAATTATGCAACTGCAAAAACAAGAACATTATATAAATCTACAGATGCACCCGCTGTGCGACCCGCTGACAACCCGCCCAATCCAGACGGGTTGGGAGATTTGCATCGAACCGTACCCGAATCGACGGTTCGGGTGTGTTGACAACCCGGACCGCCAATTTGGCCACAGTTTGGTTCTGACCCGGACCCGGACCCGAAGTGACGGTCCAGAACCGTTGCTAACACTAGATATCATAATATTTCGTTGGAAACTGGCATATGCCAATTGATATATTCGATTTAGCCGGATATATATATGCCTAATTTGTTCGAATACGAACCAATTGATATATTCGGCTCAATAGATTCGGTTTTATTCGAGAAACCTGAACACGATTGGAATAACCTTATATTCCACGCAGAACCCGAGACACCTAAACCTTGGGTTGAATACTATCGCCAATCAGCTAAATACGGAGATTTACTCACGATTGACGACCCTGTATTCAAAAACCATTGCAAAGAATATCACTCGTGGGCTGACGAGTGGGAGTGCTGCTGCATAGAAGACGATAAGACTGAGTCATGTTATTGCGACAACAATGACTCAGCGGCACAATGCAGCCAGTGGTAGATTTAACCTGTCTTCCGATGGAACGATTGTACGATATATTGATCATTATTGCACTGTCTATAATAATAATTCAATTATGGAACTTCATCGAACAATCTGTGCTTATGCGATATTATCGGTTTTACGAAGAAAACTGTCTATCGCTACAGTACAAATGGATGATTCATTTCGAAGAATCTATTCAAGTCGCATATGTGAAAGTTGATAAGTATACACTTCGCGACTGGAGGATGTATAACGAAGGAAAAGATAGCGGTTATACCGATGGTTATAACCAAGGGCTCTTGGAAGGGAATGATAATGGCTGGGACGAAGCATGAGAATATTACCAAAATATATTTGAAAGAGAGCTTTGTGAAGCCAAACAACAATGAAAGGAAGATGGTGAGAATAATGAATATTCTGAGGAATTATCAGAAGAATACGAGGAGCTAGAGGTAGATGATGAATGGTCATCGTACGGGGTAAAAAGAGACCAAAAGCAAACTGAGCCCGCGGGTTGGTGAAGGGAAGGTTTGAAGGATTAGCCGGATGATGAGCTTAGGTATGCCATCGAGCGTAATCAGCAGCCCGATACTGATCGAGCGAGTGTTGTTCTAACACAGATGAAGAGATCATTGCTTTAGACGTCTAGGATGTCACTTCTCAGAAGTTGTAAAAGATCATCAGTTGACAATACAGACCATAGTGCGAAGAAAGTTTAATGCTACCACCACCAATTCCAGGGTGGTTGCTTAATTGTTTATCTTCGATATTACTTCGTCGATATTACCTTCATATATTACTTCGGTAATTACTTATCTTTGATATTACTTCGTCGATATTACTTTCGTATATTACTTCAGTAATTACGTATCTTCGATATTACTTCGTCAATATTACCTTCATATATTACTTCGGTGATTGCTTATCTTCGATATTACTTGGTCGATATTACCTTCATATATTACTTCGGGAAACACTTATCTTCGATATTATTTCGATGATATTAACTTCATATAATACTTCGGTAATTATTTATCTTTGATGTTACTTCGTCAATATTACCTTTATATGTTACTTCAGTAATTAATATGTTCGATGTTATTTCATCAATATTATCTTCGGTAATTCCTTACCTCCGATAGTATTTCGACCATATTATCCTGGCATAGTACTTTGGTAATTGCTTGTTTTCGATATTATTTCGTCCAGACTATTTTGTATATCATTTCGATTAAGAAAATATAATTTTTAAATAACTCGAATAATAAAAGCTTCTGTATAATACGGTATACACCGAGAGAGATCCCTTTCGAGAGTGAAAAGCAAATAAAATTAGGTTATTACGGACAATATTAGGATTGTTATATTCGAATTATATTACGATATGATAAAGAAAGGCATGTGCAATGTCTTCAGGAACTTTTACTTCGGTTTTAATTATTGCAACATCAAGTTAAGGAATTACATTCCGTTTGAATTTAATTCCGTTTGAATTATTTTTATGATGGCAACCGGAGATTTGCCATAAAGAGAAGGGGGTAAAAAACTATGAAAGATTCGAATTATGTTGCAAGAATTGTCTGTTCTAAACAAAGACAAATAATTAATTATTTTCGAAAAAGATTTAGATTCGAATCAGTTAGAATTGCATGGCTATGTCCCATGGATAAGTTTATATATACCTTTGAAGATATATGAATGAGGAACTTTAACCTATGGGCGATAAAGATAAGGGGGTACCGAAGCTTATGAATTCAAGCAGTATCATGTCGGCTATGATTCTCATCGGTATTCGAATTACCTTCGACATAAGAGAAACGAAGACATGCTATGATGTCTTCAGGTATTCTCATTAATATTCAAATTACCTTCGACATATGAGAAACAAAGACATGCTATGATGTCTTCAGGTATTCTCATTAATATTCGAATTACCTTCGACAAAGAGAAACGATGATGCGTCATGGTATGATCAGGTATTCTCATTGACATTCGAATCTTCTTCGATATAAGGGAAACGAAGACATGCTATGATATCTTCAGTTATTCTCATTGACATTCGAATAACCTTCAACAAGAAAAGAAATGATGATACGTTATCGTATCGTCATATATTCTCATCGATATTCGAATAACCTTCGACAGAGAGAACCGTGGACAAGCTACAATACTCGAATAACCATCAACAAAGAGAAACGAGGACAACTTACGTTGTCTTCAGGTATTCTCATTCGATTCGATTAACCTTCGACAAAGAGAAACAAGGAGAAGCTACGTTGTCTTCAGGTATTTTCATTCGATTCGAATAACCTTCCACAAAGAGAAACAAGGACAAGCTACATTGTCTGCAGGTATTCTCATCGATATTCGAATAACCTTCGCCAGACAGAAACGAGGATAAGCTAGCGTGTCTTCAGGTATTCTCATTCGATTCAAACAACCTTCGACAGAGAGAAACGAGGACAAGCTACGTTGCCTTCAGGTATTCTCATTTGAATCGAACAACCTTCGACAAAGAGAAACGAGGACAAGCTACGTTGTCTTCAGGTATTCTCATCAATATTCGAATAACCTTCGACAAAGAGACCCGAGGACAAGCTACGTTGTCTTCAGGTATTCTCATCGATATTAGAATAACCTTCGTCAAGGAGAAGCGAGGACAAGCTACGTTGTCTTCAGAGAAACGATGATACGTTATGGTATTATCAGGTATCCTCGTTATCAACGAGAAACAATGATACGCTATGGTATCATCAGGTATTCTTACGATCATACTATTATACAATAATGGTTAAGTACCCATTATGCAATCTTGATCAATTATAATTACAGCCATGACATGGAATGCTTTAATTATATATTGTTATATCAAATAAAGCTAAGTAAATCCGTTCAAACTATATAGAAGAATTACAGCTGTGAATTGATATACCAATTAAATAGAGACGGACATATACCATGTAATGTCCAGGTACTCTCGTATACGAGGACTTAAGATACCATCATCTTATATAACATTGTTTTACTATGGGTCGAAACTTAGGAGACAGAACTAAATGATACCGGGCGTGTTCTGTGATTGTCCCATCTGACCCTCTTGCGGGTGATACTATCACGGCGAAAATGGTCGATCATTATGGAACATTTCTTGTGCATTTGGATATATTTCCGAAGGCTTTTAGGAGTGTATTGAATATGTATCGATCGCAGTAAAATACGTCGACCGGCTATGCTGCGCGCGTAAATGAAACATCGGAGTAAATACACTACACTTCGAAGATGTTAAGTCAAGACAAAAATCCATGCGCCAGTATGGTATTCAGATAAACCATTGGAATAAACGGACGATTGATTATATGTATCAATTAAAGTACGATACGTCGACCGGCTCGCTGCGCGCATAAAGGAAATAATTGCAGTAAATGATTATGACTTTATATACCATTGGAATGGATGAATTAGCGATACAAGGTTTTTTCGATCACACCTTCGTGTGGTATTAGTACAAGTATCGGACTTCCAGCCATTACTGTACGTAATAATAATAGGGAAAATACTTGCTGAGATTGACCGCAAAGATAGCGGAGGACGTGAATCATCCGCCCTAGAGAAGGGAGTGATGCATGGGTCTTGAAATCTAAGAGAAGAATAACAAAAATATAGAACGGTTATTGAATAGTCGTTCTATTAAGAAACAATTTTATATTTTATTTGTGTCGATGGATGATAAGCGTTATACCAAAGTTATGAAAGACTATGGATGAAAGAGATGCACACTTGTGATGTGCAGGAAGTACCTCAGGGGGATAAGTGAACTTCTTACGACGGAGCATCGTTGGGTCACCGATCTTAGAGAAGGGGGTGATGTTAGGGGTTCTCTCCTACCACTGGAATGGTACTTGTACCGTGTGGTAAATCCTTTCGCGGGGGTTTACTAATCACGTTTCGATTGGGCAAGCTTGCGGCTTGGCGGATTCATTGAAAGCAAAGTGCTGTGGCAGCTGATTTGATGATGCAACAACGCCGCCAGATCGAAAGGGCCTGGCCCTGCCGAGCGGATTGTTCTCAACCAGATTCATTCTTGGAGACTATGCGGTTGTACATGTTGTACATGGCAGTCGTGCAAGTAAAAGGCTCTCTGGTTTCCAATCCTATTGGATGCAGGGCACGTCCTGGTTAGGGGAACACCTAAGCACATATGACTGAGGGATTATGGCGTTTGTGATAAGCCTAAAACGGACTTCCGGCATTGAGTTGAGGAGTTGGATCCGTGATGATTTAATCAGTGGCAAAGTGCCTTTTGATTAACGCGCATAAAGATCTACGTTGGCATAGCATCATTTATAGACCGATGTAAGACTATGAGTGATTGATATCACGAGTGACATATCACTGTGGGGGTGTGCATTCCAACTACCAATCAAGACGTTGCGATGAGTCAAAGTTGAAGTTATGGTTTGATTTATGAGCCGATATGATATCATGCGATGGATGGCCTGATTCCTATCAGGAGCATAATGCTTTGAAACCACATTGCATGAACACGATAACCAAAGGGATGCGTGGCTATCGTTAGTCGAAGCGCAGGCAAGGGGCCGCAACACGCTAAGATACGTAGCTATCATTGAGGGATTAAATCATAGTTCCAGTTGGAGGAAACCATGCCCAAGGGACTATTAAGAGTTCACATTGTGCTGGCAATGAAGGAGACTAGTTCGAACAGCTAGAAACAAAACGATACCTACCAGCGGAGAAATATCCTTATTTCTTATTGCGTTTTTATGACACCTATATATAGTATATCTATACCTAGAATCTATTAGCTTTGTGTAGGGGCAGCCCCGCACCTTCAATTACTCTCTAAGCGGATAAATGCCAGTTACCTTTCAGAATGATAACGATATTATTGTATATGCTCTGGAGTGTGTTATAGCATACGCAGGACGAACTCAGCAAATCTTTGTGGCACAGTGGGTGTGGTGGTTAGCTTCGATTATTGGACTTGAGCGGGAATTGGTTTCCCATATAGATAAGTTCCAAGGCGAAAGGAATCCAACTCCACAAGAGCAACTTCCCCCAGAAGTTTCGGCTAACCCTCGGGACCTTGCCAAGGACCAACGAAGTGATCAAGTACTAGACAACACCGAACAGTACTTGAGAGAACCTAGGCGGTTACGAGAGATAGCGGCCTTAAAGGTTTCCGGAGAAACAACAGCTGGTCGGATAAACCCGACAAGGAAATCTAACAAATACCTAAGGCAATCTAAAAGCATTTCTAAAGCTACTGTGATTAAGGAACAGAAGAATTATAGTAAGACGGACGGAATTGACAACAGGGAGATTCCCAGAAAAAAGGCAGCGGGTGAGTGCTAGCGTTGCGCCTGGCCATTCGATAAGAAGGGGAGTCATCAGGTCAAGGATTGCATCCGAGAAATTAAACGAGATAAAGGAACAGCTACATTCCCCGAGAAGAGGAACCTCCGGAAATCGATAAAGGAAAACATTCCTACGGATAGTTCTGATTCCGAATATTATATAGATTCGGATCTACAGCTGTACGCACCTTGAAGTACTTCGCGAAGTTTATTGGATAGGTGTTGTTACCCCTGTAACAAACGCCAAACACCCTCAATCACGGCCTCCAAGGACATTTTCAAGGAGCAACAGCAGGTTTCGGGAGATACAGCGGTAACGGAGGTTGACAGAGTGACGCGGAGTGTATATTTGGCACACCCCGGAGTAGATACACATCATCTCATTTCCATCTTATCTTATCATACAATGAAAATACACACTCTATCTTTCCCAACTTTCGGTCTCACTCACTGTGTCCGAGATTGGGTTGATCTGCAACACCGGGTAGTATCATATCTTCTCACCCAAGTCCTATGCTGCTTGAGCCAGAACCGCTCTCTCTCATGAATTCTGTTTGGATGTCGCGAGAGGTACGGCGGAGTATTGATGGTGGGCTCTCTGCGTTCTAGCTCCAAGTGGTGAATCGCTGAGGTCTCTCAATGGCTGTGTGCAGGTGCTCCTCCGATTATGCTCGACTACCATCTGTGGCCAGACTGACCATAGGTATATATATATAGAGAGACTCAATGAATGCGTGCCATAATATGCTGTAGCGAGTCTTGTGACTTTAACAAAGACGAATATGATACGACGAAATGCCTTTTGGTAATGTTTGAACCACTGCTGTGAGAATACGGCACGATGTCTCACGCAGGGGTCCCGGCCGCTCTGGATGTCTCCTGGTGAGCAGCGCAGCGGTCTCACCTGCTCCCGAAGTCTCCCGCAGATCTGCCCAGACGTCCCAGGAGCTCCAAAATTTGACTATCCTATAAGTCAAATCTCGTTGCATCCTAAATGCACCTCCATAACTGCAGGTCCTTTCAGGAGCACCTGCGACTGCTCTTGGAGAGTCTGAGAGCACATTGCTCAGCTCCAGGGGGGTCTGGGAGCATCTAGAAATACTTGGAAGCACCGGTGAGGTCGCCCGGAGTCTCTGGGAGGATTGCGTGTGGCTTCCGGACCGATTTACATTCAGCTGATGTAGCGTCCATGCCGAGCTGGGCCTCCTGTGACTGGACACTATTGATAAGGTGTTGGAGGTCGTCAGCCGGGGAGGAGTATGACTGGTAGATCGTGGGGTAGTAATGGGTAAGTCCTTGGGGGCTGATGGCTGAAATGTAGGAATCAGCAGCAGGCTGAGGCATGGGAGCCATTCCTTGAAATTAATGAATCACGCCGTCATTATTAGCAACACCCGGCAGAGGCCCACCAAAATCTTCTTCATCCTTCCCGATTGGTGCAAGTTCTTACATTAACTTCCACTTGTTCCGGCTGACAAAGCTGGAACACAGCACTGGCCAGCCAGAATACGTAGCATAAAGCTTGCAGTTGTAGCACGCAAAGTTCAACCATGTGTTGTAGTAGGTGCAGGATTTGAATGTTGCTTTGTCTCTGCAGTTGTACACAGGGAATTTTAATTGCGTCAAGTTTCTTGAGAAAATGCCCAGTGAACCTTCTGGTGCACCTGTCCTTCACAAGATCACCGGATTTGAGAGGTGCTGAGCGTAGTATGACTGAATAAAACAAGAATTGAGAAGTTGCGACCAATTTCTGGGTTGCGAGACGGGTCAGTCTATTTGGGAGCCAGTGACGTGGAGGTCGATCGTGCCAGCACCAGGTAACCTGGTCAGGGCGCTACAGCGGAGCTACACAGAGCTGCACCTTATGTACACCTCTAAATCTCCCACAATTAGATATCCTAAGACATGGCCAACTGGAACCATAATACCTGGAGTTAATTTTACTTAATACATAATACTATACAATGTAAAGAGAGAGAAGAATAATACCTCTAGTCATATATTTTCTATATATTAAGCAATGTATTATTGAAGAGCCAGAGCACTGATGTGTCTGGTTACATATTGCCTACATATCAATGTAGCATCAACAAAATATTAAATAGTCTGGAAGCCACATGCTAACATCCCAGAGACTTGGGTCAACCTCCACAGCACTTCTATGTAATACCAGATACTTCCAGTCCCCCCTGGAACAAAATATAGTGCTCCCAGACACTGCAAGAGAATTCTCAGGTGTTCAAAGAGCACTTTCATATAGGGAGGTGAATTTAAGATGCTTTGAAAGTAGACTGATAGGATAGTCAAATTTCAGAGCTGTTGAGATCTCTGCACAGGTCTGTGGGACATTATAAGAGTAGCTGAGAACTTAAACTTGGTGTTGTATTTCTACAGCAGTGGTTCTTTGGATTCCAGATGTCATAACCACACGACATTTTGACAATTTTATTCATCTTCATTAGATGTTGGCATTTTACAATTAAACCAAAATCTTGCAATATTATATTATGGCATGTTACATCTATCTCAGTCTATCTATCTACGTACCTACAGTCAATCTAGCTACAGATAGTACTCTAGTGCATATGGAGCAGCTTTTCAAGACAGCAATGAGCTACCATGCAGATGCAAATGCAGTTGACAATCAAGTAAACATAGAGATGAAGCTTGGAGATGGTCGTTGAGAAAGTTTGGAGATGAACTTTGAGGTTGTGATCATGTGAGTTTGGAGATGCAATTGGAGGCTGTGATGGATTGGGTTTGGAAATGTACTTGAAGGTAGTAATCTAACAAGTTTGGAGTTGTACTTGAAGGTGGTGCTCAAGTATATTTGGAGATACACTTCAGGGCTATAAAAAAGCAAGTAAGGACAAAGACTTGTGTGGTTTAATGATGCAAGCATGGAAATCCTGGATACCATGATCATGGGAGCTCGAGATGTGTATGGAGGCCAGGAATAAGCAAGTGTGGAAATGCACTTCAAGGCCATGAATAAGCTAGTGTCTGGGCGTACTTTGGTGTAGTCAATGAGAAGGGAGGTGTGACAGATGTTGAGACTCTATTCATTTGTTAACTTTTAGTCATGTGGATGTACAGAGTAGAGCAACACATTGTGTGGCAATAGATGACAGATGAAAGAGTGGGTTTGAGTGGGAAACAGTTGATCTTGGGTGGATGCTGTACTGAGTATTAACTAATATTCATAGAATGGTGTGCAAGTGAAATTGGGAGTGATAACATAACTTTGTGTTCGCTGGTGATGGTGGAGTTGTAAATGGGAAGGAGAGAGATGGGAGGGAATTGAAGTAATCATCATGAGAAACTGGGACTTAAGAGAATATCGTATCTGAGTACATGTGTAAGGGTGCATATGCTGGCACTCGGCAGTAGAATAGTATGGTATAAAGTATATGGTTGCTCATCGGTGCGAGTCAGATTACATGTCGAAGTAAGTGGTGAAATATTGGGTACCCAGCAAAGTCTCAGTCGTGATGTCAATATAAGTTTCGCAGTTACCCAGCACTGGACACCTCACGTGACCATCCGGTAACTCTAACCACACATACTTGAGAATGCTATTACATCATCCCCCTCTTTTAGGGCAGATCTCCCGGGCTGCTACATACAAGTAGAAAAACAAAGAAACAACCCGCATACACAATCATATGATCCCATAAGTCCAAAGACCGATCACTACGGTCCAGGGTGACCTTCTGGAACACAGGGACACTTCACCTCCAATTGACAGCATGTCGGGAAGTGGTAAATCCCCTGCGGACACCATTTGTACTGGACCAGGTTCGAACACACAAATAAAGCAGGAATCGCCCAATTAACCTGAACCTCCATATCTCCATCCCTATCAATTCCTCCACTTCCAAGATCTAACCTCCATCATCTCTGCAGCACATTCGGGTGGTCTCCATGGAACTAGTCGATTAGTTCACGGGCATTCATGAGGTCTTCGAATGGCTCCCAGGTCACGAGTATCTGGCTGTACCCGGCCCACTACACAAGGAAGTTTAGCTTCCATTAACTCTGTTTGGCGTCAACAATCAATTCAACCTCCCATTCCTCCGAATCATTGACTATTACTGGGTGTGGTTCCGCAGATGGTTGTACTACGACTGGTGGTGTGTAGTGATCGCGCTGTGACATGTGGAAATCAGTGTGATTCTGGATTGTTTTCGGCAAATCTAGTTTGTAAGGATTCTTGTTGATGGTCTAACTTACCAGATATGGTCCAGTGCGCTTGTGGTCAATTTTCTTCGACAGTCTAGTCGTTTGGAAGTGTTGAGTTGAGAGCCACACTTTGTCCCCGACCTTGAAGCTCACGTCCTTTCCGCTAGCGTATTGTAATTGTCATACCTGGGCTTCCAACAAGTTCTCCCGGAGAAGCCGGTGAGTCTCTTCCATGCCAGAGACAGTTGCATCCGCCAGTATCTGTGACTTCATATCTGGTGGGGTTTTCGGTGCCTTGAACTGTGTTGGCGGGTGGTAGTGGTAGTCAGCCCAGAATGGCGTCATCTGTGTGGAGTGATGAACGGAATTGTCATCAGCAAACTATGCTAATGGTAACAGCTCTACCCAGTTATCCTGCTCGCAGTTGGAGAAGGCCCGTAGATACTGCTCCATTGCCTGGATTTGCGGTTTTGTCCGGCCTTCCGTCGGTGGATGGAAAGTGGTCGACAGCCTGTGATTACTAATGCTTAGGTGAGAGGAAACTCGCATCTAGATTCGGCTGGTAAACTCCATTACGCAGTCGGTTACAATATCGTCTGGTATGCCACGTTTGCAGATCACGTGTTTGACAAACATCTGTGGCAGCTCTGGTGAGTTGATATCCTTCCTGTAGAGGTGGTAGACTGCCATTGTTGCCAATCTATCGATGACTACCAAGATTCCTGTATATCCGAAAGCGGTTGACCGAGGAAGGTCCGTGACGAAGTCCGTGGTAACTGCTTCGCAAGGTTGTGACAATGATGGTAGCGGCATGATTGTGCCGTGTTGGGCATGCTTTGTTGTCTTGATTCAGTGGGATAGTTTGCATCTGGTGATGTATTTTCGTACAGTGGCTTCCATTATGGGCCAGTGGATATCCCGTGATACTAACTCAGTGGTTTTGAGAGCTCCAGAGTGGCCAGAGTGTGGGTTGTCATGGAAAATGTTAGGGAGTTTCCCTGAATAGAGGTAGTGGAACTAATCTACTTCGAGAGCTACATAACGGGTTTTATAATACCGTATAGTACATAACGCTGATCTTACAATGAAGTAGTAAGCTGCCATGTGTATGATCTCTAGTGGGAGATTACATGCTTCATGTCAATTGGATAGTGAGCCTCATTGCTAGCAGATTCATTGAAAGGTCACATACTACGGTAGATCTGATTTGATGATGCAACAACCTTGGCCTTGCCTATTATTCTTCAGGGATATAAGGTGCCAGTTGTTTTCAACCACATTCCTCAAACAATGCTAAGTGGGACTGGACGCGGCAGTTGCAGGAATGCGATTGACCTGTCAGGCAGACAATAGCCAATATGCAAATATGTGGGACTCCGAGCCAATCCATTGTGGAGCGGAACAACTCAGGTACTCCCCGGTTAAAGAGACCAGTCTTCGCCTGAGCATGGTGTACCTGATTGATCAAGACGTTGGGCAAAGCGCGATTAACCTCCGGCTCCCTGGCTGGTAACACACGAGTAAGGTTAGCTACTATCAGTTGAATAATTCTGGTGTGGTATGTCAAGTCAAATGTCGACAGAGCAATGGTGGGTTGCCACGTAAGTCTTTGAGACCAGATAAGCCAAATTGCCCATATGGTGATGGTTGTGTCTTAATTAAGCAATCTGTTTGAAGCCCTGCAAATAACCATGTCAGGTGATGGAGAGGTATTGACTATCCAAAGTATACCAGTTGCACGATATCTCAGTTGAAGTTACTGTTTGATTAAATCTTGTTGCAGATGATGGCCCATATGGGGAGCAGAATGATTTAAAACCAATCATGCAATTGCATGATAACATTTAGGATGCGTGGTCCTGTCTCTAAGAGCCTGGCTTGTAATAAAAGTGTACTCTGGGATATGACAGATGAGAGTGTAGGTAAGGTTCGTACATGGTCATCGGATGTCCAAGAAAGGCTATAAAAGTACGCCAAGCTCTGGCTTTGGAAGGGTAGCCGCACAAGCACGAACAACACCTACCTGCAAAGACGAAGCTGAAATATTTTTGTTGTTTTCAGTTATGTAATTATTATTATTATTATTACGAAGTATTTTGGTAATATCTGGTTGGATTTTACGCAGTTCCCCAGCCGGATGGTCTAGAGAAAGAATGATAATGATGACGATATTATTGTGTGTGCAATGTCTTTGTTGCTTCGACAACTTCAGAAGGATGATAATATATTTGCCTCACAGTGTATTTGGTGGTTGGCAAGTATTATTCAATATACAGAGGTTTGAAATACTACCTTCAGTACCAGATATTCCCTGCAGAATAGGTTAAAAATTGTATGGTAACACTGGTACCAATTCAAGGTCTCAAAAAAACAACAATTCCAGATGCCGATGTTCCCGAGTGACAGTTTGATTCGGGGTCCTATTGTATCTCCAGATCATTGGAACGCGAAGTAGCCGAGGCACGATGCATTCTTCACGTCAATAGGCAAACGAGATCTGGAAAAATCGTTTTACCAGTCAATATTAATAATATGGAATTATGGAAAAGTTATCCTCCATGGAGTAAGAAGGAATTGCGAAGTATTCGGTCCTCTTTAAGGGAAGACGGATTAATCCATTAGTTTGAGATTTTCTCAACTCAATTAAGAGTTGTTGATGTTCAAGGAGATTACACTTCAGACGTGATATTTCCGATAGTATCTGAACACGAGATTCATCAAGGAGATAAGAAGAGGGAATTTGGCAAGATATGTGTCAATTTAGATTGCACTATCAAAGGGCAATATATTACCGCCAAGTGATTATTTCATTACCGAGATTAACTATACGAACACATTTACAATATTAATCAATCACCAAGATTAATTTTAAGCACACACTTACGATATTAGTTAAACATCAAGATTAATTAAACAAATACATGAACTGTCAGTATGGTGTCACACCACGACATGATTTAGTTGCTATTCACCTAGCAGCTTCTGATACGACTATACATAGTTGTCCCCTGTGTGTATACGATCTTTACGGACTTCCTATTCATTTTGCCTGGAGAGACACATGAGAGATTGAAAATAGGAACTACGGCTGTGTACCAAATACTTGGTTAGGGCATCGAAGGATACTTAGAAGTATAGATATTTAGGTGGAAACACCCCAGTAACAGCAAAGGCTTATGTCTTTGTTGCGAAACAGGTCATCCTTTGGTACATATAACCTTCCTTCGTAGGTGAGACGACTGGCAGTGACTTCCTATACGTTACCCGAGTTTTTCCTCTGGTTCGTTTATTCTTTCCTGATCAGGAATATCGACGTTTGGAGTGCCGACAATCCTGCGCTTCACGTCGGCAGCCAATGCGTGGATTGCCTGGGCGGTTTCCATTTCCTGAAGGAGGTCATTGTACGGTTCAACGGTGGTAGTTGCCAAGGTTGCCAGGGGCCTCGCTGTCAGTCTCCCATAGCCTATCTTGCAGTCGGGCTGTCATGATGGGCCATCGGCTGGGTGCTTCTTGGCTTTGGAGTTTTTGATGACAAAGTCATAACAGCATAGGATTTCCACCCAACTTGCCTGTCTTCGGAAAGGTACTTTGGAGGCTAAGAAGTACTCTAGATTCTTATGGTCACACTCGATCAGAACCTTCTGATTGGCATGCTCGAGATTGTGTCCCTATTGATTCATTGTTTCGACAATCGCCAAACACTCCCGATCGTACATGTAATAGTTATGTTTGCCGGGAGAGCAATTTCGAGAGTAGAAATTGACTGGCCGAAGGATCCGGAACCCATTGTACCGGTTAAGGATGCTGGCGATTACGAAGCCGCCTGCATCAGTCTCCCGAATGATCAGTATTTGCGGCTTGAAATGGTGAAGGATCGATGCATTGGGGAAGGCCATTTTGAGCTGTCAAAATGCGACTTCAGTATCCCAAGTCCATTCCCACTTCCATGAGGATAATGTCTTTGGCAAGGTTGATATCGGAGCCGTCACCTGAGCATTGTTGGAAATGAATCTCCGATAGGAGGTTGGGGATCCGAGGAGCAGTCGCACATCCCGAACTGATTCCGGAGTCGGCCAGTCTTCAATCTTGGATATGCGGTCTGATCCAATGCCGGTTCCATCCAGATCGATGGGAAATCCAAGGATGCCGACATCCCAAACTCTGAATCGGCACGTTTCGGCCAGGGAATAGAGCCCACATTCCTGTAGGCATTACAGCACTGTTCGCAGGCGGTCATCGTGATCCTTCTCATTGGTTGAGTAGATGAGTATATTATCAAGGTAAAACACGGTAATGTCGTCCATATAGGGCCGTAGACAATTGTTAATGTGAGCTTGAAAAGTATTAGGTGCATTGGTCAAACCAAACAGCATAACTTGGTATTCGAACTGACCATAGCATGTTTGGAATGCAGTCTTGAATTACTCTCATTTTTTGATTAGGATAAGGTGGTAGGCATTCCAGAGATCCAGTTTGACGAAGATTCAGTTTGGCGAAGATCCAGTTTGATGAAGATCCAGGCTTTGCACACTTGTTTGAGTCGTTCTGATATTAGAGGAAGGGGGTATATATCTTTCTCCGTGCCAAGGTTAAGAGCTTGATAGTTGATACACCACTGAAGTCCTCCATCTTCCTGCTTTGCAAACATGATCAGCGCTGTGGCTAACGATGATGACTACTGAATGAAGCCACTTGCTAGGTTCGTTTCAATGTAGGTGTTGACCATCTCCAAATTGAATTCTGAAAGGTTTGGGATCTGCCTGTATGGTAGTTTGAAGCCGGGTTCCAGATCGATTGCGTGGTCAGTTGGTCTATGCCGCTGAGGTGACTCGGCCTTTACCTTGCTGATGACGTCCACGAAATGTTGATATTGCGCGGTAATATGCCCCCCATCATCTGTCGTAACTCTCTCTGCGTTATCTATGTCTGTTACTATTTTCTTTAGCGTTTTCTACATTCTGCATTGTAGCGTTCTTGGGCGGGGTGGAGATGGGAATGGGTCCTGGGATGGCTGTATCACACGGTCCGTCACAATGCCACCAAGCCCCATCGACCAGATTCTCCCTTCCTGTTGGGGCTAGCCGGTAGCAGTCACTCAAGCACCCTCGCTGTGTCACTCTTCTGCTGCAACTACCGCGACTGCTTCTGCTCATGCATTTTGCATACTGGCATATCCCTCACCTTTGGTGATGCCTTCCAGCGATGCTCCTTGCAACCCTTCACATTATCCAAGTCGTATGGGGAATGCCTCGACCACTTCCTCACTAGCTAAGAGATAAGTGAAGTAGGTCGCACCGAGCAGTTGTACCTCCAGGGGAGGATGATCTTTTGTGTTTTGTCCGCCGCGTTCCGGCAGAGGACATGTGCAATTTACTTCGGGAATCTTCGCCCGTCACGGTCCATTTGGTGTTCACTGGGCAGTCACTCTAGCTGTGGTCCTGTCGATTTCCGGGTTCCTTGCCTTAAACCATGGCAGGTGCAGGACTAGGTCGTACACCATTGTTGGGACGACAATAGCCTCTGATTTGTCAACCCATGTAAGGTCTTCAAAATACTGAACCAAGAGACTTGCCTTTCAGCTCTCGTTTGCAGACATCATCACCTGGCCATTGAGACCCTGGGTAGAGGTGAATGCTGGATTATGTGGCACTTCCAGTTTCCTGAGTAGGTGTTATGGGGGTTCTTAATCCCAATAATCAATACAATATTTATTTAATTAAGTACAGCCGCCAATCTAAGTATCTCTTTCTTTCCGCATCTTATTCTAAGACTCAACCTCTTGCTCCTCCATTGCAAGAGCTACAAATCTGTAACGTAACCACAAGCCGTCTCCGCAATAGATGTAAATTACACCTTGCCGTCGAACAATCACTCCTCGGAATATTCCTCGAATGGTAACGCACTGGTGTTTAAGTATCTCAGCACCAGGTAGTCAATACCTTCGGGTTCACAGAAACGAAGAACCACTTAGTAGGTGTGGGTTAAACGATGCTCTTATAAACTGCAAAGAAGATTGCCGAAACTCTCGACAACTCGTTGCAGTGCGTAGTCGGAGTGTGTTAACCTGTGACCAGGCATACAAAGCATGATCACGAAGGTGGATAATGGAGGCAACTTTTGAAAGTGTTATTTGGATAATAGGTAGAATTCTTAATCATATTTTAAGATTGTCCTCAGTGTTCTGTGTTGAATGTTTCTCGCTGCTTGTCCCCTTAATTCCTTCGCAACAATGCTGTCTCTTTATAGCAACATCCCAGGCCCCCATGCCTAGCTGCTATAACCATGAACGACCTTATCGTTATCGTGTGTATATATGCATAACACCTATGCATGTATCATTCAAGTGGTCAGTAATATGCTCTTTAGCGGGAGTTCATATTAGTTGCGCAAAGTGTGGGTACTTCATTCACACCTAGATACTTCGCGGAGAATGCGTATAAATTAAGCACGGCAGTTGATAGTCAATATGCAATAAAGAGGACTCTTCGCCTCTAACTGTAGCGGGCAATGATACGGCAGAGCACGTTGCAGTCGGAGAATAGTCTGGACCTTAGCATGACGTAACTGAGGGAATAATGACATAGGATTAGATCCTAGAGCAGACACTATTCATTGATTTAATTAAGTCTGGATCGGATCGTAACCTCATATCGGATACAAGCATACGCGTCAATAATCTACGTTGGCATAGTATCGGTTGGTCGCTGATTAAATCTATGACGCAATTAAACAACTCTTGTGGATGAGGGATTCAAGAGGCAATAAGCTTCATCAACTTGGTTGTTGGAAGTTCCGACTACCGACAGATACGATTGCACGGGGTAATGATTTAAGTCTGTCTTTGCGTGTGATGGATGGCCTGGTTGTCAGGAGCGCAATGCTTTAAAACCACATTGCATATCGTAAATATGTATGCATCTTGTAATCTTAAACAAGTATTATTATCCCTACTAGGAAACAACCCCTAACAACACCCCCTTCTCTAAGACCGGTGGCCTCAACGGTGCCCTGTCAAAACAAAACAAAAACAATACAGCAACACTCAAAATTCCAATACAAAATAGAACCATTTTTACTTTTTTGATAGCTTTCTTCTTTTTCCGCTAGTAAACCTTTTGTCGCTCTCTACCCTAGTATTCTTCTTATAATAATCCTCGAGAAATTTCCAATTACTCTCTACCACATTATCAAATGTTTCCCACGTATTTTCTTCATGCGCAGAATCTCTCCATTCAATCAAGAACACACGATGTCCTGGATTATCATCTGAAGGTCCACTGGCGATTATTGATTCCATCTCCCAGTCATTTCCATCGGCCTCAATCTCCAATACATGTTTCTTAGGGTTTGTTCCCTTGTATCGTTCGAGTAAGTCGATATTAAACACTGAGTGGATTTTCCAAGCATCTGGTAATTTAAGTTTGCAGTACCTGAGATTGCTCCCTACTGACAAAACTTCGAAAGCGCCGAGCATTTCATCTTCGAGCTTCTTGCATCGATGTTTTGCTCAAATATTTCTTCTGTTAAGCAGTACCCATTCTCCCTTCTTAAAACATTCAATTGATTTGCGTTCGTTGTCATAATATTTCCGCATTCCTTCTACCCATTCTTCCAGTCTTTTCTTCAGCTTCCTATGAATCTCATTCATATAATGCCCATACAGTTCTGACGCTGGATGTTTAAACTGGATTTCTGTTGGCCAATTCATTCGAGGTTCGAAGCCGTAATTAGCATAGAAAGGCGAAATCTTAGTCGACGAATGTTTAGAATTATTATGAGTGTATTCTGCCATCGCAAGCATGGCCGCCCAATCATTCTGTTTGTAGTTGCAATAAGAGCGTAGATACGACTCTATCACTTGATAGATTTTTTCTGTCTGGCCATCGGTTTGTAGATCATATGCCGTTGACATAGTTCGTTGAATCCCTAGGCAGTTATACAGATCGGTAAAGAAACTTCCGGTAAACATAGAATCTCTGTCTGAAACTACATCTTCTGGAAAGCCATGATACTTCCATACATTATCCAAGTAAGACCTGGCTACTGTTGGGGAATCCTTTTGCTTAATCGGTATGAAATGCGCCATTTTCGAGAATTGATCCACTACTACTAGAATCATTGTTGCTCCCTCGGATCCTGGTAGGTCGGTGATAATGTCTGCACTAATATGCGTCCATGGTTTACATGGTACCTCGAGTCGTTGGAGGAGCCCATGCTTCGCATGTCTAGGTGCTTTGGTCCTTTGGCATATATTGCACTCATTACAATGCTTTCGTATATCCCATTCCATATTTGGCCAATGAAAATTCCTGGAGACCAATTCCATCATTCATTCTCTTCTGAAATGTCCTGCTACCTTTGAATCGTGTTCTGATTGTATAACCCTTTGACGCATTTCTTCTGGCACATGAACCCTATTCTTACAGCACAGTATATCCTCTTTTATCGTATATTCTTTGTCGATATTTCTTTGCTTAACCACCTGCTTGCATACTTCTCAGTAGTTATCATTGAGCATAGCCTTCTCCTGTATTCTTGTTTTTGCCTCTGGCAATAACGCTTCAATATCCAATGCTGATAACTGGATTATTTCAATGTCTTCTTCTTCCCACTGTATTGCTCCAACATCTAACCACTGCTCTTTTTGTGGTATCGTTTAATTAGGTGCTGAAGATGTACCCCCTTCTTTAGAGGTGAACGCCGGGCACCTAGAAAGTATATCTGCCTTAGCGTTTGACGTGCCACTTCGGTAGAGCAAATCAAAATTGCACTGCTTTAATTGCTTGGCCCATCTAGCTTGTCGTCGGTTTAGAAGAATTGCCGTTGTAAAGTATGTCAAATTTTGATGATCAGAAAAAATTATCGTTTTATGGGTTGCTCTTTGTAAAAAGTGTCGATTTTTATTCAAGGAATTATCCACTGCCAACATTTCCTTATCGTCGACGTCATAATTTAACCCTGCCGGATTCAGCTTCCTTGCCACAAAACGGACAGGATGAATTTTGCCGTCTTCAACCTTCTGAGATAAGATTCCTGCTATAACAAAATCTGATGCATCTGTTTCCAAAAGTGCCGGACTATCAGGGTCGTAATGCCTAAGTATAGAAGTCTTTCCTGAGATAAACAGAACAGTTATCTTTAGGAAGGCTGCCTCCTGTGCTTCTCCCCAGACGAAATCGACTTCCTGTCTTAATAGATCTGTAATTGGTGAAACTATTCCTGAGAAGTTATGGATAAATCATTGGTAACAATTCCAAAGTCCTAATAATTGTTGCACCTCCTTTCTTGACTTAGGTCAGGGCCAATCGACAATTGCTTTAGCTTTATCCGGATCCATTCGCAACCCTTTGCTGCTTACAACAACGCCTACAAAAGTTGTTTCAGTGGCGTCGAAAACACACTTATCACTTTTGATGCACATATTATTATCCATAAGTCACTGGAAAACCTTGGAAACCTGCTTATGGTGTATATCCAGTGATCCCTTAGTTGGAATTAATATGTCGTCGATGTATGCAATAACTACCCTCCCTTTGTCTTCGTCGATATGGTTTTCCATTTTGATTACTAACTCAATTCCCAGCAACAGACGTAGAATTCTATCAATTTCTCTCTGAAAGGTTCCTGGTGCATTGCATAGTCTGAATGGCAATACCATATATTCATATAAGCCGAACTTGGTACGAAATGCTGTAAACTATTCATGTCCTAAAGCCATTCTGTTTAAATAGAATCCTGACTTAAGATCAACCTTGGTAATATGAGTTGCACCTCTTAGCCTACTCTGGAGTTCTTCGATTATCCGTAAGCGTGATCGATCCTTTTTTGTATAATCGTTCAGATGTCTGTGATCAATACATATTTGCAATCCCTTTCCATTTGGTTTACGTACGAATAGGATTGGGCTTTCTACTGTACTACTTGATGGACGTATGTTTCTTTCCTTAATCATTCTATCCAAATACTGAATTAACAGTTTCTCTTCTTCCTGTGATAATTGATATATAGGTCCGATTCGAAGCTTATCCTTGGAGTCCAACAACTCAATGGTATGATCACAGTCTTCATTATCGGGCAATTTCTCTGCTTGTTCCAGATCGAACAAAAGCATATACTTACGATATTGAGGTGGCAACTTCTGGAGCAAGAACAGGTTATTCATAACCACCGCTCCGATATGGATGGCCTTATCGCGTAGCGAAACTCTTTTATCATAAGTTATCGACTATTCAGGAAGAATTTTGTCGTGTCCGTAACAGTTGTCCGAACAATGCGGAAAATGTAAATAGCTTGTCATAGTTCCTCTTGCCTTATGTTTTTCGAGATACCATGCCGGTATCAGCGCAGCAGAATCCGCTGAAGTTTTTAACATTTCAAATGCAAGATCGTCCTCATTGAAAGATCTATGATTTCCAAAGGACAACCCGAGAGGTACTGTAAACAATCTTTTGGCAGGTATTACATCGCCTGAACCACTTTCAACCTGAACGGGTTTAAGTCTTTTTACCACTGGTATGGCAAAAGCTTTAGCTGCTTCTGGTGAAATAACAAATGATGTACTTCCCAGATCTAGCATACATCGTAATGGAAAATATTCTCCATTACAATTGATGAAAAACTTATATATAGGTCTTTCGCCAATTTTTGTGGAAGATACTCTCTTCACCTTTGGTGTAGTCGCGGATCGATAATAAACAAAACCGGTGGAGGCGTTCATTTTCTTAGAATGCCTCTGTAAAGGCTCTGATGCTTTGAATTTGGACATCACTATCCTTTCGACAATAGCATTACCAAAACAGGTAAAATAATTGATGTATATTTGGAAAGTGTATGGTGAATTTGTTGAATTGTATATTTGTCGATGTATTCCCTTGTTGACCAGCAGTTTTGACCTTCCAATCATCCTCCGAGGGATAAATATATGTAACAAAAAGGTCTTCCGAACTCTCGTTCGGTATGATAAAACATTGATTTTTGACCAGTGGCTTAATGTGGCTTTTTTAATCTGAATCCGAATCAGATTCCCACCAATTCTTTTCTTCTTTATATTCTTTTTCCTCTTCCTCCGAGTTATCCAATACTTCACCTTCTGATTCTTCCGAGTCCTCTCCTTGTGAATCAGTGCTCGCTTTCAAGTCACTATCTTCTTCTTCTTCTTCTTCTTCCTCTTCTTCTTCTTCTTCGCTATCCATCTGTATACCAGCTATGTTCATCTTTTGGTATTCCCTTGCCTTTGGATAGCTTGCCGTTCCTTTTTCTAACTTAATTGGCCTTTTGCTGTCCTTAACTTGATGACTGCCTTTCCTATCTGAAGGCCAGGCACACCTCAGGCATTCTCCTGCAGCTATCCTTCTTTCTAACTCCGAGGAGTCTATTCCCTCAGTTTCCTTATAGGTTCCCTTATTTGATCAATCTTTTTTCTTAAACCGATCTTTTTTATCATATCCGGCAGTATCAGATCTTCATTCTTTTTTAAAGGAACTCCATTCATTCTTCCGTTCGTATTTGTTTTCAAATTTCTCATGAGATCTAAAGGACGCCTTAAGACCGAGATTCTTCCTAGCCGCATCCCATTTCTCTGTTGTTATCCCGGCATTTGTGATAATATTGTTTATTTCCTGATCTGTTTTCCCGGTCAGGTCCACGGTATGCATTTGCTCAATAATTTTCTGTTGAAGTCGATCCCAAATCAATTTCTTGAGCGCTGCACCACAAAACCAATGCCTTATTGTTGTACATTTGAATTTTGGTGAACATATCTCGGATGCATCTGTCATATCGTACTTTTTCAAGATCGGCATAAGCCTCATCTTTAGCATCCCGATCCTGAAACATAAGCTTAAGCGCATTAATATACCCAGTCATGGATTTTGGATACACTCCATTCAAGGTTCCCTTAAGCCATTGAATATGCCAGGCTGCGGCATACTTATCCATTAACGATCCTATCCAGTTGATGGTTCTTTAATCCTTGGGGAACTACTCTGGTTGATCTTCGAGATAGACTTGTACCAGTATCCACCGCATATCGAAATCATCTCCTGGTTTCCCTTCGAACCTTTTGGCTTCTCGGATTTCAATTGGTTTAGCGAATTCTAACTCTTTAATTTTTCTTCGGCGTCTTGACATTCGTTTTCTAGGATGACCATGATCCGATGGAGGTGGATCTGGCGGGGGATCTCCATTGCCTCCTGGGCCTCCGGTGGCTTCGCCATCCTGGCCTCCTGCTGCTCGGCCGTCCTGCCGTCCGGCCGCTCCACTGCCTTGACCTCCATTACTTCCTGCACCACCCCTTAATTGACTTCTCCAGGATATTTCACTCTCAGTATCCCTAAGACTAGATACTGATGCAGACAACTGATCCATTGCTGCAATCCTTTGAGGGTGCATCCAATTCTGGGTGCCTGAAGGTCCTGCCATTGTTTCAGCATGAAAAGGCGTGGACTCGGAAACATTATAAGCTTCCATTGCTGTAGTCAACCTTGTATTGATATCTTCTGCTGGGGCAAACTGATCTTCCATTAAGCTCTGATGTTGGCGTAGCTCTCTTTTCGATGGTACATCTTTTAATGAGGTAGCAATAGCCACCATTGCTTTTTTAAGTTCATCGATTCTGAGAGTGACCGTTGCTAATGATCTTTGAATCGCCTGATTTGATGTTCTGACAGCTAAAATTCGTAAGCTGTTATGGGAGATTCTTTTGCTCAATGCTTCTTGTTCTTGGCGTAATCCGGCAAACAGATCTGTAGCTTCATCTACTATTTGATTATCCTCTTTTTGTAATATGTGGATTCCTGAGCGAATTCCCTGCAACATCGCTTGCTGGAACTGCATTACTGATCCTACTCCAGAAACCTCGGAATCTATCCTAACTTTTTCTGTTTGTAGCCGACTTTCCATAATTAGGATCCCGTTTTTAAGCGAGTCAAACTCTTCCTCGAGAATTCCTTTTTCTTCGTTTCATGCCTGTATAACTTGGACAACCTGTCGAGCGAGTTCCGACAGTTGCTGCTGCACTAAGTCGGAATCCGCTTCGTTCATCAACATTTCCCCTTGGCCGCTGCTTGCTTCCTCAGGCTCTTCTTGATCTTTGAGTAGCAAGTAATCCCTTCGGGCCGCTTCAATTCTTCTTTCATAATCTTGGCACCATTCTGGAATAGCCCTTCCCGCAGGGGATCGGGGCTTCTTGATCCTTGAGCTCCTCGGTGCTAGCGCTTTGCTGTTGTATGTCAACCGTCTTTATGTGGCTGCCATTATTAGCTGAGTGAGCGTAGTCAATTTCCTTTGGTTCTTCGATGTTATCGACTGTAGTTTCTTCCTGATGTGGGCAGTACTTTGTAGGGCAATGATCCCTGTAATATCTTTGCAGTATAAAAGAATTTCGAGATGCATTTCTTCCTATATGCTGATAAACGTAGCACTCTGATAGAAAATCGCAGAGTTCTCAAAATACTGCCTGGCTTGCTTCGTTACTTACTGTAATTTGCCAACGTGCAGAGAAACAGCTTTGTCTGATACAGTGATGCAGGCAAGTCCTTTGTCCAAGATAAATGCAGCAGAACTGATCCTCACAATTTTTACACTCAGAACTCATGTATAACATTCGTCCTCGGTCTTGGTGTAAGGATTGAATATAAATGTGGATCGTTCGGTAACCGATACAGGTATGCTCCTGTATTATACAATATCTGGTAAATTCTTAACTGTTCTTCAGTCATATAGTTCTCCTCAACTTCAGATACAGTGTAGAGTACATAAGATATTATACTGTTATGGGGGTTTTAAATCACAACGATCAATACAATATTTATTCAATTAAGTACAGCCACCTATCTAAGTATCTCTTTCTTTCCTCGTCTTATCCTAAGACTCAACCTCTTGCTCCTCCATTGCAAGAGCTACCAATCTGTAACGTAACCACAAGACGTCTCCTCGATAGATGTAAATTACACCTCGCCATCGAACAACCACTCCTCAGAATATTGCTCGAATTGTAACGTGCCGGTGTTCAAGTATCTCAACACCAGGTAGTCGATACCTTTGAGTTCAAAAAAATGAACAACCACTCGGCAGGTGTGGGTTAAACGATGCTCTTTGAAACTGCAAAGAAGATTGCCGAAACTTTTGACAACTTGTTGCAGTGGGTAGTCGGACTGTGTAAACCTGTGACCAGGCATGCAAAGCGTGATCACGAAGGTGGATAATGGAGGCAATTTTTGAAAGTGTTATTTGGATAGTAGATAGAATTCTTAATAATAGTTTAAGATTGTCTTCGGTGCTCTGTGTTGAACGATTCTTGCTGCTTGTCCCCATAATCCCTTCGCGACAATGCTGTCTCTTAATAGCAACATCACAGGCCCCCACGCCTAGCTGCTATAACCACGAACACCCTTATCGTTATCGTGTATATATATGCAATGTGGTTTTAAAGCATTGCACTCTTGACAATCAGGCCATCCATCGCACGCACAACCAGACTTAAATCATTACCCCGCGCAATCGTATCTGTCCGTAGTCAGAACTTCCACCACCCAAGTTGATGAAGCTTATTGCTCCTTAAATCCCTCATCCACATGAGTGATTTAATTGCATCATAGATTGAATCGGCGACCAACCGATACTACGCCAACATAGATTCTTGACGCGTAAGCTTGTATCCGATACGAGGTTACACTCCGATTTAGACTTAATCAACTTAATGAATACTGTTCTCTCTAGGATATAATCCTGCGGCATTAATCCCTCAGTTACATCATGCTAAGGTCAAGACTGTTCTCCGACCGGAACGTGCTCTGCCGTATCCTTGCCCGTTACAGGTAGGGTCGAAGAGTCCTCTTAATGGCATATTGACTATCAACTGCCGTGGGTAATTTATTCGCATACCTTGCAATGTATCTAGGTGTGAACGAAGTACCCACATCTCGCGCGACTAATAAGAACCCCAGTAACAGTAGGCTGGGTAATATAAAAATCCTTGTTGCACCGCAGTCGATTAGTGATCTGGCACACTGCATGTTGCCGTGTATCTTCCATACAAGGACTTCATGGAAGATATGTGCCGCATCTGGTCTCTTTGTGCTGCATAGGTATTGGTTTGACATCAGGGCCCGACCTTCCAAAATGACTCTTGAAATGAACGCGATTCAGTGTGGTTGTATCTTGTCCAAGGTGGGAAACACCGCTCAGTTTCTCAAATTCTCCAATCCTGACGCCATATTGTCCAGCCTCTTCTGTCGAGTTACATATTGAGAGATGTAAACTGGTTTTTGAGCTGCTGCATGTCGAATGACTTTTGGCGCTTAATTTGTTGGCCTTCATAAGTGCTGTGATCACTGGAGTTCTGGTCAGGTGGGTTCGACTTGCCAGGTTCGGTACAAAGGTGGGTTTTGTGATCTGCGCTGCCACACTGGGTGCATTGCCGGTTTGCATTTCGGCTTTGGTAGACTTTGTTTGAAAGCCATGGCGTTGGTGAGAAGCTGGCATGGCTGCCTCCACTGGACTTATTGGACTTGCCCGATTTTGATTTACTGGTGCCGGAATTGTTGCAATTATTGGACTTACCGGAAGTGTTTTCCGCAAGTTCGGAGATGGATGGTATGGTATTATGTTTCTTATTGCTGCCTTTCTGAGACTCCCCTGCTTGCCTTTGCCGTTGCTGTGCACTGGGCATCATGTCGTTCGGTTTGAACTCCGGGGCCTTCCCAAAGTCAAATAGTTGGTCGAGTGTGTCACACATGACTTTGCCACTGCAGATTCAAGCTCTGACTTTAGTCTTAAGTGCCTGCCACAGGCCCGCCCATGCCGTGTCATATAGGACTGCTTTGTGTGTTATAAGGATCCAGCCAGCTCTCCTCCAATTTTCTCTCAAGTGGTTGGCATAAACTCAGACTCATTTGATTGGTAGTTGCTGTTATTCCTGCATAGCTTCTATTGCTGAATTGAGATGGCCATATGTATCTCCATACATCTTTTGAAGCTCATTCACGAAGAGTCCAAAATTCTCTAACCACAGGTCCTGGGCCACTGTTAGGTCGCAAGCCCACTCGGATTGGACCTTATTTTCCATCTGTCGCTAAGTTGGATCTGGGTGTGTGGTCCAGGAGTCGAGAAAAACAGCTGTATACTTGATTTGATCCGCAATGCGTCTTCGGAATAGGTACACATCAGAAGCAAAGTTTGAACGTGATGTTTCGAGAAACTTATCCAGCTCTTTCACTCCGCCGCACTACTGTAAGGGATCAACCATCCGAAAGATTTTCGACTAATTTCCGGCATTCTCCTGTCTGTCTGGGGCTTCACTGTGGTCGAGTTCGGTAAGCATTCGGGCTCTCTCGTTTTTCTCATTCAGCCTGCTTTTTCAATAGGAGTTCAAGTAGCATCCGATTCTGCCCAAGAATCTTCTTTTGGTTTTACTCGGTGAACTTTGGGAAGATGTCATCTCAGCCACCATTATCCTCGATTTCTTGGAAGGCTGAATCTCTTTAGTCTTTGTCTTTATCTTCATCGTTGAGATCGCAGGTTTCCTCGTAAACTAGATTTTTGTCTGGATTGACATGGTTGATTTCATCTTCTGCTAGTAACGAAACGTGGCCCATAAGAATATGCGTGATTCGCCTGAGCAATGCTCGAAAGGATTCTATGCTCCCACGCATGTTAGGCTTACACCATACGATTCTGATTATTCTCTTTGGAGGCATGGAGGGTGATTGACTGTATTTGTTCGATTTTGTGTATGTTGCGATGCATTGATTTAAGGTGTGAATTCACGTGGTCTTGTAAGGGAAATGGATCAGATTTCTGAAAGACTGAATATAGTGTAAGAACGCATATGCTGGTGCTCGGCAGTATATGGATATGGTAGAAGGTACACTCAATCTCACTCATGCCCATGTCCAACTGTATACTTTATACCATATCCTTTTACTGCCGAGCACTGGCATACGTGCCCTTACAACATTTACTGTATCCACTATGCTAGAGATGATACCCAATCTTATAGATATGAATACCAATTTCAGATATTCTCAACCAAATTAGGCAGGTCATACCCCAGATTTCCTGTATCCCCTAATATCTTTCCTGATCATTCATATTATCATCTCCCAGCTCTCTGTTTCTTGTTCACAACTTCACCTCCACTGGCAAATTCAGAGTTAAGTCATCCCTATCCATCTCTCCATGCCACAATTAAGTATTAACACTGAGTACCACATTCATTGAAGATTGTCAATTTCCTAGCCAGTCTCCATGATTTTCAGAATTGGCAGTTCAGTGTACAATGTAGCCTCAGCTCCCTGCATGTCTTTGTACTGATGAACCCCCCCTGCAACCTGCTCACTATGAATGTGTCCAAATGTCAAGTCAACTCTCATCATCATATTTCCACAGTTGTAAGCTATGGAATGAATAGTGTCTCTGCACCTATTGCACCTTCATCCAGATTGACTGCCTGCAGATTGACTGCCACCAGATCAAAGGCCCCCAAACAGACACAGTCCAGCGTGACTGCCTGCAGCTCGACTGCATCCAGCTTAACTGCCTGCAGCTCGACGGCCTCCAGCTGAACTGCCTCCAGCTCAACTGCCTCCAGCTAGACTGCCTCCAGCTTGACTGTCTCCATCAGAAAAATGCAAAATGGTTTGGAAGTCATAACTGAACTACTCAGCAACTCTGAACAGCCACACTCGATCCTTCCAGATGCTCCCAGAATGGCTGAATGCAAAATGATGTGCTCTCTAGTACTCGGAGACTACTTCACTGGTGCTCCTCAAAACTCCGGATGTTGTGGAAGAGAATACTTGAATATCCTGAAGAGTGTATAGTTGTCTTCAAAATGCTACAAAATCAAACTATTGGAATGTGCAAATGTTGGAGCTGTTGGGAGTATTGGCAGCATCCCCAAGACTATTCCGGTGCACCTCAAACCTGCAGCCAGACTCTCTGACGGAGAATATTTTAATGTTTACATCAAATAGTAAAATTTGATACACTATCTTACTCCGGTGCATGTCAATTCAGGCATTGAAACGAATATTCAGTCCAGTAGGTATCTGGATCCAAATGATTCTGTTCAAGCCATATGCTATCGATTCTATCTGATGAATTATTCTTTTGCACCAAATGTGCCACTCCAACAATTGCTTGGACAGGTACAATATTCATTTTATTAGGCTGTTTGATAACCCGGATGAACCTGTCAACAAAATCTGCTCAACCATGTGGATCTTTGTCCTTTGTTGGAGTCACCACCACTTATTCTTGAGGTTGAGGACATAATATCCATTGTTGAGTCTACTTGCACCTGATAGAAAAGGTCAATATCGTTTTTCCAGCTTGTAGGTGCTTCTGTAATTGGATAGTCACATTTACTGATGTAGAGCTAAAGTATGATACAGAAAAAGAAGAAACTTGGCTGTGCAAGATGGAATCGAGGTAACATCCTGTATAGTAGACCTAGCTCTTACGAGATTCAGGCATCATTTCTTGGTTGGCATTGGTATATTCTCCCGTGCAATCAAGTCACAAACACACCCCAGATGTAGGGCAGTGAAATGGTTGAACGTAGTACAATAACCCATTCTGAAGTTTAATAAATATACTGTCTATGAGTACATTCTGATCAGATCGGAGCACCAGTCCTCAAACTACGTGTTGCCAGTCCTCTTCAATTTATGCTCCGAATAGCTGTCCAACATTGGGAATTCCAATATGTACTGACATATCTCTGAGTCAGGTTAATTTGATACTTCTGCACACTCTGCAGACATGTGTGTCTCTCAGATGATGTACCTGTTGTAATATGGAGCAGAAAAATCGCTCTTCCTGACAGCACTGGAGGTGGAAGAGATGGGCTCTGGGTGTATTTCACCATTAATCGGTAGCAGATAGTAGGTTGACAATGTTTGCAGAGTCAATATTGTACCAGCCTTGAAAGGCAAGATATGACAGTGTCTCTTCCATATAGTCAAGACCGGCACTGTGGTCATTATGTTTGAGAAACTGTCGAATGTAATTGACATTATTCGCAGATTGATATACCTCATCCACATTGCTGAAATGTCACCATTCAGAAATATCATGGGTGAAATTTTCAGCACAACCAATTTGCTGAATTGACTCTGATATATGGCTCACAAGATGCATCTTTGGTTATCTGCAATGTATTACACACTGTGTGATCATTTTCCAGATGTTCTGCATGCTGATTCAATTCCACCATCCTTCAAACCTGATCAAGCAGATGCAGAATTCCTCCATGATTCACATCTACTCATTTGGAGTATTACCACTAATCTCTCTCTCTAGCTGATTCACAATGTGGTCCATATCAGTGATGCTCCAGGCGGTAGCTTGAGTCTCAGCATCAGATAGATGGATCTGAAATTCCACATGCTTGTCAGAAGTCATGTTTGCCACCCCATAAACCTCTTCTTCTGCAGCGATTTTCATTTGAACAAGCTTTATTGGGAATGTGCTTCAGAGACCAGTCATCTTAGTTCTGAGGTTTCACAATAGTTGTTATTCATAATGTTTGTATAATTTATCGAAAAGCATGTACTTAACAGGTGTCACCAGATAGATTTCGCATCCCAATCACACTTTTGCCGTGCGTCAATCAGCATCGGACCATTTGGTTGCCAATTTTTGGGCTTTATTCGAGTACAGCTGAAATTGCCTTCATTTTGTTGTAGTAACTTTTTCAGCCCCATACACCTGAACCTCAAATGCAACCCAGATTTTATGAATGTTTTGTTCTCATAACAGATAGGATTCTCATGCCAACTGTTCATCTACTTTGGCCTTCCCAGACTTTGTCATTTTCTGTTTTCAAAAAATGCCATTCTTCTGGTAAAATCACTTGAGTGCATCATGTAGTGCTTTGAGGGATAGATTAGAGTGATTTTGTTGGCTAACAGGTGGAGAGAATTCAAATAATGGCCACACTGATCACATTACCATTTCATCAGAGGCTGTTTCCACCAGTGTTTTCCCGTCATCTATGGAGTAGTCAACAATCGGTGCGCATTGTTAGGGGTTTTCCCCTGATAGCGGAAATGATACATGTTTGACTGAAGCAAGAACACGTGACTACCATACGGAATTGGATAACATTAGTCATGAAGCAAAACACCTTCTTGCGTATCATCTCATGTCATCAGTCAGACGGTCCTTAGCGGGATTACATCTGAGCCGTATGTAATGATTTGATAAGAGCAGACGTATCAAGCGGATTCGCAAGATGATGCAATTATGTCGCCATGACCGGGATGTGAAAAACCATCAGCGGTGCGCATGATTATTTGTTACACCTACTCAACCTTGATAGCGGGACAACACATCATGACGATGGAAAGTCGGGTGTGCAGCACGCGTTATACAATGAGCGATTAAGTGGGATCGTCGCACTCTATTTCTAAGAGATAGGGAATAATGCGCGCACTCCCCGGATAACGGAAGTCCGTATCCTAAGCTCGTAGTGCGTGAGGGATTATTGGCATTGGCTGAAGATAAGAGGCCTGAAGCGACCCTGCTCA